>ERZ835980.1234-NODE-1234-length-29564-cov-2.647531_pt1 | contig 29564 bp, 36 predicted proteins | sample MGYA00519943_ERZ835980 | MGnify/ENA primary metagenome ERZ835980 (study PRJEB31850, sample SAMEA3708791) | human gut metagenome | biome: human gut; feature: human-associated habitat; material: faeces | place: China | collected 2014 ... | reverse complement strand
CTCAAAAGCTTTCTGCCAGCCCGACTGTGCCGACCCTTGCACAGACCCTGCCCGGCTCCCGCCCGTACCGCGAGCGCAAGCCTTCTGCTCCGATGGCTCCGCAGACCACCAACGGCTGCATCCGCTGCGGAATGTGCGTCAACAACTGTCCGGTCGGCGCCATCGACCGCAACGACCCAACCAAGGTGGATGCTTCGCTCTGTCTGCGTTGTCTGTCCTGTGTACGACTGTGCCCGCTTGGCTCCAAAGCTTTTACCGACCCGGGCTTTCAAAAAACGGTCGCCTGGTGTCTGGAAAACTTCCAGAAGCCGGACAAATCCCCTGTATTTTTCCTGTAATGCAAATAAAAACCCACAGAGCGTTTTCTGCTCTGTGGGTTTTTATTATAAGGCGTTAGCAATATCGGCAAACTGCTGCATCGACAGCTGCTCGGCGCGCAGATTGGAGGCGACCCCAGCCCGCTCGAGCAGGTCGAGCGCCTGCTGCTTGGGGATGGCAAGTCCCGCACTGAGGGTGTTGGGCAGGGTTTTTCTGCGCTGCGAAAAGGCTGCCTTGACCACCCGGAAAAAGTCCTCCTCCCTTTTGAGCTGCACCGGCGGCTGCTGGCGGACATCCAGACGGATGACCGTCGAATCGACGTCCGGCGACGGCATAAAGGAGCCGCGCGATACCTGAAACAGCACCTGCGGCTGGCTGTAATACTGCACCGCGATGGACACAGCACCCACCTCGCGGCTGCCGGGAGCCGCACAAAGGCGCTGGGCTGCTTCCTTCTGCACCATCACCGTCAGTGAAACGATTGGCAGACGAGCTTCCAGCAGGCTCATGATGATGGGCGAGGTGATGTAGTAGGGTAGATTTGCGCAAACTCCTCCCTGATCAGCTTGTGCAAATCCACCTTGAGGACATCCTCATTGACGATTTTGATGTTGTCAAATTCCGCGAGCGTTTCATCCAGGATGGGCAGCAGGCGGCTGTCGATCTCGATGCAGACCACCTTGTCCGCCCGGCGGGCAAGCTCTGCGGTCAACACACCGACGCCGGCTCCGATCTCAATCATTCCCCAGCCCGGCTGCGCATTTCCCGATTCTGCCATGCGCGGACAGACGGTAGGATTGATCAGAAAGTTTTGCCCCAGACCCTTGGAAAAGGAAAATCCGTGGCGGGTAAGCACATCCCGTATCACCGAGATGTTGGACAGGTTTTCCATGAAATGCTCCTTTCAGCTTTTAAAAATCGATCGCTCATCCGACCCTGTTATCTTGCAGACGGCGCGCTGCCGGCTTCCTTTTCCAGCACGACCAGAAAATTGTGCGCGCCCATCACCGTCAGCTTTGGCTCGATGACCTGTTTTAACCGCCAGCCATTGTGCGATTCTGCGCTGACTACCTGTGCAATGATTTTAAATGGGGAAAAGCCCTCTGGGTTCTCCTTGTTTTCCGGCGTGCTGGGTACCTCTACAAATTTATACTCGTACTTCTGCATGAAAATTTCCTCCTCTGAATTTTTGCTTTGATTTATAGTGGAATATCAAACACCTAAATTGGATGGACCGAATCCCTTTGGAAGCAGCTGTGCTAAGGTGTACGCCTGATACTGCTCGGGCGATGAGGCGCAGAAAACCAAAAAGCTGCGCGGGTCGCAAAATTCCATCATCACCTGACGGCAGACGCCGCAGGGGGTGGTAATCGGCAGCAGCTCGGCGTCCTTTCTTCCACCTGCCACCGCAATGCAGACAAACTCCCGTTTGCCCTCGGAAACCGCTTTAAAAAAGGCGGTCCGCTCGGCACAGACCGTCGGCGTATAGGCGGAAGACTCGATGTTGCAGCCGGTGTAGATGGTGCCGTCCTGACACAGCAGCGCTGCACCCACCGCAAAGCCGGAATACGGGCAGTAGGCATTTTCCCTTGCCTTGAGAGCAAGCTCGATCAATCGCTTTTCATACATCGTCCACACCTCCTTCGGATGAAACTATTATTTCAGCAGCTGCTGTAAAAAGGAGCTGCCCGCCTGCAATTTCCCGGGAAATGCCGGGTCAAAATATTCCCCGACGGTGGCAGCAAGGTCTGCAAAGCAGCTTCGGGTGGCTAAATCCACCCCTGCCCGAACCGATTTTCCGCAGCACAGCAGCGGGACATACTCCCGGCTGTGGTCGGTAGATGGGGTGGACGGGTCGCAGCCGTGGTCGGCGGTGATGAACAGCAGGTCCTCCTCGCGCAGCAAGCCCAGCAGCTGCTCAAGCTGGCTATCAAAGCGGCTGAGCGCCTGTGCGTAACCGACCGGGTCGTTGCGGTGACCGTACAGCATATCAAATTCCACCAGATTGACAAAGCACAAGCCCTCAAAATCGCTGTTGCACAGCTCCAGCGTCCGCTGCATCCCTTCATCGTTGGAGTGGGTGATAATCTTTTGGCTGATGCCTTTGCCGGCAAATATATCCGAGATTTTTCCCACTCCGATGGTTTGCAGACCTGTCTTTTGCAGGCAGTCGAGCAGGGTGTCCTGCGGCGGCAGCAGAGAAAAATCCCTCCGGTTTGCCGTTCGGGTAAAATGCTCGGCATCCTCACCCACAAAGGGACGGGCGATGATCCTTCCCACTGCGTCCTCACCCTGCATGATCGAGCGGGCAATCCGGCAGTATTCATACAGCTGCTCGAGCGGAATCTTCTGCTCGTGGGCTGCAATCTGAAGGACGCTGTCCGCTGAGGTGTAGACAATCAGATCGCCGGTTTGCAGATGCTGTTCCCCGTAGTCGTGGATGACCTGTGTGCCGGAGTACGGACGGTTGCACAAAACTCCTCTGCCGGTGCGCTGTGTCAGCTGCTCGATGATTCGCTGCGGAAAGCCGTCGGGATAGGTCGGCATCGGCTTTTCGGAAACCAGCCCCATCAGCTCCCAGTGTCCGGTGGTGGTGTCCTTGCCTGCCGAACGCTCTGCCATCCTTCCAAAAGCTCCGGCAGGGCTTTGGCAGGGCTGTCCGACCTGCACGCCCTGGATGTTAAACAGTCCCAGCCGCTGCATCTGCGGCACGAAAAGCTTGCCGCTGGCAAAGCACGCTGCCAGCGTATCGCTGCCCTGGTCACCATAATTGGCTGCATCGGGAAGCGCTCCAATCCCAAAGCTGTCCAGCACGATGATAAATACTCGTTTCATCTTTCTGCCTCCCTTGTTCTGCGTTGGCTACACCAGACCCAGCGCGACCTCCATCATCTGGGTAAAGGCATTCTGGCGCACCTGCGCCGAAACGGCTTCCCCGGTAAACGGGTTGTCCGAGATGGTCAGCAGGCACAGCGCCTTTTTGCCCGCGCGGGCAGCTTCCATATACAGCGCCGCCGATTCCATCTCGACCGCCAGCACACCCATCTTCTGCCACTGCAGCAAGCCCTGCGACTCGTCGTAGAACCAGTCGGAGGTCAGCACCGTTCCCGCCTGGTAGGAAAATCCCTTTTGCTCGCAAAGCTGTACCGCCTTACAGGCAAGAGAAAAATCTGCCGCCGGTGCAAAGTGTCCCGGCAGGTGATACTGCGCAGCATAGTTGGAGGTGGTGCAGCTGGCTGCCGCAATGACGATGTCACCGATTTTCAGCGAAGGGTCGATGGCTCCTGCCGAGCCGATGCGGATGATGGTGTCCACCCCGTAAAGACAGAACAGCTCGTGGGAGTAAATGCCCATCGACGGCATTCCCATGCCGCTGCCCTGCACCGAAACGTGCTTGCCTCGGTAGCTGCCGGTGTAACCGAGCATCCCACGCACCTGATTGTAGCAGACAGCATCCTGCAAATAGGTTTCTGCCAGCAGCTTTGCCCGCAGCGGGTCGCCCGGCATCAGTACCGTTTTGGCAATGTCCCCTTGATTTGCATTGTTGTGAGGAGTAGGAACAGACATAAAAACACCCTTTCTGTAATGTACTGTATCCCTATTATACGCCAAAGATGTCCAAAAGAAAAGCCGCTCTGCCCGATATGAGGAATGAACAAATTATAAAATTTTCTAAAAAGGTTGAAGCAGCCGTCAGGATTCGGTAAACTATTATCTATAATTCAAACTATTTTGCTTGTATCCATCTCTTTTATATAGATTAAAAGCCAAACCAAATTTTGAGAGAGAAGATGTCCGGCTTTTTGTTGCCGGAAAAGGAGGAAGATTGTATGCAACGTATCAAATTGATGACCGACTCTGCGTCGGACCTGCCAAACGAGCTTGCACAGCAGCTTGGAATCGAAATCATTCCGTTCCCCATCGCGGTCGATGGAAAAGGCTACATGGAAGGGGTGGATTTTACCCCGCGGCAGTTTTATGACATCATGCAAAACGCCAAGGAAATCCCAACGACCTCGCAGATTCCGACCGTCACCTACTGCGAGCATTATTACAGCGCCTTTGAAAAGGGCTACACCGATGTCATCCTGGTGGGGATTTCGTCGAGCGCTTCGGCAACCTTTCTGCGCGCGCAGGATGCTGTAGAGATGTTCTTTGAAAACTGCCCGCAGGCAAAGGGGAAATTTAACATCCACATTCTGGATTCCAAGACCTTTTCGCTGGGCTATGGCTACCCGATGATGCAGGCTGCGCGGCTGGTCCGCGAAGGAAAAACGGTTGAGCAGATTCTTGCCTATCTGACCGGCTGGCTGGACCGCATCGACCTGTACATCACCGCCTTCTCCTTTGAGTTCATCAAAAAGTCGGGACGCATCAGCTGTGCTTCCAGCATTGTCGGCGAGGCGCTGGGCATCCGACCGATTATCCGCATCCGCAAGGGAGAGATGAAAATTATCGCGAAGGTGCGCGGCAACAACGCCGTCGTACAGAAGATGGCACAGATTGCCCAGCAGCGCATTGCAGCGGATTCTCCGTTTTTGATGTTGGAAGGTACCCAACCTGGCGCCCGTGAGGAGATGGAACAGCTGATTGCCAAGAGCATCGGCAAAACCCCGGACTTTGTTTCGGATGTCGGCTGCGCAGTCGCTATCAACAGCGGTCCGAAGATGCTGGGCATCGGATTTTTGCTCAATGAAGGAGAGGAGTAATCCTCGTTGTCAACCCTAAGGGAGGAAGAGAAATATGAAACGAGTCGATAAAATCAACTATTATCTGGATATTGCACAGACCGTAGCCGCCAGAGGCACCTGCCTGCGGCGCAACTTTGGAGCCATCATCGTCAAGAACGACGAGATCATCTCCACCGGCTATGTCGGCGCACCCAGAGGCAGACAGAACTGCTGTGACCTGGGCTACTGCACCCGCGAAAAGCTCAACGTTCCCAGAGGGGAGCGGTATGAGCTGTGCCGCTCGGTACACGCAGAAGCCAACGCCATCATCAGCGCACCCCGCTCGGAGATGATTGGCAGCACCCTGTACCTGGTGGGTCTGGAGTACAAGGACGGCAGTTATGTCGCCAACGCCAACCCCTGTGCGATGTGCAAACGACTGATTATCAATGCCGGCATCGAAAAGGTGGTCGTGCGGGACACTGCCACCACCTACCGTCTGATCGACGTCTATGAAAGCTGGGTCAACCAGGACGCTTCGATGGAGCAGATGGGATATTAACGCTTTTAAAAGAGCTGCCCTTTCATTGGGCAGCTCTTTTTTTAGTTGACGCAGAGGGCTGCAGGAGTGTATAGTTAAGGTAACATAAAACAAAAGGAAGGATGACCCTTATGACCTCCAATCGACCTTTTTGCCGTGCGCTCAGCCTGCTGTGCGTCTGCCTGGTCCTGCTGCCCGCTCTGTTGAGCACCCCGGCTGCCGCTGCTTCCAAAAAGCGCATCCAGAGCTATCACTACCCCACCAACACCCTCATCGGAGAAAAGCTGCCCTACAACCAGCTTTCCGACGAAAAAGGCAACCCTGCCCAAATTGAAATCAAGGATGGTCAGTACACCCTGATTACCTATTGGGCAAGCTGGTGTCCCGACTGCCAGCAGGAGTTTGAACACCTGCCGCAGATGCTGCCGGTCCTCAAGGAATACGGCAATGTGCAATGGTATCTGGTCAACCGCACCGACGGTGCAGACGAAACACTTGCCAGCGCCAGCAGCTACGCCAAGAAATACGGCATGGGTCTGCCGTCGCTGTACGATACCCAGTTAAAATTCCGCTATACACTGGGCATCAACTTTATCCCCACCACCATCCTGCTCAATCCACAGGGAGAGGTGGAGCTGATGATTCCCCGCATCTTAAAATCCGCCTCCGAGGTGCGCGCACTGCTCGATTATGCTGTCAACGCCGCTGCCAACGCCACAGCTGACTATGTAAAGAAAAATCTGATGCTTTCCGACGGCACAGTAAAAACAGCGGAAGCTTCCAAGCGCACCAGCTCTGCTGCCCAAAGTCTTTTGGCAGAGTACGCTTCCACCGCCTTTGACCGCGAGCTGCTCAACACCCAGCGCAACTGGCTTGCTGCCAACCAAACCACCGGCGATCTCGGCGACGACCTGCGGTTTTTGAAAGCCCTCTCCGCCCAAAAGGGCTATGAGGTGGATGCGATGGAGCTGGAGCAGCAGCTGATTGCCCGTTATTTCCCGGGGAATAAACTCAGCGGCAAAGTTTCTTTGAGCGATTTAGACCCCTCGGCGCTGGCTGCCACCCACTCCCCGAAGCTGGCAGAGCAGGCGCTTTCTGTCATTGAAAAAGGCTTTATCGGCAGTGATTTTCCGCTGTACTACAATGAGTACAACGCCGACAAAAACAGCTATTCCGGTCAAACGGTCGATATGACCCAGTCGCTGATGACCGTTTACCATCTGGCACAGAGCGGCAAGGTCAAGAAATCGACCCTCCAGTGGCTCAAAAATGCGGTGGAGGGCGACGGGCTCCGCGCACGCTACACCACCGATGGCAAGGTCGTCGCAAAATACAACTATGAGATGCCTGCCCTCTATGGTTTGACCGCCCTGATTGCACTGGAAACCGGAGAAAAGAGCTTGTTCACCCAATCGCTTCTGCTGATGGAAAACAGCCGCACCTTCTCTTCCTCTGACAAAAACAACGGCGCCTTCACCACAAAAAATTCCGACAAGGCGTTCGATCAGTGTATCGCACTGCTGGTATATGCCAATATGTAAGCGCACCTATATCCCCAATCATTCAATAAGGAGTGTTTTCTATGATTATCGACGGCAATCCCATCGAAAAAGCTGCAATGGAGCAGTTCCACAAAGGTAACCGGCAGGAAGGACTGCGCATCCAAGAGGAGTTTGCCTCCCAATTCCGCGAGGAGTACAAGGACAAAGACCACTGTCCCTGCAAAAAAGCCTGCCGCTACCACGGCAACTGCAAGGAGTGTGTTGCCATCCACCGCGCCCATCAGGAGCACGTTCCCAACTGTATGCGCGATTTGATCAATCAGAAACTGCGCGCTCTGTCTGAGCTGACCGAGCATACGCTGGCTTATCAGATTGAGCCGCCCAAAGAAGTGCTGCGAAGCGAATTTCTGACCGACGCCGAACCACAAAAATAAACTGCAAAAAGAGGCAGACTTTTGTCTGCCTCTTTTTATTTTGCCTTTTTGTCTGCTTACAGTGCAGGAAGGATCAGATAAATATACTTTTTCCCACTTTGATTGAGCATATTCTTTTTCCCATCCGGCGTACTGCTGCCGCTTTGCAGTACGGTAAAGCCTCCGCTTGTGATGCTGACCCCTTTGCTGCATCCCTGCGGAGTCATCACCGCCGAAAAAATGTGGTTTTCTCCCAGGGTTGTGACTGCATAATGCAGCCCTTCCTCGACCATAAACACAAAACCGAAGCCAATCGGCTGTGCCACCGAAATGGTACGCTTTGTTGTCCCGTCACCGGTGTAGCTACCGATGAGATGCCCCAGATTTTCCAATCGTTCCTTCTGCTGCTCTGTCAGATGCAGCTGTGACTGGACGTGCTGCTGCATCTTCTCATCAAGCAGCCGATTGTCCGCATTAAAATCCTCCATTTTGGGTTTGTCGCTTCCGACAAACTGATTGAGTCCCAGATAACTGGTCTTATTGCTGCTGGACATCCTGTCCCTCCTCTTCTTTTTCTTTCCATTGCTGCAATCCCATCATCTCCAGCTGCGACCAGCTTTTGTCCATTGCATCCAGCTGTGCCCAACTTTTCCCCAGCTGCTCGAACTGAGAAAAATCCAAGCCGCCCGTCACAAATTCCGCCTCCAAATGGGCAGGCATCAGCGAATAAAATGCCTGCTTTGCCTCATCCAGACTCAGGTTACTGTCAGCTATCTCATTCGCCTGGACCACCAGTGTCCCTGTTCCCGGTCTATCTTGGACGACTGCCCGGATTCCTGCCGCATCCAGCGCCTTTTCCAGTCCTGCCCGGTTAAAATCGCTGGGAGCTATGCTCATCCTGCTGGCTGCTATCTCTCTGCGTCTTTCCAGCGAGATATTGGGATTGATGGGGATTCCCAGCATCCGCTCAAACTGCTCCAGCCGCTGCCGGCTGCAAGAGGAAATCAGCGCATCCGCACAAACTCTGCCGACCTGCTGCCAGAAAGGCTCCAGCACCGACAGATAGCTTTCCAGCTCCGCTCGAACCATCGTCCCTGCTTCCAGCCGATAAAGCTGAAGCGAACGCATCCGCTCGTAGATTCTTTTTCTGCAATCCACCCACTCCACCTCTTCTACTGTCTTGCCATGCGGCTGATTGTACAGTCGGACAGGGTAAAGATTTCCCCCGACAGCGGGTAAAGGTCCTGTGCCGGAAGTTTCACCCTGCAATTTTCCACACCCTCGCAGGTAAAAATCTCCCGACAGACCAGCGCTGGAAATAATCCCTGCCCTATCTTCTGGCGCTCCATCATCCTGCCGACCGCCTGCTGACACAGCGCGCTGATGTCCTCAAAACTGTATCCGTCCTCTACCGCTATCTCGACCTCGATCTGCTGCGGCTTTTCCTTTGCCTTTTCAATCGACAGGTCCACGTTGATTTCCTTGAGCTGACCGATTTCCTCCTGCATCTGCGCGATCAGCGCCTCGTTGACCCCGGCACCGTGCAGCAGGATTCCCACCGTGTTCACTCCATTCACCCTCGGGACAACCTTGGCACAGCGCACACCCGGATAGCTCATCGCCCGGTCGTAATAAAACGCCTGATTGGTCCCGTTGCTGACCTGCCGAAAGCTGTCCAACAGCCGCTGGCGCAGCGCCTCGTCCCCTTCGGCATCCTCTCCGGATAAAATCGCCTGCTCATTGTAAACCGCAGCAATCCCCTGCACCGGCGTCACCATGACCGTCAAGCTACCTGCTGCCACATTGCCGCTTTTGCCTGCGGTTTGGCAACGGACGACGCTTTTGACCTGAGTCTGCCCTGCCTGCAAAGTCACCGGCTGCACGGTCACATACCGGATGCTGCCCGACGGCACCGTCAGAAAAACGCCCTGCGGAATCACGATCGGCTCATCCGCCGCAGCCGTTCTGGAAAAGATCACCTCTCCCTGTGCTGCAATCGCCTTTCTTCGCTGCAATCCCTTCTGCTGTGCGTGCTGTTCCAGCGCCAAACCGGTCGCGGTCTGTGCAAACGCCTGCTTTTTCTCTTCTTCCAACTGCTGATACAGCAGCTCCAGCTGTTCTGCCAGGATGCGAAGGCGAACCCCGATGTCCGACGCTTCATCTGCCGGTATTCCAGTCAGCTCCTCATAACGCTGCTGCATCTTCTGTAAAAAATCCTGTGTCATCTTTGCTCCTTTTAAAAATTCATCCTCCACTCCACGACCGACCGCTCCAACTGACTGTCCGCAAGGGTACATTCCAGCTCAAACTGCACCAACAGCTCATCCGCCTGTGCGCCTTGCCTGCACCTGGCTGCAACGACCCGCACCTCCGGCATTTCCAGCAGCGCCTCCTGGGCATATTCCAATGCCAGCTGCTCCCGCTGCGCCGGCGCTGTCCTTCCCAGGGTGTGCAGCAGGCTTCCCAGCTGCGGATTCAGTACAAACTTCCCCTTTGGCACCGTCAGACGTACCATCGCCCGCTGTACCAGCTGCTGTGCGCCGTCCACCTCCTGCAAAAAACCCTGCCCGTTGCGGCTGTGATCTCCGTGCTGTAACAGAAGCTCCATCCCTATCCCTCCTGTTTCCATTCCTTGCCGTTGAGCAGCAGCCGTCCATCCCTACACAGCCGGATGCTGGCTCCGCCTGCCGAACGAATCAAAATTTCCCCTTCCTGCAACAGCTCTTCCTCTGCGGAAGGGTCGCTGACCGCACCTAGGCAGACCTCTCCGCCCTGAGAACCCAGCACCAGCACCGGTGTCCCCTTCGGCGGCTTTGTGTAAATCCCATACGGTGCGCAGCGCTGCAATCGGCGGTATTCACAGCTGCCGACCACATACTGCTCCCCATGCTTTGCGCTCTCCGCCCGGACCCATCCGCCCTCCTTTTGCTGCACATTTCTGCCTGCGCCCTTCTTTGCAATCCACATCCATACCCCTCCTCATTCCAGAATCAGCAGGCTGCGCTCCCTGCCGTCCTCATACTGAAGCTCCTTGCTGATTAAACTTCCTGCACACCCTCCCTCTGGAAGCTGCACACGAATCCGGTCTCCCAGTTGCCAGTCCACCAGTTTCCCCAGCTCCAGCTCCCAGCGGATTCTGCCCTCCATCGACCGGTTCATCCGCCGCTGGGCGTCCGCTGTCGGACGCTCCCACTGTTCCGAAGGAATCAAGCAGCGCCTTCTTTGGATGGCAAGTCCCTGTGCCTGCGGGTTTTCGATTCTGGTGCTGTACCTGCCCCATTCGTCCCGCAGCAACACCTGTGAGATCACCTTTTCTCTGCGCACCACCCGGCTCAGACGCAGTACCGCATCCTGCACACCGACCAGATGGCTTTGCTTCCCCGGCAGCCTTGCACTCACCCTCGACAGATGCACAAACGGCTGCTGTCCCAGCGCCTGGATACAGCCGTCCGAAAAAGCCTCCCACTCGCTGACTCCCTTGCCGACCCGAAAGTGGCTCAGCACCGCCGCTTGCGGCAGGTCGTTTTGAAATCCGTAGGGCTTGATGTGTTTTTCAAACAGCTCCTGCAAGGTTACCCGTCTGTACTCCTGCGGGATGGCTTCGTTGTCCATCAGCACCGCTGCATCCGACCGTCCCCAAAGCTCGGTGTGGCATCCGGTCCCGTCAACAAAGGTTTTCTGGCGGTCGCAAAAGCCTCGAAACAGCCTTCTGCCGCCGCTCTGCACCTCGATGCGGACAACTTCCGCTTCCATTTGCTGCAAACATCGCACCTTCAGGCTGTCTGCGGGCGTATCTGCCGAACAAACCCAGGAGAACAGGGTCATTCCTCCGATTTGCTTGCGGCTGCCGTCAAGCAGCTCCACAAAAATGTTTAGCTCCATCCCTTTGCTTTCCTTTCTTCCACAAACCGGACCCGATACTCCACCAGCTCCTGCCAGCCGACTCCAACCATCTCCACCTCTTCCAGCACTGCCTGCATCGGCTCAAGACCTGCTCCGCTGAGCAGACCCACACCCTGTCCAGCCAGCTTCTGCAAAGCGTAAAACTGTTCCAATGCATCGGCTCCAAACAGTTCGCCTTCTCCCTCCACCACCGTCAATCCGTTCCCCAGCAGCTGCAAATGCTCTCCCACACCATAACAGCAGCTTCGACTGACCTTCTGGCAGCGGCTGACCTTCAATCTGGCAGGATTATAGCGAAAAACATATTCCTTAAATCGCAGATTGGTCATCCAACCACTCCTCCATCCTTGTCTGGTAGCGCCCGGAAAGCCGTTCCAGCTCGTCCGAAATCTCCTGCAATCCCGATTGCTCCCGCACCTGTTCCACAACCTGCCGCTCCCCGCGGTAGCTTACCTGCGGCGGCTGTTCCTCCTGCGGCGGCGCTTTAGGATCCTGCCCCTGTTTTTTCTCCTCTTTCCGCTGCATTTCCCGGGAAATTTCCTGATACTTTCCTGCTCCTTCGTTCGACAGCTCATCCTTCTGCCCTGTCATCCTCTTTAAAAGCGGCACAAAAAAGCTGCTGCGCAAAAACACATTCAGGTTTTCCTGCATCTTTTCTTCCGACATCATGCTCTCTCCTCAAATCGCTGCTGATACTGCTGTGCCAGTCGGGCAATTTGTCCCAGTTCCATCCGGTGCAGCAGCTCCACCGCACTGTCAAACACCGGATATTCCCCCTCCTTCAGCGAAAAACGCAGCAGGGCGGCATTGTTTGCCACCGCCCACAGCTGTTCTCTGCGCGCCTGGTCCATCCCTTCATCGGCAAGCCCGCACAAAAACGCAAACGCCCGTCCTGCCTCCTGCCCTAGCTGCACCTCCTGTGCCGCGCTCAATCTGCACACCTTCATCCCTGTCCTCCTATATCTTGATCCGTCTGCTGGCAACCAGACTCACCTTCTCCAAAACGACCTCTCCTACCGATGCCGACTGGGTGATATCCGACCACTCGCACCCCGAATAGATGATTTTGCAGTCCGGCTGCACGATTACCAAGTTGAATCCGCTCAGTTCATAAAAATCCACCCCTTGCGCCTGACATAAGCAGACACGGGACAGCTCAATCCAATGCTGCACCCGACCGCCCACCGTACCAACCGGCTCGCTGCTTCCAAACGCCTCCACATACCGGCTCTGGCGGGAGGATTTTACCCGGTAGCTCTGCGCCGCTGCAACCTTGGTGCCGTTGACCTCGATGTAAATATCCGCACTGGTCGGAATTGAAACTAACGCCATCCTCTTCCCTCCTTAAATCGAGATGTGCGCCGTCAGATAGATACGACTGAACACCGCTGCCAGATCAAACTCCAGCTCCACCACGCACACCGAAGGGTCCTCTTTCTGCACATAGGCGACCGGCGGCTCAAAGGAGGTGATCAGCCCCTGCTGCTTCTTTTCGTCCAGCACCACCGCCGCCTGCGCAACCACGCTGTCCTGCGAAAATCCCACCCGTTTGCCCTTGAGCATCTCGGACAGTCGTTCCCGCACAGCGCGGATGATTTCATCAATCATCATCACCACATTCACCGAGCTAAAGGTCCTGTCCTCCTCGTTTCCGGTGCGGGTCCGGGTGGTCACACAGCGGATACATTCTGCCTGACCGTCTGCCATCTCCAGCACCGTCACACCGTCTCCCAGCAGCGTTTCAATCTCCTGCTCGCTCAATAATTCCAGCTGTTCGATGCCCTCCAGCGGTCGGGAGTGGTAACTGTCCATCGCTTCCCCCACCGCCAGCATCGCTGCCACCGCCGCTGCACAGACAGTCAGGGATTCCTCCTTCATCCCTGCTTTCTGGCAGCAGAGCACCATCCGTTCACAGTTGAGTGATTTTGCTGTCTGCGCCGCCTGCTCCTTTGCAACACAGCCGACCGCCAGCCGCTCCCGCTCATTCTGCGAAGCCAGCTCCACCTGCTCCTTTAGCTTGTGCAAAACCTCCGGCTTTGTGCTGTCGCACAGGATGACCCCACCTCGTTTGATTTCGCACAGCTTGCGCAGCGCGCCCTCATACAGCTCCTCTCCTGCCTGACTGCCGTCCACCGTCAGCGGCACCGCATAGACTCCGCTCACACCGGCATTCAGCAGCATCCTGCACACCCTGCAAAATTCCTTTCCCGCACCCTGCGCTTCAAAAAACTCCTCCAGCTGCCCCAAACTTTTCAGCTGCACCACGCCGCCCGCAGGCAGGCTTTTCCCTTCTCGAACCTTGGCTGCTCCACAGTAAAAAGCATACCGGTCCTGCATCACCCTCCTGCGGCTGATGACATCATACTCCGAGTACACCCCCGGACGATAACTCCTGCTCATTCCTACACCCCTTTTCTGACCACGCGCACCTGCTCCGGTATCGGCTGGGACGCTTCTCCTGTGCTGCCGCTGATTAAGAATTTACAGCACAGCTTCACCGGCAGCACCACGCCTCCCCAGTCCTTCTGCCACACCGCTTCGCCGCACTCGATCTGCTCGGCTCCCAGCTTATCGGAGAACAACAGTCGCTGCGCACACCTTTCCCACAACCGCCAGCACTCCTCCCCGCTCGGACAGCAGAAGCTAATTTTCATCCAGACCTGCGCCTGCCTGCCCAGCGGCTGATCCTCTTCCCCGTAAAAGCTCTGCATCCCCAGCGGCTGCATCAGTACCTTCTGGATTGCCACCACCGCCAGCTTCTGTCTTTGCGGTCTGGCTCGAAGCTGCTGAGGATATGCTCCCAGCACCTCCATTTGCGCATCGCCGCGCAGCAGTTCCTGCTTGACCAGCTCGATCATCTGCGAAAACTCGTTCATCCTCTTCCCTCCTGAACCGGCACCACCAGTCCCCACAGGTAGACCGGCTTTCCGTTCCAGCAAACCTTCTCCACCCGCTCCAAAATAAACTTCTCTTCGGCTTTACCTACACACCTGCGCACAAACTGCGCTCCCTCTTTCACCACCTGCTCCTCACAGGGCGCCAGCAGCAGCCATCGTCCCTGCCGCACCATTCCCGAAGCGCCTCCTTCGGTCCTTGCCGCCCTCTCCCGCAGGGGATTTAGGTATGCTTTTAAAACCACACTTCCTTCTGCCTGCAAAAATTCCAGACTGCATCCGCAGCGCTCGATGGCAGAAGCGATCATCTGTTCCGGCTGCATACGTCCACCCCCTGCACACAAACGCCGGCGCTGTCCAGCAGGTCGCCCACCATCTCCAGCACCATCGCCTCCGACTGCTGTCCGCTGCCCGCTGTCAGCGAGATGTCCCCCACCTTGATGCCGCTGTACACCTCTCCCTGCATCCTCTGCAAACGGTAGTGTGCCAGCGCTGCACAGGCAAGGCTGAGCCGCTCCCTGTGCTCCTGCGGCTGCACCGCCGGGCGCAGCCGCCTGCACAGCTCTTCCCAGCAGCCCAGCACCAGCGGCTTCCAGCCCTCTGCCTGCTGTTCATCCAGTCCGCTGACCAGACAAAAATCCTTCATCAACTGCTTTTCATCCATCGCTTCTCTCCGTTACGCCAGCACCTTGACCGCATCCGGGAAGATTTTGGAAAATCCCGCAATGGAGGTCACCGCTGCTCGCTCCATCTGGCAGTCGATCAGCTTGTCATACTCCACATTGATGCCGCCTGCCTGCACCATCTCCAGCGCATATCGTCTGTCCAGACCGATGATGGTTCCCTTTGGCACCGCCGAAGAAACAAACAGCTTTGCACCCAGCGGGGTGGAAAGGCAGCCGGTCGCCTGGAAGTTCAGTCCCGTCTTCGGGTCCTGTAACTCCGGCACCTGTAACAGCTTGAGCATCATGTCGTGGGATGCCAGCATCACATTCATCTGATATTCCCCAAAGCTTCCCCACAGGTTCAGCAGGTCCTGATAGGTCAGCTTGTCACTCTGTGCCAGCTGCACCTTTTCCGCCGGATTGCTGTTGCCGTCGCCGTTGATCAGCACATCCACCGCATCCTCCAGCTGCGCCCTGCCGATGCAGGAGCCAATCTGCTTGAGTGCCACCGTAAACAGGTCCAGTCGCTGAAACTTGATTGCTTCATAGGAAGCCACCATCATTCTGCCGCGCTTTTTCAGTCGGATCAGGCTGTCCTTGAGTCGGATAGAGGTTTCTGGGATAAATCCGCCCTCCTCCACCACCGACGGCTTCTGGCTCTCCCAATCCGGGTCGGAGGCAATGGCGCGGTAGTCCATCCCTTCGATCTGGGTCTGCGCCGCACAGATTTCCTCCAGGATGTGATTGCCGTCCACACCCTGCTTGACCGCTCTTGCTACATATTCAGGAAAGAGGGCTGCGCTGTCCGAGGTCGCAAAAAATTTCTGCAAACGGTCGCTGTCCTGACCGGACACCTTGATGTCAAATCGCTTGAGCTGTCGCTGGAACGCATCGTAACCGGCAAGCTCGGTGCCCCTGTACTGCTCGGAAGGATCCAGACGCTCCAGACATTTGGAAAAACCCTCCCCGCTCTTGTAAAAATCCTTGGAAATCGCGATATTCTGATAGTTATACTTCATCTTAAAAACTCCTTTTGCAAACTCTGATTTTTCTGCCTCTAAAACAGGATGCCGACGCTTTTGTTGACCGTATCCACCTCGGTCACCAGCACCTCGCCGCCGCCTTCGTTCAGCACCGCATCTGCGTTGGCATCCGCCTGCATCTTGGCAAATCCCACCGCAGGTGCATTCCCCGAATAGCCCAGCACCGCAAATCCGCCTGTCTGCACCAGTGCATACCCATCTCGGATTGCGTGTGCAACACCCACAAATCGTTTGTTGACCGCCTTCTCTACTGTGTTGTTGCCGCCCATTGCCACCAGGTCCCCTGCTTTCAGTTCCCCCTTGACCAGCATGGTCACATATTTGCTGTTATATCCCTGTAAGCTTACACCCTTCATCCTTCTACCATCCTCTCTAAATGACAAATCCGTCCTCTGCCCTGCCGCTCTGCGCTCTTCTGCCCGCCAGCTGCGGCTGCTCCATTGTCTGTCGGTTGTCGATTAGCTTTCCCAGCGCCCTCATCTGACGGATGGAAAGCAGTTCCAGCACCTCCCACAGCTCTTCGCTGGCGCGCTCGTCCATCTGCTCCCCTGCCGCCTTTTGCAGCAGCTCCCTGCGCGCCATCCTTCTGGCATCCTCGCAGTCCTCCATCAGATTTTTTATCATCCGCTTCATCTGGCAGGCTTCCTCTCGATCCATCCACAGCCCACTGCCCTCTTCGCCTGCCTGCCACAGTTTCTGCACCGTCCTCTGCTGACTCTCCAGACGGCTTTCCTTCACTACACCCGCCTGACGCTGCGCAGGCACCGCAACAAACGACCATTCGTAGGCATCCTCTGCCCCGTGCAGAACGGTGTGGCACAGCCTTCCTTCATACCATTCCCCCTTTCAATGTCTGCAATCCTGCAACGTCCGCTCGCTCTGGCAGATGGAGCATCTGCTTTCCCTGATGCTGCACCCCACGCTGACCTCCTTCTTGATGCCCGCCTCAATTTCCAGAATCAGATCGCGGTTGGATTCGGTGCGCACCATGTACGCTTTTGCCACCACTGCGCAGTACGGTTCTCCCAGTAGATTGGTTTTTCCCGGGAAATACTCCACCTGCGCCTGATAGATTCTTGCCAGTTGGTTGGCTGTCTTTGGCTGATGGTCGCAGATTCCCGTTTTCCCCACAAACATCCTCGCCAGCTGCTCCAGCGTCTCCTCATCAAACCGCTCCATCTGTCGGTCCACATCATTGTCGCACAACACTACCCGAAAGCAGTACAGCTCCTCCTGGCTAAATTCCCTTCTGGTCAGCCGGTTGATTTGCTCCAGATCCTCCTGCCCGACCGTCACCTGACGATTGACCAGGTTTCCTTTCTTTTCACACTTCATCTTGCTCCCCCTCCTGCTGTCTGTCCCTTTGGTTGATTTTTGCCTCGATCTCTTTTGCCTGCATATCCAGCAGTTTGGCTCTTGCCTGTTCCACCTCGTCGGCAATGCTGATATGCTTCCACTTCACCTGCACCTTTCCGCCCAGTCCCATCTGCTCCAGATGATACCTGCAAATGCGCAGGATCACCGGTGTCAGCAGTGCGCGATAGCTTTCCAGCTCGCTTGCCAGGATTTCCGACTGCTGCTGGCTCATCCGCTCGGTGGTAGACCAGCTCAGTCCCAGGATAAACGGCGGCAGTCCCAGCTTTGCAACGATCTGCTCGAGCATCTGCCGCACCGGCACCTGCGTGTCCAACGCCTGATTGTCTGCGCCGATGACCTTAATGTCCACATCGCCCACCGCCACAAAATCCTTGACCTGACCGCTCTCCCGCATGGTGTCCGCCCACTGACTTGCCATCTGCTGCGCAATCTCTCTGGCATACGCTCCGTCCACCCCGCCCTGCGGCTTGTAGGTCACCGCAAAGCGAAGGTTTCCCATCCGCTCAAAGTTCTGCCCGATTGCCTGATAGATATTCAGCAGCACCGAGGAAACAAACGGCAGCCCCTCCAGCAACGACCTGCCCTGCACGCTCCCCGCCTTTGGGTTCAGCGCTGTGTACAGCACCCGCTCGGGATGAGCAAGCTCCACCGCTTCCCCCATCCGACTGTTGGCAAACAGCTTCACATCCAGCAGATTCTCCCCCTGTCGAATCAGGATGTTTTCCAGCGGCACATTGTACAGCACTGCGATTCCCTCCCTTTCACAGAAAGGCACCATCTCACCCACCGCATTGCCGTAGGTCAGCAGGTCGTCCAGATAGCTGTGCAGAAACTGCCGCAGTCCGCTTCCTCCTGCGCCCACCGGCACCTGACTGCACCATCGCCTCAGTTCCTCCTGTGCCTGCCAGTTGGAACATTCCAGTTCAAAATCCCCCACCAGCCGAATGATTTTCCCGATGGCTGCATCCACCAGCGGCACCGCCTGCCGGATCTGCTCAAACAGCCTGCGCTGTGCTTCGCTGCCCAGTCCCTGCGCCATCCGGCTTTCCGATAACCCCGATTGCACGCTCTGCGCACAAAACTGCACCGGCGGGCAGTCCTTTTTCTTTTTCTCTCTCCTACCCAATCCCCAGGACATCCTCTCTACCTCCTCTTGCTCTCATTTCTTTGCTGTGACAACGCAAAAAAGCCCTCCTTTCTTGCCCCTAACTGTCCCATCACAAAATATCGGATGTCATCCATCGCATGGTCGTTTTCCTTTACCGGGAACTCCCTTCCCTGCTCCTCGCTCCAGCGATAGACCCCAAATTCCCGGATGCTGTCGGCACACCCACTGCAAAACCGGATCCTTCCCTCATTGAGCATCGCCGCCGTCAGCTGGATGCCCTCCAGCACCCCGTTCTTTGCCGGCTCCACCCAATATCGCCCGTGCCGCCGGATGCACGCAATAAAGCTGGCTGCACTCGGGTCCACAATGACCCGCTCGATCTTCCGATTTCCGCACAACTTTTCCAGCTGTTCATAATGCTCCTCATCGGTCCTGCACGCTCCCTCTCTTCGCGCGACATAGTAGTATTCTGCCAGGCGGTACCACCTTCCCCCCTGCTCTCCCCACAGTCCCATTGAGCAGGGATTCACCGTCCCATAGTCGCAGGACACACAAAACCGCTCGCAATCCGGCGCCTGCTGTACAACATGACGCTCTAAAGAAAACATCGGATACACCAACCCCTGTACATCCACCCACTCCCCTTGGATAAATCTGCGGTAAAAGCTCCCGCTGTACAGCAGCTCATACCGCTTCCTCACCCGCTTGGAAAGAGCCGGGTTGTCCTCCATCACAAAGTGCAGATAATACAGTTTCTTCTGTTTCCTCCTTTGGAGCCATTCCCGGTAAAACCAATGCCCCGGTCCCTCCGGGTTGCAGTTAAACCAGAATCGGCTCCCCTCCACCGAGCACCGCGCCACTGCCTGCTCCACAAACTCCCGATTCTGCAAGGCAACCTCGTCAAACAACACGCCGGCAAGGGTCATCCCCTGAATCAACGAGGCGCTTGCGGCATCCTTGCCCGAAAACAGATAATACCGGTTGCACACCCGCCCACAGCGCAGCTCCACATAATTTTTGCTCACCTTCTCGCTGTATGCAAACCCCATCTCCTCCAGTGTTCCCCGCACTACTGACAAAAGGTTCCTGCGCACGCTGGAGATGGTCTTGCCGCACAGTGCAAAGCTTTGTCCATGAAAGCAGCTCATGCTCCACGCAAAAAAGGAAATCGCCATACACAAGGTCTTTCCGCTGCGCACCGCGCCGTCGCAGATGATTCCGTCATACCGGCTCGTTCTCCTCTCCGGCAGCCACCAGCTCAACAGCTCCATCTGTTTTCTGCTAAAGCTCTTCACCCTGCTCCTCCTCCGAAAGCTTCTGCGCGCCCTGCTGCAGCGCCTCCAGCACACCGCCAAACGCTCGACCCTGCCCTTGCTTTTCCTGCTCGTTCAGCTTGAGCAGCAGCTCACACGCCTTCAGCTTGTCCCAGAACTGATATTCTGCCGCCTTTGCGCTCCCCACCTTACTGGTCAAAAACCCGTCGAACACTGGCTTCCCTTCTTCATCGCACGCCGCCTGCCCAAACAGCAGCCTTGTCAGCCCCAGCTTTGCAATTTCCCCTGCACTCTCCTTCCCCAGATTCCTGCGCAGTCTGCGCACCTCCCGCTGCACCTCCCGGTCGTTCATCAGCAGCATTCCCTTTTCCACTCCCGCTTTTTGGGCGGCAAGGTTCGGGTCACGCAGCACAAAATACCAGTAAGCAAACTCCTTTTTCTGTTCCTCCAGATTGCTTCCTCCTTTCCCCAATCATCCAAAGTCTCTTTTCACCCATCCCCCTTTTCACCTCAAAAATTGCATTTATATATGCAACCACCCCTCTTTTTTAAAAATTTTTATAAAAAAACTGCCCGCCTATGCGGACAGTCCCTCTGTTCTGGTTTCTTATATTCTTCTTTTTCTTCCCATTTTCTGTTTTACCTGCCCTTTTTGCAAAAAAGGGCAGCCCCCCTCTTCGGGAAGCTGCCCTTACTATTAGTCCAGGATATAAATATTTACATTTCGCTTGCCGTTTAAACAGCTTTCTAAAAAAGTATCATAGTACAGATCCACATCAATGACATCGTTCATCAGACCCACTCCGGTATCGGCTGCCACAGCAAAACCGTATACAAAGCTGTTATCTGCGCTGGTAATATACATTTTGGTTCCATACGGGATTTCTCCCGGATGCACCGCGACATATCCTGCCGATAATCCCTGACCGGAAGCGCCGCGCGCACCGCCTTCCACATTATATCCGGCTGCCACCTGGTTGGTCAGCAGCTTGCTGTACTCGGTCGGAACTCCATTTTCATCCAGCTTGATGCCAAAATCCAGTGGAGATACCGCCTTTCCTTCCACACCAGTCAAAGTAATTTCCGTCACCGGCTGCTGGTGGATTTGCTCGTCGATTACCTTCTTCTTCCGAATTTCCCGACCCACCATTCTCTGTTCATAGGTCACCGTCTTTTTGCCATCGCTTCCGCTCTGCACCAGCTTGGTCTTGCCGGGAGCCAGCAGAGAGGTCTCGCGGTTGATTACCTCATGCTCGATGACCTGGTCCTCCACCACCGTCTTGACCGTCACAGCACCATCTCTTCCTGCGGCACCCAGAAAACGCTTCGGCTCGTCCTCATCGTCCTGTGTCTGCTGTTCCTGTTCCTCTTCCTCCGACAAAACATCCGCTCTGCCCTTTTCTTCCTCAAGCAGCATGCGGGTCTGTCTGATGCTGGTTCCGGTAAATTTATCGGTGTCCAGCGAGGCGGACAAAGTATCGCCCGATGCACGGATTGTCTGTGCAATGCTCATCTCTGCCACTGTTTTATCTGTATTACCTGTTCGGGTCAATCCCCAAAAGATTACCGCTGCCATCGCAACAGAAAGCATAGCGGCAACAGCTATCTTCCCCCAACGGTCGATGCTGTGTGCTTTTGTTCTGAAGTTTTGCATAAAGTTCTCCTTTGTTCTAAAAATTGCAATCTGCAAAATTTTCCTGCTCCTTTGTATTTTAGCAGGGTCGATGTCATTATATTCATCTTCACTTTCGCTGTCAAGAAAATCCCTTTTGTAAAAATCTTATCGGAAGTTTCACTATTTTAAAAACTTTCCGTAAAAATTTGTGCAATTTTAAATTTATCCCCCCTGTTTTAAATAATTTTTTATCTAAATTGTCTCAAATTTCTCCTCTGCGCGCAGATTTATAAATTATATAAAAATTTTCTTTTTTATCCGCTCAGCTTTGTGCTTTTTGCCTTACATTTTTTAACATTTATTCTATTGCTTACTTACTCTTTCAAGCCAAAAACCACTGCACGCTACATCTCTTTGCTCTTCTTTTCCTATTTATTTATCAAATCGCCTAAACACAAAAGAACAGCGACAGCACTAAAATCTCCTGCTGTCGCTGTTCTTTTTATCTTACAGTCCAAGATCAAAGGAATCCTTTCTCTTACAGAACGCGGATGTCGCCCGAGCTGCTGCTAAACTCTCCTCTTATATATCTCTGCGGATCATTCTCCCATTCCACACCGGAATCATTCAGGTTGACCTGCCCATAGATCTGGCTACTCCCCGAAACGGTTCTGACCTTCGCCTGCAACTCCTTGTCCTTGCGGTTCAAACGGACGTCAATGTCCCCGCTGCTGGTTTTGATGCGGCTGTTCTGTGCGTAATAATCGCCCTCCACACCGCCGCTGCTGCTGAGAACCTCCAGCTGCTCCACTTCGCTCCTCGACAGCTCTACATCACCGCTGGAGGTTTCTGCCTTCCATTTTTCTCCCCGCACGCCGTCCAGCTCGATGTCCCCGCTGACGCTTGTAAGTTCGACCTTCTGTCCATTGAGATGTGTCAATTCTATATCTCCGCTGACGGTACGCAGCTGTGCCTGCTGCACCTGACCATCCTGCCAGCTTATATCGCCGCTGCTGTTCTGCAAAACCATCTCGCTCACATTGACCTGTTCCAGCTGAATATCGCCGCTGCTTGCTTTGATGACCGACTCTTCCGCCACCATCTGCGTGATTTGGATGTCCCCGCTCGTGGTTTCCAGCTCGACCGCCCGGCTGTTGAGCTTATCCAGCTTCAAATCTCCGCTGGTCGTCTTTCCATGCAAAAATTCGATTCTTTCCGGCAGCTCCACCATCAGCTTCGGTGTCGGATTGCGCATCATCCGCAGCAGGGATACCAAATCCAAACTCGGTTGCTTCTTCATCGGTTTTTTCTCGTTTACCATGTAGGTGTCCCCTTCCACCTGTTCCTCCAGATACTGTGAAAGTTCCTCCCCGCTTTGCAGGTAAGCATGCAATTCTCCATCACAGGAGCGGGAAATCTCCGCATCCATCGAAAACAGGTTCAGCTGCACCTTGCTGATTCCACTGTACTGCACCGGCTCAATGGCGGTCACCGGCTTTGGCAGAGGTCTTTCTTCCTTCTTAAACTCCACCTCATCGCCCATCTCCCGCAGCAGCTCCTCGATGTCGCCCAATTCGCGGCAAATTTCCTCCTCGCTTCTTCCGCTTTTCAGCCCTGCCTCAAAATGTTCCTCATAGCTTTCCAAAATCTCTTGCACGAATCCCTGCTCATATCCTTCCAGCGCTCTGCTCAGCTGCTGCATATATTCTCGTTTTGTCATCACTTTTCCTCCTTCCCAAATCAATCGGTCGACCGCTGCCGTAAATTCCTTCCATTCGCTGCGCAGCGCCTGCTGATATTCCAGCCCTTTTTCTGTCAGATGATAATACTTCCTTGCCGGACGCCCGTCGCTCTCCACCGAGTAGGTTTCCACATATTCGTTGTCCTTGAGCCGTTTGAGGATCAGGTACAGGGTGCCGGTTGCCAGCTCCATTTCCCGGGAAATTGTTTCGGTCAATTCATATCCATACTTGTCCGCTTTCCGCAACTGGGACAGTACACACAGCTCCAATGCTCCTTTTTTAAATTGGGTGTTCATCTGCTGCCTCCTTTCTCTCTTCCCTGTCTTGTTTTGTTGTATATATAATACTACATACTATTCTTTATTGCAATATATAAAGCATACAAAGATATGTTCTTTTTTTATCCAATCTCTCCAAAGGCGCAAAAAAAACAGCCGCCCATCGGACAGCTGTTCCTCTTCTTTTCTTATTTCACACAAAATATAGGATAGGTTCTACTATTTGTATTATCGCATCTCCCGCAGACGGCGCTGCTGATACTTCACCGCAGCCATCGAACCGACCTGCCGCAGCAGCACTCCATTGCGAAATCCACCATACACTCCGATGACCGGTGTCCCCTGAACCAGCTTGCCCGCCAGCGCTGCACTGCACAAGGCGTGCGATGCCCGCTTCTTCGCCTGTTCGCGTGAGATGGACAGTTCTTTCCCCGTCCTTGCCTTCTGCCGAATCTCCTGTGCAATCCGGTCTGCATCCGCACTCGCCTGTCTGCGCTGCGCCTCGTCACCCACCGCTGCACAGATCAACAGCATCTGGTAAATTTGTTCCGGTTGGGTGTCGTATGGATACCCAAAGCGCAGTGAGATTTCAAACAGCGTCTTGAACACCGCTCCCAAAAAGATGGGGACATCCGGCAATCCGATGCCCAACGCACCCATTAGTCCCCCCTGCACCGAAGAAAACGCCATGTTGGCTCCTGCGCGACCTGCCGCCTTGCATCCCAGTTTATACAGCTCCCAGCCGGACAGCGGCTTCTGCGCAAATTGCAGATAATCTTCCCGCAGTTTTTCCTCGCTGCACAGCTTGCCAATCCAGCGGCTGCCCTTCTCCAGCACCACCTCAAAGCTCTTCTCAAAGGCTTTTTCCAGCAGCTCGGTCGATTTCTCCGCCGCAGCCTGCGCGCCGTCCGAAAACTTTTCCGGCACCTTCTCCCGCAGCTTTTCGCGGACCGGTGCGGTCAGCTCGCCCGCCTTCTGCGCAATCAAAGAAGGTTTTCTCTCCTCCAGCAACTTTTCTTCCTTTTTATCCAGCTTTTTTAAGCAGCGCAGCTGCACCCTTTGCCTTCTTTTTTGTTCCCGGTCCATGCTGCGCTCCTCCTTATTCTTTCAATCAGCTATTCATTCAGCAGGATATACTCCTGCACCCGATGGCAAAGCTTTAGCTCCACGTTGGCATCCAGATAGGTCCCGTCCTCGCGGTACTCCTCGGTGTAGACCTTGCCGGTCTGCCGAATCTCCCCAATCAGCCCGCTTTTGTCGTATGGAATCAACAGATGCAGGTGCTGGTGGGTCTGCGGCAGATTCAGCGCAACCTTCTCCAGCAGTTTTTCCAGTCCCATGCCGGTTTTGGCAGAGATGGCTGCTGTCTTGCGGTCCAAAGTCAGCGGCAGCTCCGGCAGCTTGTCGCACTTGTTCAGCACCGTCAGCACCGGAACATTTTCCGCGCCCAGCTCCTTGAGCAGTCCGGTGGTGACCTCCAGCTGCTGGTCAAACTCCGGCGCGGAAACATCGCAGACGTTCAGCACAAGGTCCGCGTCGGCTGCCTCCTCCAAGGTAGAGTGGAACGCCTGCACCAGCTGGTGCGGCAGACGGCTGACCAGACCGACTGTATCAATCAGCATCACCCTGCGCCCGTCCGGCAGGTCGAGCGCGCGGGAGGTCGGGTCCAGCGTCGCAAACAGCATATCCTTTGCCAGCACGCCCGCATCGGTCAGGGTGTTGAGCAGGGTGGATTTGCCCACGTTGGTGTAGCCCACGATGGCAACCGTCACCACGTCGTCCTTCTTCCTGCGCTGGCGCAGCAAGCCGCGGCGTTTTTCCAATGCCTCCAGCTCCTCTTCCAGCGCGTGTATCCTGCGGCGGATGTGTCGGCGGTCACTTTCCAGCTTGCTTTCGCCGGGACCGCGGGTGCCGATGCCGCCGCCCAGACGGGAAAGGCTGGTGCCCTGTCCTGCCAGCCGCGGCAGACGGTACTTCAGCTGCGCCAGCTCCACCTGTAACCTGCCCTCGCTGGTTTTTGCACGCTGGGCAAAGATGTCCAGAATCAGGGTGGTGCGGTCGATTACAGCCGCGCCCAGGGCGTTTTCCAGATTCTTCTGCTGGGCAGGCGAAAGCTCGTGGTCAAAGATGACCAGCTCCACCTGGCTGTTTTGCACAAATTCTGCCAGTTCCTGCACCCTGCCGCTGCCCATCAGGGTAGCCGGGTCGGGACGGTCCTTTTTCTGGATGACCCTGCCCATCACCTTGGCGCCCGCAGACTTTGCCAGCTCCTCCAGCTCATCCATCGAGCGCTGTGCATCATACTCTCCGGTATCAATGGCAGCCAGCACTGCCGTCTGCTCTTCCTGTTTGTTCTCGTACATTCTATGCCTCCCAGTCGTTTGGTATACCTTACTTGATTGCCTTGTCCATCGCCTTGACCAGCTGTCCCGACAGCTCCGCCGAAGCCTGCCGCGCCACCGAAATGATGGCGTACAGTCCCTTTTCCACATCCTGTGCGGTGCTCAAGCCAAAGTGGTTGCGGCTGCGCGCCTTGGAATATCGCCGAATCATCCGCTTGACCTGCTCGCTCTGGTCCTCGGTGAACGCCTGTTCGCCGCGGCGCAGCTGTTCCAGCACCTGTGCGCAGTCCTCCTTGAGCTGAGAAAGCTCCTCCAGCGCCTGTTTGCGAAAGCGGCTCACCATCTCCCGCTCGTCCTTGGGGTCCAAAAACTTCATCTCGACGATGGAAGCCTCTCCCCCCATCTCCAAAATCTTTGCCTGCAAATGTTTGAGCTTGGTATAGCTTTGCCGGTTGTACGGCAGGATAGCAACACCCTGTTTAAAATATTCCGCGCCGTACTCCTTGAGCTTGCGCCAGATGTACACGCGGTTTTTGGACGGATTGACCGGCACACTGTACCCCAGCGCCAGCCAGCGGATCGGTTCTGCCATGCGGCACCCTCCTTTGCAACATCTATTACATTTATTTTACCTGTTCCCACCCATACAGTCAAGGGTTGAGCCGCACAAAAGCGGCAACAAAAAAAGTCCCCTGCGGGTGGAGCCGCAGAGGACCGCCGCCGCTGTTGAGTGGCAGCAAAAATGATTTAGGATTCGCGGCGGTTCGGAGCTGTCCCCTCCCACCACGGTATGTGCGGAGAAATTCTCCGCACTTCTATTTGTGGGGAAGTTTCCCCACACTCCTCTTTGTGGAGCTATGCGCCCCACACCCGCACTGACTTTTCTTATACGAGAAAAGTCAGCAAAAGCGTATGCAAGGGGCAACCCCTTGCAAAACCCCGAGGGGGAAACACGAGCAGGCTTGTGTGTCTACGACACACGCAGCCGTGTTTCCCCGCAGTGACCTTCGGTCACGCTCCCCTTTTGCACTTAGGGTCGTTTCTTCGTCAGCAAGGGGGAACGTGCCCCTTAGGGCACTGTGGGGGAAGTCGACACCGCGAAGCGGTGACGTTCCCCCCAGAGGAGATTTTCAAGAGGACCCCTCCTCTTGAAAACGCTTTTGGCTACTTTTATTGTTTCATAAAAGTAGCCGCAGGAGCGGGGTGCGTACCCCCGCAAGAGAGAGGTATGGGAAACCCTCCCCATAAAAAAACCAGCCCACGTCTTGCGACGTGGGCTGGTTTGAGCTTAGACTGTCTTTCGAACAATCAAACGATTTTATCTATTGATATTATCGCTTAATTATTTTTTGAGAGCCAGAGCGCCAGCAGCAGCTACAGAAACAACTGCCAGGGAAACTGCCAGACCTACAAAGTCTTCAGCGCCAGTTTCTGGGTTTGGTTTGGTTTCTGGTTTAACTTCTTCAGCTGGTTTGTTCTCTTCAGCTGGTTTCTCTTCGTCAGCAGGCTCTTCTACTTCTTCAGCGATCTCTTCGGTAGCCAGAACGTAGTTGCCCAGCTGTTTGGTAGAGAATACGAAGCCGTTAACTTTGGTGTTGGTGTGAGCGATTGCGTAGTTTTCTACGTACTCAGCGTCAACTTTTACCAGTTCGCCATCTTCGATGGAGTATGGTACCAGGGAGTCATCGTCGGAAACGATTACGAGTTCGCCGCTTCTGGAGAAGTTAGCGTTTTCGTTGTCGAATTTGTAGAAGCTGTCAGCTTCAACATCCATCTCGCCAGCTACGGTTTTGTCGTAAGCGGTGGACAGATCGAGGTACATGGACTCGCCAGAGTACATTTTAACGGTGAAGAAAGCTTTGTCAGCGAAGTCGAATACAGCAGTGCCGTTTTCGCCTTTGCGAACTTTCCACAGTTTAGCCTCGTTAGCGTTGTTGGTCCAATCAAAGTTTACATACTCGTAGTCGGTGTTTTCGTAAGTGCCGGAAACCCAAACTTCGTTGGTCTTGTCGCTGGTGCTGCCGTTGTTCTTAGCAACGTATACGTAGTACTTCATGGTCTCGTCGTCAGCGGTCTTCCACTCTTTCTTCAGAGTAACCTTGAGGTATACAGCTTTTGGCATGATTTCATCGGTGTATTCGTTGTAAGAAGCGTAGTCGGTAGCGGTAGCTCTGTAGAGTTCAGCTTTCTCGATCAGCTCAGCAACGCCGGTGGAAGCTTCGATCAGGTTGATGGACCAGTTCTTGTCGATGTTGCCGGTGTAGTGACCGTAGTCGAGCTTGGTGCCCTGCTCATCAACAACAGGTTTGCCTACAACGTCGTCAACGGAATCTACTTTAGCCAGGTTAACGGTTGCGTATACATCTTTAGCCAGAACTTCTTTGTCCTCGATAGCTTTTTCGAAAGCAGAAACGCTCTTGTACTCTTTGCCGTTGATGTAGAAACGAGCGCTGTTCTTAACTACTTTTCTGCCGATACCGTCGAATTCGATTTCGTCAGCATCAGATTCATAACCTGGCAGAGCATCGGTGTCAACGCCAGTTACAGTGGTCTTAACCCACTCGTAGTTGGTGCCAGTCTTAGCATCTGCTGGTGCATAGAAACCTTTAGCGTTCAGGTCTTTAATTTCTTCTTTGGTCAGAGGTTTCATACCATTTTCAGTATGCCATTTGCCATCAAACCAGTATTTTGCAGTGGTTTTTTCTTCAGCGGTATTGAATACATCAGCAGTCAGTTTAACGCCGCTTACTGCATCGATAGCATCAGAACCTGGTTTGTAGTCAGCATCGTATACGAGCTGATCGTCAGCGTACAGAGGCATCCAGATAACGTCACCTGGCTCGAAGTTTACGGATTCGCTGTCGTTCAGCTCGGTGGAAGCTTCCTCAACGATGTCGCCATCTTTGTTGGTTACAAACAGTTCACCGTCAAATTTGAAGTTGCTCGGCCAATCAGCCTTGTCGTTAGAGCCAGTGCTGTAGGAAATAGCAAAAGCGTTAGCGCCCATGCCAAGTACCATAGCAGAAGCCAGTGCTACGGAAAGTACTTTTTTCATAGTCTTTCTTCCTCCTAAATCATTTTTGCCGCTTATTGTGTGCGGCTGTTTTTGTTTTGACGTTTAAGCGACATTTTGTAGCAAAAACGTCCGACTCTGGAAGATTCTCCACAATCTCCCTTGGTCTGCCACTAATATAACACAACCAAAACCAAATTGCAAGCCCTTTTCGTAAAAAAAATGTAATTTTTATCTTCGATTGGTAACAGCGCTGTCATTTTTTATGATGGTTAATAAACACTTTTCCGCTTAACCATGCGGTTTTTACTCGTTTTTCTTGCAACCTGCCTTTTACCATCCTTTTCTGTAACTTTTTTGTTACCAACCTGCTTTGCTGTAACTTTTGTTTCAGATTTTGCATTGTAAAAAAAGAACCCCTGCCGTTCGACAGAGGTTTACAGGATTCGAGGAATGTGGTATGATAATTCCCATCGGGAGGACGGCAAGGTTATTCCACTCTGAATCCAGGGAGGTGGCCGTCATGACGCCTTTAGAGATTTATGCTCTACTTACGTTAATTGCGACGATTATCTTTGGTACCCTCAATTTGGTACTAAAGAAATAACCGCCCATTAAGCAAGAGCGGTTTTTCTCAAGTATTCTTTTCTAGGGAAAACCGCCGTTGCAGCGGCAGCTGTCCTTCTGATTCTTATTATAGCATAGAGCAAATGCTTCGTCAAGCCGCCTGCGGGCGGCTTTTTTGCTTTGGAAGGGTGGTCATTTGGATTGGTTAAAACGCGAGTCGCTCATTTCGATAAAAAAAGAGCCTGGAACGCGAATTGCGTCCAGACTCAATCTGGTGGAGACGATCGGGATCGAACCGA
>ERZ835980.1233-NODE-1233-length-29596-cov-7.980908_pt1 | contig 29596 bp, 17 predicted proteins | sample MGYA00519943_ERZ835980 | MGnify/ENA primary metagenome ERZ835980 (study PRJEB31850, sample SAMEA3708791) | human gut metagenome | biome: human gut; feature: human-associated habitat; material: faeces | place: China | collected 2014 ... | reverse complement strand
CTGCTGCGGCACACGCCCAGCCCCTGCGAGATAGACGGCGGCACGTTTATCGAGGAGCGCTTCGGCAGCTGGGACACGGTAGTGGAGATGGCACACCTGCGGCCACCGATAAAAGAGCCTAAGCTGAAAGACACGGCACGCTACAAGCGGGAAAAAGCCGTGCAGGAGCCGCTGTTCTACGAGGAATCCGAGCGCAGGAAGAAGGCGAAACGCGCTAAAGCCGCCGCCAGCCATGCGGCACAACAGGCACGGCTGAAAGAGAAAAAGCGGTTGGAGCAGGAAAAGAAAGAGGCCCGCGATGCCGCTGCCCGTCAGCGCGAAATCGAGAAAGCGGCAGAAGCCGCAGAGCAGGAGGTGTCCTGCTGAGTTACCCTTGTCAAGCCGAGACAGTCTGAACGGAGACTGTCAGCTTTCCATAAGGGTGGGAGGGGAAAAGCCGCCCCTCCCACCTCCTCTCTTTGTTGAACGGCAAAATCAAAACCACATACACAATTTAATGTGTTGCCTGCCCCGTAGGGGCAGGCAACGAAAAGAATACGCCTCACCTGCGGGGCGAGAAACAGGAAGAATAGGAGCGAAAACCCATGATCTCTTTGAGTGAAATACTGCATACCATCGCGCAGGCGCTGATGATCCCCTGCCTCATCATCCTGCTGATTCTCATGGCCGGTGCGGTCTGGCAGATCGGTGACATCGTGGTGGAGTACATCGCGGAGCGCCGCAAGCACAAGTGCAATGTCCCCCAGCTGCTGCGTGACGTACATACGGCGGGCGCGGACGGCCTTGCGGAGCTGATCGAAAACAGCGGCCTGCTGCGGCGGCAGAAGAAAGCGCTGCTGGAGCTGGCGGAGAGCCGGGGCCTGCCCAAGGATACCCTGACGGCACTGGCGGAGCGCCTGCTGGCCACGGAGGAAGCGCGGAACGCCCGCACCACCTCCGTCACCGACATGATCGCCAAGCTGGGCCCCATGTTCGGCCTGCTGGGCACGCTGATACCTCTCGGCCCCGGCATCGTGGCGCTGGGACAGGGCGACACGGTGACGCTGTCGGAGTCCATGAACGTGGCGTTCGACACCACCATCGCGGGCGTTATCAGCGCGGCGGTGGCCAGCGTCATCTCCCACATCCGCAAGCGGTGGTACAACGACGACATGGTGTCGCTGGAAACGCTGATGGAGGCAGTTCTGGAGGAGGTCACGAGCGATGTTGAAGGGTAAGTTTTCCTCCCGCCGTCATGTGACGGAGGAGGTGGACGCCATGGCTGGCGTGGCGAACCTGGCGGATGTGATGCTGGTGTTCGCCTGCGGGCTGATGGCGGCGGTCATACTGAACTGGAACGTGGATCTGAGCAAGACCCGCGTGGAGATCCTCCAGCGGGAGCAGATGCAGGAGCTGGACAACGCAGAGGAGATGGAGCAGGACATCCAATCCTCCAGCAGCTTCGAGCAGAAGGGCACGGTGTACGAAGACCCGGAGACCGGCAAGCTGTATGTGGTGATGCCGAAGGGCAGTAACTAAATAGTTTTTACATAGATACGTTCAACAGAGAGAGGAGCAAATCACATGAAGAAACGGACAAGCAGTATGTCCCGGCGCATCGTGAGCCTGCTGATGAGCCTGGTGCTCACGCTCACGCTGGTGACTCCCGCGGCGTTTGCCGAGGGCATGGGTGTCTACGCCAGCGGCGAGGGCACGACGGTGACGACGCCCATCGGCGGCATCGAAGCGGAAGAAGCAGCCGTGGCGCTGGCCGCGCCGCAGGCTGCGGCGAGTGCGGCGACGGGAGATCAGGATTGGACGGCCTATGCGGTCCAGGAGGACACGGAGAACCCGGGCGTCTACCGGATCACGAAGCCGGAGGAGCTGGCGTGGCTGGCACAGACGGTCAACGCGGGCGAAAACGCCTTTGCGGACAAGACTGTGAAGCTGGAGCAGGACATCGACCTGTCCGAGCTCTGCTATGCGGTCGATAAGGATACCGCCATCAGCTGGACGCCTATCGGCGATGCGAGCCATCCCTTCAAGGGTATGTTTGACGGCGGCGGCCACACGGTCAGCGGTCTGTATATCAGCCTGACGGGTGAGTGGACCTCCTCTACAAACAAGCTGTATCAGGGCCTGTTTGGTCGTGTGCAGAGCGGTACGGTGCAGAACCTGATCGTCTGCGGCAGCGTATCTGTCGTCAACGCGAAAAACAAAAACACCCGCTATATCGGCGGCGTGGTCGGCGACAATGCCGGCACGGTGCAGAACTGCGGCTTTTACGGCGCGGTGACGGCCAGAAAGAATACAACGAGAGACGATACCTACAGCAATGGCGGCGTGGTCGGCAACGGCAATGCGCTCAACTGCTGGTACTACCGCACAAATGATGCTGCATCCAAGCTGGGCGTATGCGGCAGCACTGCCACAAATTGCTACCACAATGTGCAGGGCAAGTACAAGGGCACCTATGTGGCGGAAGGCTTTGTGTCTACTGCCGTGGAGAAGCTGAATGCCGCCCTGAAGACGAATGACATTCCTTGGAAGGACGGCGGCGCGAGCGACTACCCCCAGTTTCTGGCCGGAAATGAGAGGCTCCTTACCCTGAAGCCGCTGCTGAATACCTCCGCGGCGAAGGTGCTGCTGGACGGCGGAGCCTTCCAGACCGGCATCGTGGCGAAGGAGACGGTCACGCTGACCGGCAAAGGGCTCTCCTACCGTCTCGGCGAGACGGGCGATTGGACCGAGATCGGCGCGGAGGGTGCGGCGGTCAGCCTGAAGGACGCGGGCAGGATCGTGACCATCTATTATGCCAGCGACGACGATTTCAATGCCTCCAAGTGGTACGAGGAGCACAAGACGGAAACGACCTTTACCATCAAGAACGCCAGCGAGCTGGCGTATCTTGCCCAACTGGTGAACACGCAGACGGAGAGCTTCTCCGGAAAGACGGTCGTGCTGGGGAACGACATCGACCTGTCCTCCCTCTGCCACGGCGCTGACGAGGCGAACGGCATTGCGGCGGCGAACTGGACGCCTATCGGCAGCAGCAATCAGGTGTCCTTCGCAGGCACGCTGGACGGCAAGGGCTATACCATCAGCAGCCTTTACATCCAGACTGACAACGCTCATCAGGGCCTGTTCGGCTACCTCAGCGGCTCGGTGCGCAATCTGATCGTGACCGGCACGGTGGACGGCGGCACGAGAGACAATGTGGCCGGTATCGCGGGCGAGCTTTACTATACGGCCAAGCTTGAAAACTGCGGCTTCTACGGCTCGGTCACCTCCAAAGGTTATTATAATATCGGCGGCGTGGCGGGCAATAACCCCGCGATGACGGGCGGCTGCTGGTACTACTACACCGGCGATCAGACCAACGGCAGCTATGCTGTCGGCGTGTGGGGAGCCAGCCCCAGCTCGGAGGTCTATGGCTACCACAATGTGAACAATGACACGGCCAAGACGCAGGGCACTTATATCCCCAGCAGCGGCTTTGCCGCCGGCGCGGCCGCGGGCCTGAACGTGTACGCCTTCCAGAACTCCGTGAGCGAAAAGGCGGAGGACGGCACCGTGACCTTTACGAAGGAGCTGTACCTGTGGAAGTCTGTGGACGGGACGGCGCACCCGGTGTTCGACATGGCTGCGGACCGTTCCAAGCTGACGGTAGTGGGGCTGGCGAAGTGCGTGGAGCGGTCCACCGTGGAGGATCAGGTGAAGATCAGCATCACCGGCGGCGCACAGCTGACCAGCTGCTTGGCCGATAAGGGCACGGACCTGACGCTGACGCTGGCAGAGGGATATACCGGCGACGCGATCTACTTCACCGACGAGAACGCCAGCGTGCGCAATCTGAAAAACCTGAAGGAGATCAAGGCCGACGGCACGACGAAATACACCGTCCCCGCCGGCGCCGGAGACGCTGTGACGCTGTACTACGGCACCATGAGCGAGTTCAGTGTGCAGGACGGCGTGAACGCATGGTACTACAACACCAAGGGTACGTCTTTCAACATCAGCGAGGAGGCGGAGCTGCGCTTCCTGACCGAGCTGGTGAATGAAAAGGGCGTGGACTTCAAGGGCTGGACGGTCAACCTCAAGAAGGACATCGAGCTGACCGGTGACTGGACGCCCATCGGCACGGAGGAAAAACCCTTCCGCGGCAACTTCTACGGCGCCAATGCGGCGATGCAGTGGGGCACTCTGGCATACCGCGGAGATCCGTGCGTGATCAAGGGTATGAAGGTCAACGCCGTGAACGCGGGCCTGTTCGGCGTGACGGATGGCGCAACCATTCGCTTCGTGGATGTTGAGGGCGGCACGGTGACCGGCAGCGGCAGCGCCGGCGGCATCGTGGGCTGGGTGAGATCCGGCTCGGTGGAATACTGCCTGTCCACGGCCACGGTCAGCGGCAGCGAGAATGCCGTTACAGGCGGTCTGGTGGGCCGGAACGAGGGCACCGTCACTAAGGGCTATTACTACAACGAGACCGCCAGAAACACACAGGTCGCCGGCGGCACCGGCACGGTGACCAACAGCTTCTATCTGGCGGACAGCTCCGCCTTCGGTGCGGAGAACGACAACGGCGCCCGCACGGCGGCGGAGTTTGCTGCGGGCCGCGTGGTCTGGGAGCTGAGCGGCAAGTTCAGCGGCAGCAATGGCTACGCGATATGGCGGCTGGACGATGAGAGCAAGCGTCCCGCACTGGTGAAGAACGGCGGCGACTTCAGCAATACCCTGTGGGAGATGACACTGGAGAAGACCTCCGGTCCGGAGAACATGGCGGTGAAATTCAGCGCCGAGGGCTATACCACCCTGACCGAAGGCAATACGCAGTATATCTATATCAGGACTAACACAGAAGTCAGCGTGGACGCCTCCGGTATTCCGGAGGGCTATGCGGTGCGTTACAGCCCCAAGATGCCCACAAAGCTCGGAAGCCTCGTCGGGAGCGAGAGCGACCTGAGGTTCTATTACAATATCAGCCATCATCCCGACGGGGACATCAGCTGGTATGTGGGGCATGAGAGTGACACGGAATACACGCTGCTGGATGCGGCGGACCTGTACGGCTTTGCCGATCTGGTACACGGAGAGGCAAAGGACGCGGACGGATATACCGTCGGCCCGGTGAACTTCAAGGACAAGACGGTGAAGCTGGCCGCCAATATCGACGTCAGCGGCTACGACTGGACGCCTGTCGGAGACGCCAGCAAGAATTTCAAGGGCACCTTTGACGGTGCCGGTCATACGATCACTGCCGCCATCAAGACGGTCGGGGGCACCTATACGGGCCTGTTCGGCTACCTGTACGGCACGGTATGCGATCTGACGCTGGAGGGCACCGTCGTCGCGCAGGGAACGGGCGGCACGGGCTACGCGGGCGGTATCGCCGCGTACGCGCGGGACGCCGGCATCCGTCGCTGCGTCAACCGTGCGGCGGTCACCGTGTCTGGCTACACCTTCAACCAGTATGTCGGCGGCATCGTGGGCTGCAGCAGCGGCGATCTTGAGATCAAAAACTGCCTGAACGAGGGCAATATCACCGTGACCCGCAGTGTCAGCGGCAACGGTGAGAATGTTGTCGGCGGTATTGCGGGCAGCTGCGGCGGCAGTACGGTCACTCTGTGCTGGAACAAGGGCGATGTGACCGTGGACAGCGTCATCGACAGCAACTATGTGGGCGGTGTGGCTGCCAGAGGTACCGTGCGTGACTGCGCCAACTTCGGCACGGTACGCAACAGCACCACCGGCGCCCAGTCTTGGACCGGCGGCATCGGCAGCAACAATCAGGTGGAAAACAGCTACAATCTAGGCGATGTGACCGGTGCGGAGGGCAAGACCTTCGGCATCAGCGGCCACAGCACCACAGAGGTAGCGGAGAACAACTACTACATCTGCAGCGTCAACGGCGCGGCGGAGAAGAAGTACACCGTCAACAAGGAGACGCAGAAGGAAATCAGCTGGACTACGGAGAACGGCGTGACCGTCTACACGGTGGGCGAGGATACATCCCCGCTGGTGGACGAGCTGAATAAAAACCGCGGCAGCAATACGCCATGGTTCGTGAACTACACGCCTCCTGCGGGCGTTGAACCGGTGTACCTGCCCCGTCATATGCGGACGTGGAACGGCGAAATGGATGCGGCCTGCCCGGCCAAGCTGGTCACCGTGACCTACGACCCCAATGGCGGCATCAATAAGGACCGCACGCCTTCGCCGGTGAGTGCGGACGTGGTGCTGGAGGCGGATGCGGCCACGGGCGGCTTTACGCCGGTGCAGTACACCGTTCTGGAGCCGGAGGATGCCCAGCTGGGCTTTATCCACGAGAACGGCACGCCCAATGGCTGGAAGGATGCGGGCGGCACGCCGTACACGCCCGGTGAGAGCATTGCGCTCTCCGACAGCATCACGCTCTACGCCCAGTGGGAGGCCATCTGGGAGGGCACCGGTACGGCGGAGGACCCGTACCGGATCCCCAACGGCGAGAAGCTGGCGGCGCTGGCGCCTCAGGTCAACGACAAGCACTTCAGCTATGAGGAAAAGTGGTTCAGGCTGACGGACGACATCGACCTGAGCGGCTTCGAAAACTGGACGCCCATCGGTAATAGCTTCTCGGACGGCCACTTCGGCGGAAATCTGGACGGCAACCACAAGAGCATTACCGGCCTGAACGTCCGCAGCGATAAGCAGTTCGCGGGACTGTTCGGTGTAACGACGAGTAACCAGCCCCGTACCTATCAGGACCTGAAGCTCAGCGGCACGGTGGTGATCACGAGCGGCGCCAACACTTGGTGCGGCGGACTGATCGCCTGCGCATGGAACGGATATGGCAGTGGCATTATCCTGCGGAACATTGAGGCCGATGTGACGGTCGAGGGCGACGAAATGGTCGGCGGCCTTGTGGGCCGCGGTGTGGGCCTCGCGGAGAACTGCATTGTCCGCGGCAGCATTACCGGCGACAGGTCTGCCGGCGGGATCGGCGCCGCACTGGGCGACAACAGCCCGACGCTCATCAACTGCCATAACTACGCCACTGTCACCGGCGGGATCGCCGCCGGACTTTGGGCGGTCGAGAGCAGCGGCGCGAAGATCGAAAACTGCTCCAACAGCGGGACCATTCAGGGCGGATCCTCTGCGGCGGGCATCGCGAACGGTGCGTACCGCATCGAGAACTGCGTGAACAGCGGTACGGTGATCAGCACCAGTGGAGCAGCAGGCGGCATTACAGTGAACGGACAGTGGGTGGAGCGCTGCGGCAACACGGCCTCGGTCACGGGCAGCTATGCCGCGGCAGGCATCGCCGCGAACGGCTACAGCGCGGAGTTCTGCTACAACACCGGCGCGGTCAAGGCGACCAGGACGAATCTGGCGTATGGTATTGGCAACAGAACACGCTATGTGAAGAACTGCTTCACCTACACCCCCAACAGCCATGTGGCGCTTGCGCCCATGCAGTGGAACCGCAATGAAGAGACGACGGCTGACAACAGCTACTATCTGGCCAACAGCGCGACAGAGCTGCTGAGCCCGGGCGAATGGGCCACGCTGGCCGACTTTGCCAGCGGAAAGGTAGCATGGGATGTGGACGGCGGTGAAGGCGCGCACACCAACTACTGGACGCAAATTGTCGGCCGCGGCCAGAATCAGATGCCCGCAGGACCCGGCAGGGCGTATCCCAAGCCCATTGAGGACCCGAACACCGAGTTCAGCGTCTACCGCGCACTGGTGCAGTACGGCACTGGCGGCACGGCCACTCTCGCTGCCAACGGCTACGGCAGTGAGAATCAGGAGAACGCTGTGTACGGATTCAAGGGCACCAGCGTGACCGTCACGGCCACGCCCAAGGACGACACCTTCGGCCTCAAGAGCCTGACGCTGGATCTGATGGGCACGGGCAGCACCACGGCGCTGGAAAGTGGCGACAGCTTCACACTGGGCGAAGCCAACGCGCTGGTGGTGGCCGCCTTCGCCAGCACCGGCAGCGGCGGTAACGGCGGTGGTAATGGCGGCAGCGGCGGTAACGGCGACGGCACCGGTACGGATACCGGTGATGGTGCTGGCGACGAGAACGATGAGGGCCTGCAGGACGGTCTGAATCTGGAAGTAGAGTACGATGTCAAGAGCCTGATCCTGTCGGCTTACGGCGCATGGGGCGCTGAGAGCAGCGGCAAGACCTTTGCCCAGTGGCTGAAGGATTCTCCCGAGGTGCTGCGTGCGCTCATTACCAACAGCCTTGACAACATGGCTGTCGCGGCCATGGGCAAGAAAACCGACGAGGCCAAGGATCTGGCGGCTCTGCTGCTGGCAAGCCTGAACGAGCACAGCGGTCTGGACGGCCAGAGCAGCGACACCATCGGTAAGATGCTGCGGAAGTATATCGAATCCGGCACGGAGGCCGCGTTCAGCGCGTGGCTGACCACCGGCGGCGGTATGGCCAGCGGCACCTACGAGAGTATCTTCGCGCAGTACACCAACAGCCTGCTGGCACTGGCAGACCGGCTGTATACCAACTGGGAGAGCAGCGGCACGTCCCTGACCTTCCCCCAGTGGCTGGATGCCCAGCAGGTGACGATGGAGAGCCTGTCCGAGAACGCGGAGGAGCCTGACGCCGAGCCTGACGACACACAGACCACCGAGGCTCCGGAGGATGTACCGGACGGTCAGGAGGCCGAGGGCGGCGCCAGTAGCGGAGGTAACTCCGTGTGGGAGGTCATCGGCACGGTGGTGCGCGAGAACCCCATCATCGTCTGGAGCATTGTAGCCGTCATCGCAGCCTTGGTCATCGTGGGCGCGGTGCGCCGCTACCACAAGGTCAAGCGGGACGAACGTGACGATGTAAGCAGCAAGAAATAAGTGAAATAGACGGCTCTTAGGGGTCAGTCTGCCGATTCGCGTGGGCGGAATTTCCGTCCACGCGAATACGGCTATATAAACGGAAACGGGAGGGATGCCTCTGTGAGAAGAAAAGTGCGGAATTTGACGGCACTGCTGCTGGCGTTAGTGCTGGTATTGGGCATGATACCCACAGCTTACGCGGCGGGATACAGCATCACCGTCAACGCCCCAACAGGGAATGATCTGCCCTATTGGGTGTTCGAGAAAGTGGGCGTTGACAGCGCGGATGTGCTGAACCTGACGGCCAACGAGGGACATACCCTGCCCGCAGGTAAGGTCGCCCGCGTATCGTTAGCTGTGGGCAAAAATAAAGAGGATGAAGCTGCCTGCGGTATTTCCATCAATGGGATGTACTATGTGCAGTCCGTGACGCTGGATCACCCGGATTTCTTCACCGGCACGGTGGAGATACAGGTGGGCAAGGACGCCCAGTGGAGCGAAGAAACTTGGGGCAGCATCACGCCGGTGGAGAGCTCCAACATTATTGGCCGTGTGCAGTTCAGGGACGGCACATTCACTGGAGATGTGAGCATCACCGTCAGCCCCATGACGGCGCAGCAGGCAGAAGCGGCGCAGAAGCAGAATCAACGCCAAGTTGTACCGCAGGGCAAGTACACGGTGGCGCAGATCTCTGAGGCCATTCAAGGCATCATGGCGCAGAAGCGCTCTGCGCTGGGCTTGGAAGATGGCGACTATCTCCTCTCCGGGGACGAGCTGACCTACGCGGGCAGCTCCGCCACGGACTGGCTGCCCATCGGCCTGAGCCGCTGCGGTGTGGAAGACGACTACGACGCCTATCTCGCGGCCTTGCAGACCTACGTCGAGCAGAAATACCGTGAGCCGGATAAGCTGGACAGGGTGAAGGCCACCGAGTGGCATAGAATTTCTCTCGCTGTGCTGGCCTGCGGCGGCGACCCCACTCACTTCGGCAAGGATGAAAACGGCAACGACATCAACTTGATTGCAGACGGCGTATATGACCGCGGCAAGACCGTGGACATCGGGGCACAGGGACTCAACGGTTGGCTGTGGGGACTTATCACGCTGGACAGCATGAAGTACAACATCCCCACAGGCTCCAGCTATACCCGCACGGAGATGATCAAGAAGATACTGTCCTTCCAGCTTCCCGATGATGGCTTTAACCTGCGCTTCGCACAAGGCAGCACCGCCGACCCGGACATCACGGCCATGGCGATACAGGCGCTTGCGCCCTACTATCGAAATTCAACCTTCAACGTGAAAGACCCAGTGGACAAGGCGCTGGGCTGCCTGTCCGAATTGCAGCTGGACACCGGCGACTTCCGCAGCTGGGGCACGCGGAACTCCGAGTCCGTGTCGCAGATCATCGTGTCACTGTGCTCCATCGGCGTTGACCCGCAGAACGACTCGCGGTTCATCAAGAACGGTATTAACCTGCTGGATGCGCTGTTTTACTACCAGCAGGAGGACGGCGGCTTTGCCCACTCCTATGAGTCTGACCCCGGCAATCCCTCCGCCATTCCCGGCGAGAGCGATAGTATCGCCACCGACCAGGCCCTGCTGGCGCTGGTGGCCGTGTGGCGGCAGGCACAGGGTATGAGCATCCTGTACGACTTCCGCCCCGGCAGCGTGTCCGCCAAGATACTGACGCCGGAGGAGAGCGAGGTGTCCTTCGCGGGAAGCTACGAGTTCACCGAGGTAGACCAACAGCAGGCGGACGCCCTGCCCAAAAAGCTGAGTACGGAGAATGACGAAGAAGTGACCGCCCTACTGGACAAGCTGAAAATGAGCCGTGACTTCGACGGCTACGACACCTACATGACCAAGCTGACGCAGGCCAAGAGCGACATAGACGCGCTGTACGCGGAGATAGAGAGCCTCAACGCGGACATCCAGGAGCAGATCATCTCCATGACCGAGCCAGGACTGGGCGAGAAGCCCACCGTGGACAGACTGGTGAAGCGGTACAAGGCGCTGTCCGACCATGACAAAGCATTGGTGGAAAACTGGGATGCCGTGCTGGCGGTGAAGGCACAGACGGACGCGGCGCAGAGAAACCTGTTCCTTATCATTGGCGGTGTGGTGGTCGTCATGGTGGCCGTAACGGGGGTCATCCGTCGCAGGAGGGAAAGTAAATGAGAAAGCACAGCACAAAACTACTCACGGCGTTGCTGGCAATCGTCATGCTCCTGCCCGTGACCGCGCAGGCCGCCCCCACAGACGGCTGGACGGACGAGGCGGAGCAGGCGTATCAGACAGTGACGGAGCTGGTCGTCCAGCGCGTCAGCGAAAGCAAGGACTACCTTGCCGCGGCCACGCAGGAGGAGAACGCCAAGGCGGTCTATGCCCTGTGGACCTCCGGCGCAGCTGTCCCCAGCGGCTTTTATGACGAATACTTGCAAGCATTGGCCGACTGGTTGGACCTTGCCGTCAAGCGGGGCAAGACAGCCTATATCCCCGGCGCCATCCGCACGGTGGCGGCTATGAGGCTGGACGTGACCGACTTCGCCGGTCACGACCTCATGGACGCCCTGCGGAAGCCGGAGTTAGTGGAGGCGGACGAGGACCAGCTGGATATGCTGATGGACCTGGACGCCGCCGGTGACGCGGGTAAGACCGACGAGTTCAACGCCCTGCGGGAGCAGCTTTTGGCCGAGGCCCTTACCCGCCAGCAGAGTAGCGGCGAGTTTCGCTACACTTCCAAATGGCCCGCTGAGCTGAAACGAACGGGCGTGGACAATGAGCCGGACCGCTTCGACTATATCCTGCTGACTGCAAAGTCTGTACAGGCTCTTGCGCCCTACCAAAGCCGCAAGGACGTGTCCGCGGCCATAGATAAGGCACTGAACTATCTCTCCGAGCAGCAGCTCCCCAGCGGCGGCTTCCTCAAGTATGGTGCAGAGGACGTAGAGGAGGACGCGGCAGTGCTGGAAATGCTGGCCGCGCTGGGCATCTCCCTCACGGACGAGCGCTTCACCAGGGACGGCCACACCGTGCTGGACGGCATGATGGGCTGGTATCAGAGTTTCTATTTTGACAAGACGCCCGACCCCGGACAGGGCTTTTACAGGGAGGACATTTGGTGGAAATATTGGGAATCGTGGGGCGGCTGGTATGAAGGCAGTTGGAGCCAGATGAGCGACCCGGATGATCCCGAAAACGGAGGGAAGGCGGTCCCCCGCAGGCTATACGACAACGCCGCGCCGTATATCGGGCTGAGCGCGATACACGGTACGGCACCGCGCAGTACGGGCACGGTCAGCGCGCCGGAGGCCAGCGGCACGGCGCAGACGTCCATCGACTACAAGGGCCTGATGAAGAAGCAGGCCGATGCGGTCAACAGGGTGGTCGAAGAAACCTGTGAATGGGTGCCCACCGGCACCATTGTCTCGGAAAATACGCTTCGTACCTATGCAAGAAATATCCTGACATTGGAAAAGGCGCAGGGCGGGCTGACAGAAAAGCAAAAGGAAGCCATGCAGACCGCCATGCAGGAGTTGACGGGCACCAACGGCGAGTACCTGATGGGACGGAAGTCGTCCGTCTACGCGGGGGGCATCGTTCGCGCCATGCAGGCGCTGGACATGGATCCCGCGGATGTGAACGGTATGGATTTTCTCGCCCCGCTGACGGACGTCGTCAACAAGACGGGGAGCGATGTGTTTGACGGATTAAAGGATTTTGATGCCGTTGACCCCACCGTGTGGCGTTCCCGCGGTGTGGATGCCGACAGCGTGGTGGATAAGTACGCTGCCAAAATACTGCAGGAGCAGATGCCAAGCGGCAAATTTGACGGCAATTACAGTTATGCCCTTGACAGCGGCAGCGAGTGGTTGATGGACTCATTGACATCCCGCGAGGAAGTGCAATTCACCGCAGAGAGCGTGACTGCTCTTGCTCCCCACATGGACAAGGAGTATATCGCCAAGGCCGTTGACAAGGCCATCGAATATCTTTCCTCCGTGCAGCTGGCGGACGGCAGCTTTCCCGGTATCAATGGTCAACCGAACGGAGAGGCCACCCTTGCCGTGTTGGATATGATGAACGCCGCCGGCATCTCACTGAACGACGAGCGTCTCGTCAAGAACGGCAATACCGTGGCAGACGGGCTGCGCACCTTCTATATCGACGGGCTGGGTTTGGTATCAAATACGGAGGTGGATGAAACGCTGGATACAATGCTGAACGATTTCGACAGCTATGAACAGTACAGGATGGCGGCTGCAAACATCTCCGCTCTCACCTACCTTCAAGCCGCCGAGAACGGCAAATTCGGCCCCGACGGCAAGGGCAATAGTGTGTTCGAGATCGTAGGCTCTGCTTTAACGGAAACGCCGCTGGGAGCGATACTGCTGGCCGTCATCATCGTCGTGCTGTTGGCTTTCGGCATGATCCGCCGCTACCGCCGCATCAAGAAGGAGCAGTAATATGAAAAAACACATGGCGAAGCTGCTGGCCGCCCTGCTGGCGCTGGCGATGCTCCTGCCCGTGACCGCGCAGGCCGCCCCCTCAAACGGCTGGACGGATGAGGCGGAGCAGGCGTATCGGACGGTGACGGAAAAGACCATCCAGCAGGTGGAGGAGAGCAGAAACGATCGGCCGCTCTCCGTCCAGCAGAGGAACACCCAGGCCGTCTATGCCCTGTGGATCTCCGGCGCGGACGTGCCGGACGGCTTCTACGACGAATATTTGCAGGCGCTGGCGGACTGGCTGGACGCAGCCGCGCAGAGCAGTCGGTATGCCTATATCCCTACGGCCATCCGCACAGTGGCGTCCATGGGGCTGGACGTGACGGACTTCGCCGGCCATGACCTGCTGGACCCGCTGCGGGAGCCGGATCTGGTGACCGCGGACGAGGACCGGCTGTATATGCTGCTGGACCTGAGCTATGCCGGTGACGCCGGCAAGACCGGGGAGTTTGCAGCCCTGCGGGATACGCTTCTGACGGAAGCCCTTGCCCGCCAGCAGAGCAGCGGCCAGTTCCGCTATTCCACAATGCCCGGCACGGAGCTTCGCTTCAACGGTCTCAAACGCGGCGAGATGCTTTCAGTGATGCGAGGGGGCGTGGCCAAGTATCCGGACCGCTTTGCCTATATCCTGCTGACGGCCCAGTCCGTACAGGCCCTTGCGCCTTATCGGGACCGGAAGGATGTGTCCGCCGCCGTCGACAAGGCGCTGGATTACCTGTCCGAACAGCAGCTTCCCGGCGGGGGCTTCGCGCGGCTTGGCGAGGAGAATGTGCAGGAAGACGCGGCGGTGCTGGAGATGCTGTCCGCGCTGGGTATCTCCCTCATGGATGAGCGCTTCACCAAGGACGGCCACACCGTGCTGGACGGCATGATGGGCTGGTATCAGGCGGAAAGTGTCGAGATAGACGAAGAAGTTAAACAGGGCTTCTATTCGAACAACAGACGGTGGCAGTATGATGAGGATACACAGACGTGGGGCGGCGAGCTTGTCTATGGAGATCCCGACCCGAACGACCCTGATTGCGCAGAGGCACTGGCCATCAGACGGATCTACTCATCGGACGAGCCCTACCGTGGGCTGAGCGCCGTGCGAGCCGATGCCGCGATGGACAAGGCGGCCCTTCCCGCCTTGACCGTGCCGGAGGCGAAGGAACTGGAGCAGGTGTTCGTAGACTATGGGGCACTTCTGGACAAAGAGCGGGCCGCAATGGAGGACTGGGTCGTCTCAACACGGGAATGGGGAGAGCAGCCGGGGAACGTTTCGCGTAATTCTCTTTCCGCTTACGCAAAGCAGATACTGGCGCTGGAAAAGCTGGAGGACGGCAAGCTGTCCGAAAGCCAGAAGGAGGAGCTGCGTGACCTGATGGGGAACCTGATGGGCGTTAGCAGCGAATACCTGATGGGGCGGACGTCGTGGACCTTTGCCCCCGGTGCGGTGCGTGCTTTGACGGCGATCGACGTTGACCCGGGAGACTTTTACGGGCTGGACTGCCTTGCCCCGCTGATGAATTTGGAAAAGATGGACCAGCTTGAATATGCAGCGGCGCTGCAGGATTTTGACGCGGTAGATGGATCGGTGTGGCGCTCCCGCGGCGTGGACGTGGATACGATGGTGGACAAATACGCGGAGGAGATCCTCTCCTACCAGATGTCCAACGGCGGATTCAAACCGGATTACAGACCGGGGAAATACTTTGCGGAAATAACGGAGGAAGAGGAAGCGCTGGGGATAGGCAGCGGAGGCTCAAATATCATTCTGAATATTGAATACACTGCCGAGAGCCTGAAGGCGCTGGCTCCGCATCAGGACAAGGCGTACATCGCGGAGGCCGTAGAAAAGGGGCTGGCCTACCTGTCCTCGATACAGCAGCCGGATGGAACATTTGGGGGGAATTGGGGCAGTACGCTGGTCGTGGCGGATATGCTGGAAGCGTTGGATATCCCGCTGGATGACCAGCGGTTCGTCAAGAATGGACGTACTCTGGAGGACGCCTTACGCGTATTCTACAAGGATGGAGGGAGCTTTTCCGGTCAGGAGGAGACGCCCTTAAGTACCAGCACCTATAATCCGTACCGGCTCCAGATGGTTTCCGGCCTTGCCTATCTCCAGACCGCCGGGGTCGGCGCCCGCAGCGGAGAGAACAGCGTGTTCGAGATCGTGGGTTCCGCCCTGACGGAGACGCCGCTGGGGATCATCCTGCTGGCTGTTATCATCGTTGCACTGTTGGCTTTCGGCATGATCCGCCGCTACCGCCGCATCAAGAAGGAGCAGTAATATGAAAAAACACATGACGAAGCTGCTGGCCACTCTGCTGGCAGCAATCATGCTCCTGCCCGCGACTGTGCAGGCCGCCCCTGCGGACGGCTGGACGGACGAGGCGGAGCAGGCATATCAGACAGTGACGCAGCTGGTCATCCAGCGTGTCACCGAAAGCAAGGACTACCTCGCCGCGGCCACACAGGAGGAGAATGCGAAAAACGTCTATGCCCTGTGGACCTCCGGCGCAGACGTGCCGGACGGCTTTTATGACGACTACCTGCGGGCGCTGGCGAACTGGATGGACATTGCGGCAAAGCGCGGCAAGGCGGGCTATGTTCCCGGCGCTGTCCGCACGGTGGCGGCTATGGGACTGGATGTGGCCGACTTTGCCGGTCATGACCTTCTGGCCGCCATGCAGAGGCCGGAACTGGTGGACGCGGACGAGGACCGGCTGGATATGCTGATGGACCTGGACGCCGCCGGTGACGCGGGCAAGACCGACGGGTTCAACGCCCTGCGGGAGCAGCTTTTGACCGAAGCGCTTGCCCGCCAGCAGAGCAGCGGCGAGTTCCGCTATACCTCCAAATGGCCCATCGAACTGAAGCGAACGGGCGTGGACGACGAGCCGGACCGCTTCGACTATATTCTGCTGACTGCCAAATCTGTACAGGCACTTGCACCCTACCAGAGCCGCACGGACGTGTCCGCGGCCATTGACAAGGCGCTGAACTATCTCTCCGAGCAGCAGCTTCCCAGCGGCGGCTTCCTCAGGTACGGCGATGAGGACGTGGCGGAGGACGCGGCGGTGCTGGAAATGCTGGCGGCACTGGGCATTTCCCTCGCGGACGAGCGCTTCACCAAGGACGACCGCACCGTGCTGGACGGTATGATGGGCTGGTATCAGAGTACGTATGCGGAGCAGGCGAGGACCCCCGGACAGGGCTTTTACCGTGAGCTGATAGGATGGTCGTATTCTACTGGAAAATATTTTCCGGTAGGATGGGCTATAACGTCATGGGGGACAATGAATGACCCAGATGACCCTGACGAACATGTGAAGGAACGAATTTACATCAATGAAACGGCCTTTCCCGGTCTTGCGCAGCTGCGGGTCATGCTGCAGGCGGCCCCCGTTGTCGGCGGCAGCATCACCGCCCCGACCGGAAGCGTCGGCGACGCCGGTGGGGAGCTGGATTACGAACAGCTTATCGCGGAAAAGTCGGGGGAGCTGGCAGAGGAGCTGTCGGTGAAAAAGCTCATCGAGGAATACAGCTATCTGCTGGACGGTGGCTCCCACTATATAACCTCCAGTCAGATCAGCACGTTCTCCAGTCAACTACTGGCACGGGAAAAAATGAATATCAAAATGACCGAGGAGGAGCAGGCGAAGCTGCGGGAGATCATGACCGTCATAGTGGGTGCCGGCGGTGAAACCTATCTGGGCAGGGCTTCTTACACCTACGCTGCCGGCGCGGTGCGCGCCATGCAGTATCTGGGCATGGACCCCGGCGACATCAACGGGCTGGATTACATAGTGCCCCTGACGAATACCTCTAAAGCGGCGCCTACATCTACTCAGAATTTCAACAGCTATCTGTACGACATTGCTTCCATTGATCCGGAGGTGTGGCGCTCCCGCGGCGTGGACGGCGATATGCTGGCAGAGCAGTTCATCACCCGCGTACTGGCAGATCAGACCTTGGACGGCGGCTTTGATGGTTACTATGGTTACAGCGTGGCCACCGCGAAAGAGGGAGAAACAGTCATTGGGCAGGGCAGCGTACCCGAGACGATCAGCGCGCTCAGTGCGTTGGCTTCGTACAGGGACAAGGAAAATGTCGCTGCGGCGATCGAGGCCGGACTGACATACCTGTCCTCCGTGCAGCTGGCTGACGGCAGCTTTGAGTGTTGGGGGGACACGCCCAACGGCGCAGTGACGCTGTCGATGCTGAGCCTGATGGATAAGCTGGATATCTCCATAGACGATGAGCGGTTCGTTAAGAATGGGAACACCGTGGCGGACGCCATGCGGACGTTCTATGTGGACGGCGTAGGGCTCATCAGCGATTTTGAGGTGGACGCGCCGCTGGACGGCCTGGATACGCTGGGGTATGATGACCCGACGATGGGAATAACCAGCACTGTTTCCGCCCTGACCTACATTCAAGCTGCCGAGAACGGCAAGTTCGGCCCCGACGGCAAGGGCAATAGTGTATTCGAGATCGTGGGTTCCGCCCTGACGGAGACGCCGCTGGGAGTGATATTGCTGGCGGTCATTGTGGCCGGCATACTGGCGTTCGCCATGGTACGCCGCTACCGCCGCATCAAGAGGGAGCAGTGACATGAGAGCGAAGTACAAACATATCCTTTCTCTGCTCTTGGCACTTTTCCTGCTGCTGTCCTGCGCGGCCTGCGGACAGACGCAGGTGGAACAGCCGGAGGACACCGGCGATAAGGATCAGTACATGACTGAGCCTGTCCCAGAGGGGAAACCTAATCCAGTAGAGCCACAGGACACGACGGTGGATACCACCACAACACATACCTGCACCTTCTCCATCTCCTGCGAAACGATCCTGGACAACATGGATAAGTGCGTGGAGAGCAAGAAGTTTCTCGTGCCGGCGGACGGCATTGTTTTTCCTGCCACGGAGGTAGAGTTCAGCGAGGGCGAAAGCGTATTCGATGTCCTCCAGCGGGTTTGCAGGGACAATGCCATCCACATGGAATCCAACTGGACTCCGGTATACAACAGTGCCTATGTAGAGGGGATAAATAATCTGTACGAATTTGACGTGGGCAGTCTCTCCGGCTGGATGTACAACGTCAACGGCTGGTATCCCAACTACGGCTGCTCCCGATACCAGGTGAAGGACGGCGATGTGGTGGAATGGCGCTATACCTGCGACCTGGGAGAAGATCTCGGCAGTGGTATGGGTGGATAAATGAGTCATTAAAAAAGAAAGGAAAGAAAGAATGAAAAGGCTATTAACTATCCTGATGGTACTGATGTTGTTGTTTGTCAATGTGGGATGCGGGGAGAAAGGAAGGCTACAGGAAGACAATGATACGAACATTCAGCAGGAAACGAAGGATAAAGAGAAGAACCTATATGATCCTGCGGATGACATCAAGCCTATTGCTGTGGGCACAGTGACCATTTCTATCTCTTGTGTCACACTTTTGAATCATCTGGACGTTTATGAAGGAGATGCAAACGCCATACCAAAAGGCGGAGAGATCCTTCCTGCTGTATCCGAGGAACTATATGAAAATGATACAGCGTACACGCTGCTTAAACGTGTCTGCAGGGAAAAGAACATCGAAGTTGATGGAGAGTGGGACGCAGATAGTGCATATATTACTCAGATTGGCAGCGTTTCTGAATTTACGGCAGGACCTTTGTCCGCGTGGCTTTTTACAGTAAATGGAACGATTCCCGATGTGGACTCACAATCTCACCCGCTTGAGGACGGCGATGTAGTGGAATGGCACTACACCTGTGATTTTGGCAACGATATTGCCGAAGGCATGGAGAACTAATAAAGAGCAATATACTCATAGGATACAATAATGTAGAGAACGCTGGTATAGGCGGCAAGATTCCAAGAGCGCACTGGCCTCTGGAAATATTTGAGAGGCCGCCTAACCATGCCCCCAGACAACATAACAAAGCGGACAAAAAGCCAAGGATGACCCTTTGCGGCCATCCTTGGCTTTTTGTCCGCTGTTTATTGCGCGCATACCGACCCTGCTGCCGTGGGCCTCCATTTCGTCGCTGTAAATTCTTCACAAATAACGAAATGGAGGTAACAAAATGCACTTCGACCATAAAGCATACGGGGAGCGGATCAAGCGGCTGCGTACCGGCAGAGATCTCACTCAAGAACAGCTTGCTGAAAAGATAAATGTTAGTAGAACCTACATAGTTAAAATTGAGAATGGCTTACAGATAGACCCGATTGAAATTGCCATTGAGCTAGCAATGTTCTTCGATGTCTCCATGGATTTTCTCTTGCTTGGAAAAGAAAACTATCGCGTGGACAGAAAGCAGTGTTTGCGAATGGCAATCGATATCCTCTCTGAATTGGAAGCGGAGCTGTAAAATGTTCCATTTTGGGTATGCAATGTTCCAAACTGTTTCTGTTTCGTGGCTTTCCTTCAAGGTACAATTTACTCAAGCCAAACAAAGGGCCTATTGTACCTTGAAAAACGCCATACGGCTATATCCGGCAACTGGATCACATCAGCAGATGAGCCTCCGTAAGAAAGAGGACAGCGATGCGGAGAACGCGCCATGACCACCTGCACGGGAGTTTCCCGTGTCAATGCAGGTCCCAAATCGGAAGGTGCCCAGCGATCCAAAAGCAGCCGCGGCAGGCGGCCCCGCCACGACCTTTGCCTGATGGCAGAAACGCGGGTGCTGCATTTTCTCTCTCCCTCACATACCTACTACCTACACCCCTATTACCCCTTTCCGCAGCATCCGTGCTTGTGCCATCAGAAAACGGATATAAGGAGAAAACTATGCAGGACAAGAACGTTGATTTTTGCGGCATCCTGAACCTTTTGGCCGCGCTGAAACGAGCCGGTTTTCCCAAGACGGAACTGGAGCAAGTCGCTGTGCGTATCGCCGTGCAGACCGGCGCGACGATCCCTATTTCTTTCTGAATTTCTTCGCAAAAAGCAGTAGCTTTAACAAGGTGACTATGGTATGTTGTGTTGCTACAAGGAGGAGGTGAACGGTCACGGAAGAAAAAAATATCAACGGAAACCTTGCCCTGAATGGCAAGGAGCGACGGGTTATCAGGATCGAGGCCACCCATGAGAGGGATGCTCAGAAGCTGCGGGTGGCTGCCTACTGCCGGGTCAGCTCCTCCTCAGAGGATCAGCTCAACTCCTTCGCGGCCCAGAACATCCACTATACGCAGTACATCACCGAGCATGATGATTGGCGGCTGGTGGACATCTACGCCGACGAGGGTATCACCGGCACCTCCGTGGAGAAGCGAGATGACTTCAAGCGGATGCTGGCCGACAGCGGACGCGGACTCATTGACCGCATTCTGGTCAAGTCCATCTCTCGCTTCGCCCGCAACACGTCGGAGTGTCTGGAAGCCATTCGACAGTTCCGTGCCAACGGAACGACTATCTTCTTCGAGAAAGAAAATATCGATACGGCGCGGATGTCTTCCGAACTGATGACCGCCCTGTATGCAGCCTTCGCGCAGGCAGAGAGCGAGTCCATCTCCGGCAATATACGCTGGAGCTACCAGAAACGGATAGAGCGTGAGGAGTTCAGCACCTACAGTGCCCCGCTGGGCTATGACCTTGTAGGTGGTAAGCTTGTTATCAATGAAAAAGAAGCCAACGTCGTGCGGGAAATATTTGATATGTACTTGAACGGCATGAACTCCGAAGAAATTGCTCATAAAATGAATGCACAGGATACGCTATCAATCAGCTGGAGAAGGCAGCGAATAGAATATATATTGAAAAACGAAAAGTACAAGGGTGATGCCATACTACAGAAATCCTACACAACGGAATCTTTTCCACGGAAACGCAAAAATAACCACGGAGAAAGGAATGCGTATTACATGGAAGATTCCCATGCAGCGATCGTATCAGACGTGGACTTTGAAACTGTACAGAAGCTCCGAGCAGGACATAGACGCAGCACAGGAATAACCAATACGGTATTGCGTGGAACGCTATACTGTTGCTGTGAAAGTCCGTTGCGAATGCGGATATCAGGGCAATCTGTGTATTGGGTATGTATTCGGCACAGCCACAATGCATCAGCCTGTCCCATTACCCAGATCCCCGAAGTCCAAATACAACAAGCCTTCCTCCGGCTGTACTACAACCTCAAGCATCAGGGCAGCCACATTCTGCTCGACCTCATTACCAACCTCCAGTCTATCCGTGAACGGAAATTCCTCTGGAGCGTGGATGTCATTGAGCTGAACAAACAAATAGCGGAACTTACCAGTCAGAATCAACTGCTGACCACTCTGAGAGAAAGCGGCTGCGTTGATCCTGACATTTTCATATCCAAGAGCAATGCGCTGACCGAACAGCTCCGCGCCGCAAAGCAAGCCAAAAGCAGGATCCTCAATCAAGACGGTGATGATACTATCCCCTGCACCAAAGAGCTCACCACTATCCTCGCAAGGGGGCCTGAAATGCTGCATGATTTTGACGGGGAGCTGTTCGGTCAGCTTATTGACAAGGTCACTATCGAAAGCAATGCCAGCCTACGGTTCCGCCTGAAGAACGGACTGGAGCTGCGGGAGAGCATAGAAAGGACGGTGCGGTAATGGGCAACAGGAAGCTGCCCTTCGGGTACAAAATGGTCATGGGCGAGATAGTCGTTCATCCGCAGGAGGCACAGGCGGTGCAGGGCATCTATGCCCGCTATCTGGCCGGGGCATCCTCCAATGACATCACTGACCATCTGAAAGAAAAAGGGCCGCCCTACGATGCGGACAAGCCCTGGAACAAGAATATGGTGGCTCGTATTTTGGAGGACAACCGCTACGCCGGTACAGAACGATTTCCGGCGATCCTTTCTGCGGAGCAGCTACAGGAAGTAGCCCAGCGCCGGTCAGAGCGTAAGCCCGCGGTGCAGATAACCGAAGCGCAGAAGACGCTGCGCCGCCTGTGCAACGGCAGGTCCAGCGCGGCAGTGGAATCACAGGTGCTGTCCCTGCTGAACGGCCTCGCGGCAGCGCCGGAGCAAATCAAGCCGCAGCCGCAGACAGTCAACCGTGGTGAGCTGGCCGAAATGGAGCGGCGATTTTCCGCAGCACTCACCACCAGCCCGGTGGATGAGGACGGTGCCAAAGAGATCGCCCTGCGGCTGGCAGGAATGCAATATAACACCATCGGCGGCAGTGAGTACGAAAGCCAGCGCCTGCGGCATCTGTTCACCGGTGCCGCACCGATGGCGGAGATCAATGTTGAATTACTGAAAAACACAGTGGCCCAGGTTTATGTCAAAAAGGGGCAGGCCAGCCTGTTGCTGAAAAACGGTCAGATCATCGAGAGGAGCCAGTGAACGTGGGAGAGAACAAGCCGAAGGTGATCGTGATACCCGCCGCGCCAAAGAACACAGGGCCTGTCGAGCAGCGGCAGCTTCGGGTGGCGGCCTACTGCCGGGTGTCCACCAAAGAGGAGGATCAGCTCAACAGCTACGAGGCGCAGAAAAACTACTACACCGATAAGATCATGGAGAACAAGGCGTGGACGATGGCCGACATCTTTGCGGATGAGGGCATCACCGGTACTTCGGCCAAGAAACGGGCAGAATTCATGAGGATGATGAAATGGTGTAAGCAGGGCAAGATCGACCTGATCCTCACCAAGTCTGTCTCCCGCTTCGCCCGCAACACGGTGGACTGCCTGAACTACGTCCGAATGCTGAAGGCGCAGGGCATTGCGGTCTACTTTGAAAAAGAAAACATCAACTCCATGGATGAGTCCACAGAACTGATGCTGACCATGATGGGAGCCTTTGCCCAAGCGGAGAGCGAGTCCATCTCCGGCAATATCCAGGCGGGCAAGCGCTACGCCATGCAGCGCGGTGAGGCTACCATTAACTACCACAACCTGTACGCCTATGGGAAAGGGCCGGATGGTAAGCCACGGGCCATTCCAGAACAGGCCGAAGTGGTAAAAGAAATATATGCCCACTACCTCCGCGGCGACAGCCTTAATATGATCCGCAAAGACCTGGAGGAACGCCACATTCCAAACGCCCGCGGCGGTGCAACATGGACACACTCCGCGGTGCGCGGCATCCTCTCCAATGAGAAATATGTAGGTGATGTCCTGATGCAAAAGACATTCCGGCAGGACTGCATCAGCCACAAGGCCATCCGAAACACAGGACAGCGCCCTATGTATCTGGTACAAAATAACCATGAAGCGATCATAGACCGCAAGACATACGACGCAGTGCAGACAGAGTTGGCGCGGCGCAACGCACTGAAGGGCAATACACAGAAAAGCACTCCCAGCGGCAGAAGCTGCTACACGCCGAAATATGCCCTGTCAGATCGGGTCATCTGCGGTGAATGCGGCACACTGTACCGCCGCTGCACCTGGGTCAACAGGGGAAAGAAGCACATCGTCTGGCGCTGCATCAGCCGCTTCGACTACGGCAAGAAATACTGCCATGATTCGCCCGCCGTGGATGAGCAGCAGCTCCAGCAGGCCATCCTGCGGGTTATCAACGGCGTAATGTCTGAGAAACCCGCACTGGTGCGGCGGGTCACGGAAAATCTACAGGTGGTGATACGCCCCAACCGAAGCGGAGAACTTACCATTGCAGAGATCGACCATCAACTGGAAGTCCTTGCACGGGAGTTCGATACCGCCTTCGCAACTGCGGCCTCCGGCAATAGTGAAGACTATAGTGAACGGTTCAAGACGATCCTTGCCCAGCAAGCGGAACTGAAGGCCAAACGTGCCGAACTGGAGCAGCGGCAGGCAGAAGATACCGAACTGACCAGCCACATGGAGTTGGCCGCAGATACTCTGGAGCAGGCCGGTACCACCATTACTGAATGGGACGAATACCAAATCCGTGCGCTGGTAGAGTCAGTCAGGATATTGTCCAAAGATGAAATACTGGTGCGACTGAAAAGCGGGATTGAGAAAATTGAAAGATTACAGAAGTAGACATAGCTCATGAACGCTATAAGTATTATCTAACTGATGGTAGAGATTTTCCAAAATGGAAAGTTCCTTTTGCGGGGGAACATTTTCTAAGCATTGAGAAAGGCGGATGATTTCCATTTCATGTTCCAGTTTCGTTAACCGTCTTGAAATGACATCAAACTCCTTTGGTGTGTAGGTGCGGTTTGTCCCTTGGATGGAACAGTACTCCTTCCGCCAGCGGTAAAGTGCTCCTTGGGCACTGTGCAGTTCATGGGCGAGAGATTTAATGGATTCTCCGTTTTGATAACGCCGAGCGGCCTTGGTTTTAAATTCGCATGGATATTTTTTGGCATAGCACCATCTTCTTACGTTAAGATATTGCTATTATAATGAATACCTTCCTTCGAAATCACTCGACGTAAAATCGTAAATCTGATATACTGAAAAGCAATGGCAAATATGTCTTAAAATTGCTCTGAACTTATTTGAAAAATCAGTTTTACGTTAGGAGGAAATGGAAGTGTCTAAAATTAACCAAATACAGGCGGCTATTTTATCTCTTGATCCTGGTGCATATCAAAAACTGATGGATTCGTATGTTATGAAAAAGTATGGCTTTTCCAATATTATGCCTTTGGGATCACATTCTGGAACCAATAAAGTGACAAAAGGAACTCCGGATTCATTTGTACAGTGTGCAGATGGGCGTTTTATTCTAATTGCTCATGGTTCTGTGGGAAATCACGCATACAACAAAGTCAAAGCGGATATCTTAAGCTGCTTAGATACGGCAAAAACAGGGATACCTATTGAAGATATTTCACAGATTATTTGTTGTCATACATCAACAAATTTTACCCCAGGGCAGGTAAAAAAGCTTTGCTCATATTTTGAGAACACAATTCTAATTGGACTCGGAGAGGTATCTTTCGACTTGTATCTTAAGTATCCTGATCTTGCTAAAGACCACTTAAATATTGATATTGATACCCACCAGATTTTTAGCCTTGAAAGTTTTCTTACATATTTTTCATGCAATCCATATTCAACATCTCTTGATATGCCATTGTTGTGCAGAGAGCAAGAGCTGGAATACATCAATCATGTACTAAATGAAAGCGATGTAATTTTGCTTTCTGGCCCCGCTGGAGTAGGAAAGACACGCCTCGCACTTGAAAGCGCGAAAACATTTGCAGAAAGTAATAACTATGATTTAAAGATTATCCGCTCAAATGGGAAAACGATTTATCAGGACTTAGTGGCGGCTTTTCCGGATGAAAGCAATTATATGGTTGTGGTTGATGATGCGGATCAGCTTACAGAACTTCGCTACCTACTTGAACTTTCTGCAAATACTCAGAGATATCATGCTGTAAAAATTATTATTACAGTCAGAGACTATGCCAGAGAAAAGTTGCTGAAAGCAATAAGAACTGTGCTTATTCCCAACCAATACGAAGTTCATGCGCTATCAGATGATAGTGTTACAAAAGTCTTGTCAGACAATCTTGGCATCCAAAATGATCGCGTATTGGAACAAATAAAGATTATTGCCAAAGGTAACATTCGCTTGGCGATTATGGCCGGAATGTGTGCCCTTAATGGGAAATTTGGGTCCATACAAAATGCATTTGATATATTTAACGACTATTATGGAGATATAATTGATAAATTTGACAGGAATGAAATCCTCGTTGCTGCCATTATTGCTTTTTTTGATAAGTTTAATTTGAAGGAAACTGAGCTCCCATTTAATATTGCATTGCAGCACGGGATAAGCACAGTGCAATTTCGAGATATGTGCTTATCGTTGCACCGCAAAGAGGTTATTAGTATTTTTGATGACAAAGCAGTAAAATTCGAGAATCAAAATCTCAGAGATTACTTATTGTATTACGCATTTTTTAAAGAAAAGTGGCTATCACCCTGTGATTTGATATGCCAAGCGTTTCCCACATATAAGAACAGAGTTGTATTTGCATTTAACACGTTAGTTCGTTTATTCAATTCCCCAGAGAATATTGCGTTCATCGAGGGAGAGATCAGAGCAGCGTGGACGAAGGTGAAAAAACTGCCTACAGCTACTGCTTTTGAATTTGTCGCAACATTCTATAATGCTATCCCGGATGAGGCACTATTGTATTTGAAGAAGAAGATAGACACGCTTCCGGAAACCCATGCAGACATGCTCAAATATGACTTTGAGAAACATAAAAATTATCACACGATTCGTTCAGAAATAATCAGCATTTTGATTGGGTTCAAATACACAGATTATTTTATAGATGCTATTCAGCTTGCACTGTATTGTTTTGAAAGAAATAATAGCGAGCCAATGGATATCTACTTTCTGTTTGGAGAACGGTGGGGAATCGGCCTCAATTCCCATAAGTACGGATATGCTGAGGAACTCGTCCTACTTAAGCAACTGCAGGAGTATCACAAGGCAAATAACTCAATTCTATCAGCTTACTGCCTAATATTTGCTGCAGGATATTCGCTGAGAACGCAATACTCCGCAACAGAATGGAATTATGATAAATCGACGATCTATCAGCTGGGATTGGCGGCTTGTGATGAAGTCTTTGAACTCCGTTCATTGGCACTGGAGTCTCTTTTCTCAGTAATCAGCGATTCTCCGGTTCGGAAATATGCCGTTAAAATGATATTAGAATACCCAGTTTATTCGGCGTCCGAATTCGATGAACAGGTCATCGCTCATGATATAAGTATACTTGATACCATTTTCCCCCGACCGATAGATACGACGGATTTTTCAATTTGCGAAATACTTCATCATTTTGAAGAGGTCTGTAACGAGCAGGGAATTGATTGGCCTGCCTCACTTCCAAAGAGTAGTCACAATAACACATACAAACTTTATACCGCGTTGAGTAGGGAATGCCTTCGAAAGGGTGATAAAATAGAGAATGTTGAGTCGCGGCGTGTAGATGCTATTGAGCAGATGGCAGCTAATGCGTCTTTGCAAGAATTGGATTGCTTGTGGGAGATGCTTAGGTCTGAAGTGCCGGAGAGTAGCAGTAGGGATTGCTGGATCATAGGAAATGGAATTGGAATTCTATTTTCAAAACTTGCACAGTATGATGCATCCAAATTTGTCAATTGCTGCAAAGCCTATATCGATCACCAGACACCGTATTGTGATGAGCGATACAGTATCATCAACGGGTTGATAAAGGTGTTGGGATACGCCAGAGCAGTTGAATTTGTTAACTGTTCGACCTTTGGTGAGAAGAATCTTTGGTTAGCAATACTATACGATTTTGTCCCGGATGAGTACATTGATAACTGTCTCATTGAAAAGATAATGGAATGTTTAAGAGGGAGGGGGGATAGAGAGCATTATACGGTTTCTCTTAAAACTGTTCTAAGAATTAATGGGAAGTTTCCGGGATATCTCAAAAGATATATGGTGGAACTGAATAATCTGGGGGAGGAAAACCCGCATCTGTTATCGGGCTTTTTATTCCGCGTAGGGCATGGTGAATGTATTGGTACGAAAGAACTAGTCGAATACTTTAGGGGAGATATTAAGGTTTTATGTACAGCATATATCTATGCACATCAAGGAAGATCCTATTATGATTTTGACGGAGAACTTTTTTCAGAATTAATACGAGGTAACCCTGAGTTCTTGGCAGACTATGTGCATAAAGTTGCGGGGAAGCAGATTGGGAGAGACGGATGGCATGCTCTAAATATTTTGTGGCAGCAAGATGACTATCTGAAGCTAATCTCTATCGTAATGGAGTGTCTAAAAAACGCAACAAAACCATTTTTTACATGGGATTCCTTAGCGGAGGACCTACTGAGTTCACCTATAAATATGCCGCTAGTTAATAAACGGCGTAATGAGTGGATCAAGTATTATGTCGAAGCAAATTGTTATGATGGAGAGTCAATGCGCTTTTTGTTTGGGATCGTCTGTAATTTGCCGGAAGAACAACGATTACCCGCGATTGTAACGTTTTGCCAATGCAATCCCGCTTTTGAGGCATTTCGAAGCATTTATATAATACCAACACATGCCTCTTGGAGTGGTAGCGAAGTTCCAATTTTAGAACAACACATTGCATTTTTGAGTGAAATTAAAGATAGCTTGAGAGGAATGCAATTCGTTGAACATAGGACGCATATATCTGAGAAAATTCGGAATTTACAAGAGAGAAAAGAAGACGTACTGTTGAGAGAATTCCTGGAAGAGAGATGATTTTTTGAAAGGGCTCCATTTCCCGAATATTATATCGAGAAACGGAGCCCTTTTATATATTTTCTTTCGACGGACAGGGCCTCATTTGCTATACTTAAAGCAAAGATAATAGTTGGGAGACACCACGATATGAAGAAAATTCTATTCGTTTGCCATGGAAATATCTGCCGCAGCCCGATGGCTGAGTTCGTGATGAAGGACTTAGTAGAAAAAGCAGGACTGGCAGCACAATTCTATGTAGAGTCCGCCGCAACCAGCCGCGAGGAGCTCGGCAACCCCATCTATCCTCCGGCGCGGCGCAAGTTGGTCGAACACGGGATCGCCTGCGGCGGTCACGCGGCGCGGCAGCTTACCAAAAGAGATTACAAGGAATTTGACCTGCTGATCGGCATGGACAGCGCCAACCTGCGGAATATGCACCGTATCTGCGGCGGTGACCCGGATGGCAGGATACACCTGCTGCTGGATTACACCGACCACCCCCGCGATGTTGCCGACCCGTGGTACACCGACGATTTTGAGGCCACATGGAGGGACGTGCTTGCGGGATGTCAGGGGTTGCTGAAAGAGTTATCACAGAAACGAGGTGAGCAGGATGGTACAAAATGATAAGATCCAACTATTCGAGGACAAACGCATTCGTACCGCATGGGACGAAGAAAAGGAAGAATGGTACTTTTCCATTGTCGACGTCTGCGAGGTGTTGAGCGGCACAGATAATCCTCGCCGTTATTGGAGCGACCTCAAGAGGAAACTAAAATCTGAGGGCGCAGTCGAACTGTACGAAAAAATCGTACAGTTGAAAATGACTGCTCCCGATGGCAAAAAGCGTCTGACCGATGTGGCTGACACTGAGCAGCTTCTCCGCATCATCCAGTCTATTCCATCACCCCAAGCAGAGCCGTTTAAGCTGTGGCTGGCGCAGGTAGGCAGAGAACGCATTGAGGAAACCATCGACCCAGAGTTGACCATTGAACGGGCGCTGGAGACCTATCTCAAAAAAGGATACACCCGCGAGTGGATCAACCAGCGGCTGCAAGCTATCCAGGTTCGCAAGGAACTGACGGATGAATGGGATGCCCGCGGTGTACAGAAAGGCGTGGAGTATGC
>ERZ835980.1232-NODE-1232-length-29609-cov-3.819889_pt1 | contig 29609 bp, 50 predicted proteins | sample MGYA00519943_ERZ835980 | MGnify/ENA primary metagenome ERZ835980 (study PRJEB31850, sample SAMEA3708791) | human gut metagenome | biome: human gut; feature: human-associated habitat; material: faeces | place: China | collected 2014 ... | reverse complement strand
TAGTAATTTAGGATTTTACTTGAGAAATTATTATACACTCTCCTAAATAATAGCCATCCTATAGATGGTAGCCCTGTTAAAAGCAGGTATATAGGGCCTTGCCATTTAGAGTCATGAGTATGACCATATTCATGGTCAATCACATCTTCATATCCTTTACTCAAGTAACGACTATTAACAATAATATATTGCCCTAATGATATTCCTCCAGGCATCTTTTTAGCAGAGTAAACCCTTGCATCTTTATAAGTATATTCATACTTAGCTTTATAACATTTAGTTAAAATCCATCCTAATCCACATTGGGGAAATTCCCATACCCATCTTAAAACTTTCTTTAAAGTACTCATCTCTTCTTAGATTTAATATCTACACTAATTGCACCTAATGATGAGGTTCTGATTATAAGAATATCTCTTCCTCTATTCTTAACAAATCTCTTGGTGCGGACTGTCACCTCATCACATTTAATCATACCAATTTGCTTACTTCTTGCTCTCATAATAATAGTTATTTTGTTCTGCAATATAATAAAAATTTCTGACATTTCCAAATATTTTCGATTAAAAATGATCTATAGTTATATTATAGACCTTCCACTATTAAAAATTTCTACAATAAAAATTTTTTAAAAAGTTAGAGAATTTGGGCGAGAGTGATATATCCCACCTATGCCCCCCATCCCCTTCGGGAATGTGGGTCATCCCCCCTCACTTCGTTCGGGGGCGACCCTTGCATAGCTTCGAACGGCGGTACTGCTGTTCAGCGTCGTCGATAGCTGCGCTACAATGCTATCGAATCAAATCTGTATTATTATGGCAGAAGCAACAACAGCCGGTGTTAAACCGGTAGAATCACCTTCGATTGGTGGACTCAATTGGGGTGATGTGGAGCTGCGGAACAAGCAGACCACATTTCCGGCCAAGCTTGTGGGTATCACGCAGGGCTTGCGTAAAATCGTAGATGTTGACGAGAATGGTAACCCTGGTGCTCCTCGATTCGAAGTCCAGCCCAACCGATATCTCGCAACCTTTGCAGTCAAGGACGAGAAGGGCGTATGGCACACGAAGAAGCCGGTCAGCACATTCAAGAACCACTGGCCGTTCGAACAGATTCCGCATTCGCCTGGTCTGATGGTTCAGGTCACGATGTACGAGAACGAAGACGGGTATCCAACCCTCATGAAGGTCGATTATGATGTCGAGCAGCTCGGTGACAAAACCATTCGTCTCATGGAGATGACGGCCAAGCTGAAGCAGGGCAGCCCTGAAGACGTGGATTAGGGCATATTGGTGTAGGGAGCAGTGATGTTCCCTACATCGCTAATGAGGATAACATGTACCATTACTGAACTTGATTGGGAGGTAATCGCGCATGTTATCCTTCACAATTTGTAATTCAAATCAAGTTAGATTACAGTCATTACTTGATTAGAATCACGAGTAAATTATCTTCACTAAATGAGGATAAATAGTCTTCTCCTCGCGCGTACGCGCACAGATCTAATATAATAGTTATTCCACGACTATAATTATTATCGCGGAATAATATTACGCGCGAGGATTCACTCTCTAAATTGAAGTTATGAGTTCGTTTAAATTTCACTCTAATTTTCGTAGATGTAAGCATCATCTTATTCATGCTTTGGAAATAGCTCTCTATAAGGCAGGCATTACTAGTGGAACTTACTATCCTAATCCTTTAGGCTCTGGGATGCTCCATGTAGTAGCTGCAGACTCTAATGATAATATTAAAGCTGCAGTTGTAGTAAAGCCTGGAGTCAAGGGGAAGGGCTCTATTCCTGTAGATTATCTTCAATTAGGTGATGAGGTTAAAATCTTTGTCCTCTCATCATTTGAAGATATCCCTTCTCTTGTTGGGGAGATTCGTAGGTTAGTCTAATCAATTTGTTGAAGAATGAAGCTAAAGGATAAGTATTATAGCTTGGCCTTATGCATTATATATTCTCTGAGTATATCGTGCATTACAACGGCCATTGTGGCCTATTTTGGGCTACTTTGAGGGTAATGTGAGAATGGGGGGGTGGAGTACTATGACCAAACACCCTCTATTTCGCATTCTAATGCCCCAAATTCTTCACCAATTATAGATATAGTATAACCTTGCCTCCCAATCATTATCTTCGATATTTGAGCCCTTTAAATGCATAATTGTATTTATCGTGGTAAGAATATATATTCACTAACTCTTATTTTTGCATATAATCGCCCTAAATTGTATGCAAATTGCATTAATCTTTAGCCCAATTTAGATTAAATGCAGACCCAGCCTGGATATGATTGAGTTCATGTCCAGGCACTAAGGTATACTCTAATGCTATACCTATCACCTGATAATACCCTAAGTTGCAGATTAAGGTCATAAACAGGTGAGCTCCTGCAAGAGTGGAGGATTATATAGCTAATCATTTGTGCAGCTATATATACCCTCGGTGGGGTGAAATCCACTTAAATTATTATCAAATCTATAGAGCATTTATCCCTGTAAAAGCCTATAGTTATCACTATGTAGAATGACAAATTGCATGTCATTTAGAGTGATAGATTGCATTAGGGAGCCTGCTAATATATAACATACATATAGCAGGGATGCAGAGTCTTGAGATTTGGTGTGGTACTTAAGTAAACCCACACATGTAAATTGGCAGAATCTCTATCGTACGAGGTAGAGAAACAGAGAGTTCGAGTCTCTCCCAAGACCTACTAATCAGATTTTAAACCCTCTAAACACACGTGTATTACAGGTAAGGTAACTCCCACACCATCCTGAACTTTATGAGTAGGGTATCATGGATTATTTGAAGTGGTGCCCTACATCTTATTAATTAAACAGGGCCTATAGTTAATCGGTTATAACGCCTGACTCATAATCAGGTATGCTTGGTTCAACTCCAGGTAGGCCCACATTTATAACTCAAGTAACACCCATATTTCACATGAAATATTATTCAAAAGGTGTACTCAATCAGAATGGTTGTGTACATCCGGCAGTTACACTTCTGTCGTACCGAAAAAGTGGAGTAATACGTAATCATAATGGTACAATTATAGGTTATTAACTTATCCCTCATCTATATCTATCTCTTAATAACTGTAGAAGTTATTACATAACTGATAGCTCAAGGGTACAGTCTGGTATGATGAAAGATAGAGTACAACTTCATTACATTTTAAATGTAGTAAGGCCTGCGTTATTTAGCGGATACGTAACTATTGAATAGTTTAAGTCAGACATGAGGGATTTTTTATAATCTATAATTACAAATTTATTAACATTTAATTACAATTACAATTATGATTACTACTATTATTCGCAACGCAACTTCTACCCTGACTCTCATCGCTTACGACAAGAATGGTAAGATGAAAGTCGATGCAGGAGGATATCCTGTTCTGTACAAGAAATCGGGGCTTGACAAGAAGAATGATGGGTTCTTCAGACTCTCTCATATGTGCACCTTCAAGAAGGGCAATAAGACCATTTCTTATAGGGCATTCTTCAAAATCATGGAGTCCAAGACTCACAAATCTGACGTTAAATCTCTTAAAAAGTAACCACTATGTCGAAGGCAAGAGGAGCAAGTGCAGCACGCTATGCACGTCGTAACAACGGAATCAAAGTTCATTCCAAGAATGTTGGTAAGGGTAAGAAGATTAGCCACTTCCAGCACATCTACAAACGCGACGATAAGGGCAAAATTATCCTCGATTTCCGGGGTAATCCCATCATCGTGAAGACCATCATTCACTACAACTATCAGCATGTCTAATGACTTGTTGAGAAATTAGTACTTTCAGTCAAATGATTACTCTCACACGTAAGGCTACTATAACTAAGTTTAATACATTAGATTTAGTACAATCCAAAGGAAGTAAAGATGTAGTAGTACTGGTAACACAAGACTTCCACCAAATATGTTTACCTCACCAATTTATGGGAGTTTACTTGGCTCACTTTGATAAGAGTGTACCTGGGAAGATAGCTAAATTGGATAAGGAGAATTTTGAACTATTCAATGGAACTATAACAATTGGCAATTAAGTGTATGGTTAACTCATCTTTAAATGACTAATTATGGTCTGGATTATACTACTATTAGCAATAGTAATGTCACTTATGTTCATTGAGAATATAGTGAAGACGCTCAATGCTCCTCGTGATGTATATGAGCCTGGCATATCCACTGTAGCTAACTATGAAAGATATCGTAGGCAGAAGGCTAACCTTGCCTTGGAACGTACTCTTTATATGTGGCTTACTGGATTCTTTTGGATGATATTTACTATCCTATGGAATTAAAATGTCACCCATACCCTTTATTTATATAATTCTAATACCCTTCCTACTCATACTATTAATGCATGTAGTAGGATGGGTATTTGAGTTATTATACGCAACTACATTAAGAATTATTTCACAATTTATGGACAAATGACTGATAACAAGCAGAATGAGGCAGTAAGCACAACTAAGCTCTTACAGCCTATATTCACCAAAGCTGGGACGAAATTTACCAAAGATGTGGTAATATCCAAGCTTGGTAGAATGTTTACCTTCAGAGAACTGTCGTGGCTTACTCGCCAGCAGTTAATCACCAATGATGACCTCGCATTCTATATGCGAATGAAGAGTAATACTGAATTCAATGAGCTCCAGGTTGAGAGACTTGAGCTTATTCACTCAAAGTTAATTAAGTAGTATGAAGTACAAGAATAAGATTGCTAAGTTGAATGCTCGCATCAAAGAGTATGAGACTTATATGGCCCAGAAAGGTGCACGTATTACTCCTGGCACATTCACCAAACCTGGAAGTCAGAAGAAGTGACTGACCAATTAGCTGCTTTACTACAGGCTTTCCCCGTATTATATATCAATGAGAGTGCAGACCCTGAAAATCCCACTCAGTCATTTTCTGTAACAAAGCCAGAGAACTATGAGTATGTGGTAGGGGTTACTCTTGACTATATACCAGAGGATAAGAAGTGGTATGCATCTTATGGAGATTTCATTGAGAGCCATCCCTTTGATTCTCCTTATGATGCAGTAAATAATCTTTGGAATGTGCTTAAAGCATTGAAGATTATATAAGATGTAGTGGGAAGTAGTTTAATGAGTGTTTGAGATAGAATGGCTTACTACTACAGAGAGTTTTTAAACATTTTTCTCCCTGTAAGGGTTAGTAAGACGGACTGCATTTGAATGTGCAGCTTCCCACGTCTAATGAGGCTTCATGTTAGGGAACCCTCATCGCTCGAATAGCGTAATCCTTCAACCAGGTTCTTACTTGTCACGGTGAAACTCTCCTGGTGGACTTAAACTCCTACTTTAAGTTCTTTCAAAGAGTTGAGATAGTGAGTAGTTGATACAGCTATAGGATACTCCTAACAAGTTATCCTGCAATTGTATAATAACACTTCCTTTCAACGAGGGGGGGGGCTTCGGCTCCCCCTTTATTTTAAATTTAAGTATGGAACGAAAACTTGATGAAATATTCGATTTCTTTGGGGCACCTTTAAAAGTAGTGCCATGCGAAGGTAACTGCTGTGGTAATGGCAGAGAGTGTGTCTTCCTCCTGAAAGATGGCACTACTTGTGGTAATTGCGACTGGGGTGTAACATCAAAGTGTAAGGCTGCGGATAACAGCTTACATCGTGATATTATGTTCGTACTCGCTTCCCAAGAAGACTTGATGACTAAGTGCAAGTATATTTGCATTCAGCCATTCAATGAGTATACTACTGTAGGTAAAGTGTATACTATCCTTGATATTGAGGGTAGTACTGACATGAAAAGGTTCAAAAATGACCTTGATACCTATGAGTATATAGCTATTACAGAAATGGGAGAGTTCTTCCGTGCTCAGGAAGAGGCAAAGAAATAGTCTTATGGTGAGTTAATAGCTCACCTACGCTCCCTTAGCTCAGCTGAATAGAGCAACAGCCTTTATGCAAAACAATATTAAAAATCAAGGAGCCTTGCTTTGGAATATCAGGAAACTTGTGAGTAAAGGTGATTACATTTATGCTATAGTACCAGAACATCCATGTGCTAACAAACATGGATATGTTCTTTTACATAGAATAATTATGGAAAATCACCTTGGTCGAATTCTTGATAATAATGAAGTTGTACACCACATTGATGGAGATAAGAAACATAATATCATAGAAAACCTACAGCTCATGACAGCTGCTGAACATGCAAGATTACATGCTCAAAAAGGGAGAAAAATGATAATGTTAAAATGTCCAGAATGTGGAAAAGAGTTTGCACGAGAGAAAAGACAAACTCATTTAGGCAAAGGTCGAGGAATCTATACTTGCTGTTCTGTAACTTGCAAAGGTAAATTTTCTCGAAACATACAACTTCATGGAATAACAGAGCAAGTGAAGAGCGCTATATCGGGGAATATCCTATTTGAATTTAATTCAAAGGACAACCCCGAGGGAACTCACTCACAAGAGACTCCGTAGAGACTATACGCGCTCCACCTGAAATGGTGAAGAGATAGTCCAGCCCACAACACTTATTAGTGGTCATAGTAATATGATGTGGGATGCTAAGCTGTGGGTCGCAGGTTTGAGTCCTGCAGGGAGTACTAAATTAACTAATCTTATAAGTAAAACAGTTCAACTTGATAGCTCCTATTTGAATAGAGCTATAGCATGTATTAATGATTATTCAGGCTTTAATGCGCTCCCTACTTACACTCCAGTTCAAGTAATCCTAGGGTATCACAAGGATATTCCATGTATAGCTGTATGTGGAGAAGGATATGGAATTATTATGATGGGAAGTAAAGCTTGTGTACTTGTAAATGATGATGGAACTTGGCTCATTAACAAGAGAACTCCCCATATCTTTGATTCAGCATGGATACATGAATTAAGTAAACTCACCGTAATAGCTTGGAAGTACCTTGAAAAACATGGTACTCCCAGATATTATTCAGGATTCTCAAAGGAATATATCTGCGGATTTACTCTCAAATAAATTATGATAGCATAAATAGTAGTTGTAACTGCAAATACATTTGGTAGCCTCAAATATTTTACGTATCTTTGTGTATTAATAAATTAATACACTTATGAAACGTAAATTTACAGATGAACAATTAATTGATGCAGTTAAAACTAGCCTTTCTAAGGCGGAAGTTATGCGCAAACTCAACCTCCATGTAGGAGGTGGAAATTATGATACTATTAAAAGATGTATCAAACAATTAGGTTTAGACACTTCTCACTTTACAGGAGCAGCGTGGAATCAGGGTAGTAGATTTACTCCTGTAAAATCTCCAATTCCTCTTGAGCAAATTCTTGTAGAAAACTCACCTTGGATTAGTTCACACCATCTAAGAAAGAGACTTTTTAGAGAGGGGTATAAAGAGCAGAAATGTGAATGTTGTGGTAGAACAAAATGGCTAGGTAAACCTATTGCACTTGAATTACATCATATTAATGGTATAAAAGATGATTTAAGATTAGAGAATTTACAAATTCTTTGTCCAAATTGTCATGCATTTACAGATAATTATCGAGGTAAAAATCGGTAATAGAGGGCTCCGGTGGTGGAATGGTATACACACTCCCCTTAAAAGGGCGCGCCTATTTAGGATTGAGAGTTCGAGTCTCTCCCGGAGTACATTAAATTATATATAATTTATACATCATGAAACTATTACTTATTACTCCATCTACAGTATGGAGAGTGAAATGTCCTTATAAAATAGTTGTACAAACATTACTTGCATTTATACCAAGATACACCCCTGCTATAGGAGATGCATTTTGTAAAGAATGTAAGTTTTATAATGGTGATGTCAGTAGTCATCGTTCATTTTATGTAAAATGTAGTTATGAGAATCATCAAGATAGAAGTATTAGGGAGTAATCATTCTAAAACTCCCTGTCCTAAAGGTAGGGAGGAGGATGGAGTGCCTATAATGGTGGGAACATTTAGTTGCCACAAATGTCCTTGCTTTAATAGAATAATAGTAAATGACCCTCAATTACTACTATCACAAGCAACTTACTATGTAAAGTGTAATGCCTACTATGGAGAGAATAACCAATAAATTCCATAATATATGAGAATCCTTAAATGCATCACCACTAACTATAGGAGGTCAGAACCTTGTCCCTTTCGTAATGGTATTATGATAGGTAACAGGGAGTGCATTAAGTGTGAATACTTTAGAGGGAATATAAGAAGAGATGGTACAGTTGCAGGTGAGTATGGAGATGGAAAACCTCTAATGTTATTTAATGTTAATATAATAGGAGCTAACAGAACACCAAGGTGCCCAAGAGATAGTGAGAATGTATGGTGGTATATGAGATGTAATCACCCAACAGATTAGTATATGAGAATTTATAAAGTTGAACTTGAGCATTATTGCTTTAAAGCTTTTTGTCCATGTAGACCTACTGTACTTATGGGGTCTACTACATGTATACAATGTTCTTGCAATGAAGGGCTGATACACAAAAAGGGTACTTATAAGGACTTTGTGGTAGTAGGGGAGTTATTTACTGAAGGTGATATACCACCACATAAACTAGCCTTTGTTTACTTAAAATGCTCTCATAGATGAGAATCCTAAAGTCCAGGCCTGTGGATAAATTAGCACACAGTAACTTTTGCTATCATCTTCATTATCCAGGAGCTTCAATACTAGATGAACATAGGTTCCCAGCTGGTGTCGGAGGATGGAGGTGTAGACGTTGTAAACATTTTAATGGAGTTATTAGCAACAGTAGATATTTATACGTAAAATGTTCTTATAAAGATAACTTCGATGAGACTATATAGAAATGTATTATTCCCATATAGGGATATTTGTCCTTATAATCCACTTAAGAGAGATTCTCACATGGAGGTACCAATAAAGTTGGTGAGGATAAATGTAAGAAATGTTCGTGGAATGCAGGTTCAGTACGTGTAACTCGTATGCTTGATAATGGGGAGATAGAATTTGAATATATAAAGTGTACACATGAGGTTATTTAAAGAGACTATTCCTCGGCAAGAATGTCCTTATGGACGGTATTATCGGGACGCTCCACCAAGACTTAGGAGAGCAAGAATTGAGTATGAGGACTGTAAGAGGTGTAGCTTCTACCAATTTCTCATATTCCATGACCATGAGGTTTATATCAAATGTACTGGTGATATTAAACATAAGCATAAATTTATAGGTAGTACTATTTAACAATTCATATATGAAAATCTATCAAAAGACGAAGTTCCACCAGAGTGGAAAAGTGGTAGTCTGTATTATGACTGCTCATGTTAAAGCCTTTGGGCTTAACCTTAATGTAGGTACCATACGAGGTATTGCACGTTGTGCTCCTGAGGATAAATTCGACCTTAACAAAGGTAAGATGATTGCTGAATCGAAGGCTACCCAGAAGCTCTACAATCGTATTTCTGCAGCTCTGAATAAGACTCTTAAACAGGCTTACAGAGATATGGATACTATCAAGGATGAACTTGTTCGAATTGCAACTCTGAAGGATACAGAGGAGAAGCATTTTGACGAAATTTGTCACTAATGAAACCTAACTCCATTATATAGTATACTCCTGAGAGGGTTGCTCGTTGCGAGGAAGGGTCATTGCTAATTGCAAAGCCTCTTGATAGAGGTGTAATCCTTATATGTACTACGATATGTTCCAGTCCTCGTAAGATTAGTGGGGTAATAATTGCCTCCCCTAATAAGCAGGATAAAAGATATAGCTGTTATTAAAAAATTCTATAAAGAAGTTCCTGAGTTAAATATTCACTCATATTTTCCTTCCTAATAACTTAGAACTTGGGAATGTGGTGAAAAGTGGTAAACGCGCACGATTAAGACTCGTGTGTCATCATTAGATGGCATCCAGCTTCGAGACTTGGCATCCCCACTACGCAGGTGTGGTGGAATGGTAGACACGTTAGTTTTAGGAACTAATGGAGAAATCCGTGAAGGTTCGAGTCCTTTCACCTGTACTAATATCATTAACTATAGAGTTATGAAAAATTATTGTAAATATAATCTAGGAGATACAGTGTATTTCGATGATTGTCACCACTTTTGTACTCCCAAAGGTGGAATAACTAAAGCCATAGTAGTTGGTAGGAATGTGCTGGTTCATGAGTATCTTATGCCTAGCAAGTTCAAGGGTGGAGTATTAATACGTACTACATCGTCTGTAGTATATAAGGTAAGATATTATTTTAATCATAATGATCTCATAGATATATCTGTAACGGAGGATAACGTATTTGGAACACGTGAAGAAGCAATTAGAGCACGTAGAAACGTTAATTAATATGAATGGCTATTTAGGTGAAGAAATTGATGAGTCTCTAAAAGAAGATAAATAATGAGTAATTTTCAAATCTTAGTAGAGGGTATTAAGGAGAGAATGATTAGCATCCTATCAGGAATTATCATGCTAATTATTTTCTTAATCTCAGTACTTCTACTCTTAGCGTTAGCACTATTCCCTATATTTATCCTCTTATGGGTTCTATAAAATATTTTGTACTAAATGACAATCGCATTAGTAGCTCACGACTCAAGAAAGAAGGAACTTCTGGAATGGGTGAAGTTCAACAGAAAGACTCTGTTCAAGAGTAATATTGTCTGTACTGGAACTACAGGTAAATTAGTAAGAGGTATATTTGTAGACTACTTTATGGAATCTTCCAGATCCAAATATGAGAGGTCATATTGGGAAGAAGTAGCTAATCATAATATACAGTGTTTTCACTCAGGGCCTCTTGGAGGAGACTCTGAGATAGGTGCAGCTATTGCTAATGGCAAGATTGATGTACTTATATTCTTCTGCGATAATCTTATTACTCAAGGACATCAAGTAGATATATCAGCATTGAGTAGATTAGCTTCGCTATATAATATAGCGTTTGCTACTAATCGTACTACTGCTGATATGATACTTACATCTACCTTATTTAATAATAAGGAGTATAAGAGGATTAAACCTGACTTTACTAAGTACTTAACAAGAGAAGTATGTCAATACGAGGAGGCTCCGTCCAAAAGATAATTATTGCTACATTTATAAGCAATAGAGCAACAGGTATATTCAAACATGGTGAGAGGTATATTCTGAAAATCTTAGAGTATGGTGGGGTAATAAGAGTATTTGAGGCAGACCCTCTATGTAGGTCATCATTATCTTACTACTATCTGATGGATTTCCTATCAGATTGGACAGATATTGTCACCTTAGTGGATGAGGATATTGTAAGTAAAGCATGGCCATCAGAGTATGATATTACTCGGACACTTGAGGATAAATTATCATCACGGCCTTTGTTGGTATCAGGATCTGAAGATGAACTACCCTTTAAATAATTATATGTCTTTACTCAACAAATTCTTTAAGCTCGCAGCTGATGCACATCGAGCTTATTCGGAGTATTACGAAGTCATCAAGGAACACCCTGGGGTTATCGTATGTAAAGCTCTTATACCCGACCGTCCTTATATGAAAGAGTCCAGGAGAATCTGTGACCCCTCTGAACTTGCTGAATGCCGAGAAATCAGTAGGGATGAATTCCTCGAAGCATTCATTAGAACAGTTTAAACATGGCAGAAATTTACTGGATTTCTCGATTAGACTACATTTGTAATCTATTCATTGTGCTCTCCATAATCTTTGGAACAATAGTAGTTGTAGGAGGATTTACTCTCGTAGTTTCGTATAGGTTAGATAATGACTATCCTACTATTCTCAAGATAGTAAAGAGATCAATCTTGATATTAGGATTTTCTTTACTTGGAGTTATATTTCTTCCTAACACAAAGCAAGCCTATATGATTTGGGGACTTGGAGGAACTATAGATTATATCAAGAGTAACGAAACTGTTCAAAAACTGCCTGATAAAACTATCCAATGTTTGGATAAGTTTCTCGATAAATACCTCAACGAAGAAGATTCAACTCACAATCGATAGTTATGAGCCTCATAGGTAAAATCTTTAAGCTCCCTGCAAATCGTCAGAGAGCTCATGATGAGTACTTTAAAGTAGAACGCGAGAACTTTGGTATTCTCGTATGCACAATGTTAGTTCCTGACAGACCTCATCACAAGATAACTAATCTTGTATGTGATCCTTCAGAACTTCAGAATACAGAAGAAATCACTACTAAGGAGTACTTAGAAGCTATGGAGAAGACTGCATAGTCAGGATGCGGCATGGTGTAATGGTAACACACATCACTTTGGATGATGCATTCTAAGCTCGAATCTTAGTGTCGCAGCAATTTATTAACTAATTAAATCAATTATGGAAAGAGGAAGTAAGCCCCAAGGCAAGTATCTGAAATGGAATGAAGAGTTCTGTGCAAAGGTTATGGAGGTTATGAATGAATATCCCGATAATCTTCGAGCAGGCTTCGATAAATGTGCTGAGAAGTTCGGAGGAACACGCTCCGTATATCAGTCCAGGTGGTATAGTAAGTCATCTAAGCTACTCCACTATAGAATGAAGAAGGGCTCAGTAGTATGTGCTGCAGCATTCGGAGCTATCAAGAACTACAAGGTTAATCATCGCAAGGATGGTAAATTCACAAAAGCACGTGCACAGTCTAAGAATCCTGAGGAAATAAAGAGGTGGATGATGAGTGCATTTGAACAATTTATTGACTCTTACTTGAGTTAAATACATGGGCTGTATTTAACAAGTGGTTAAGTCACCAGGCCTTCAATCTGGTCATCGGGGGTTCGAATCCCTGCAGTACTAATTAACATTTATATTTAGACCATGATAGATTTAAAATCTTTTGAGGTATTTAAACAGTATGTTTATCAGCCTTTTACTAACAATGGTAAGAGATTCTTACTATCGTCAGAGCCTTATTTGGACATAGTATTAACAGACTTTTGTAACTCAAGATGTGGATTCTGTATAGGAAATCTATCTGGAAATAAAGCTGTTGGAGTTCTATCTGAATTCAAGAAGAAGATTAAATATGCAGTAGATTACATGAATGTAAAGGAGGTACTCCTATTAGGAGGAGAGCCTACTATTAGTGTGATGTTACTTGATATAATCAAGTATTGTAAGTCTCTAAATCTGAATAAAATCTGTATGACCACTAATGGCTACAGATTAAAAGATGAAGTATTTCGTAATTCAATCATGAAATCAGGGCTTACTCATCTTAATATCTCTTTAATGAATTTAGATGAGAAGAAGCAGCGAGAGTGGAATAACAATAGTAATTCCTTAAGTCTATCGGATATTTCTGATATCTGTATAGCAGCACAAGAGAATCATGTGTCAGTTAGAATCAATGCTAACTCATTTAAGGGTAACCTTGATTCTGTAAGTGAGATAGTAGAATTTTATGAAATCCTTGATGGATGGGTAGATTCTATTAAGATCTCTCCCCTCCTTAAGACTGATGATTTCTCAGTCTATCAAGGGGTAAATGACTGGGTTAATACTCATATCTTACATGATAATGAGTATGATACTTTATTTACTGCAGTAATTAAGCACTTTGAATTAGTTGAATATGTTAATCCTATTGACAATCCTGATACATTTGGATTTGTGCGTAATACTATCATTCCTCTCTACCCGACAGTTGTAATCCTTAACTGGAATCAACATGGTAAAATGATGAAGAAAGTTACTGAGGAGCATAAGATTAATAATATCAAGTTGCTCACTAATGGAGAGCTTTCTCTATCATGGAATAAGAGAAATTCTGAGTATTTTATTAAAACTGAATAAAGTGATTAGTATAAGAGATTTTATACCAAGTCTTGACGGAATACCAGTGAGTCTGAAATCTAAGACAAAAAGAGAACTTGTTACAGGGGTTATTACAATAGAAAGAAGATATGATTCCCTAATTTATGTAGGTATAGCAAATGAGGTATTAAGTGGGAGAGATTTTCCTAATTATCATGGAAAACCACACACTTATTTTATATTTAACTCTGATGGAGACGTTGATAGCTTCATTACGAAGGTAGCCCTTCAGGTTGGTAATTCTAAAATACAAGTAAGAGAGACATGGTAAGTACAGCATATATATACCCTCTTTTCACCTATTTACTAAAAGAACATGAGGAAGTAACTGTCCCAGCAATAACTTACTTTACTAAACATTGTGAAGGGGGTGAGATAAAATTAGTTAAAACCAAAGGTCAGCTTTTTATTCAGAGAAGTGATGATGAGTGTGAGTTTATAAGAGTATTTTTCTTTCATGACTATAAATTAAAGAATGGAGGAATGCCTGATAGTTCAGGTAAAATATTAAGTAGGTATAATTATACCTATAGTTGGTGGATGTTTTCATTCGAATCCCCAAGAGGTGAGGAGCCCGGTTGCGATGGAGCATGGACTTATATCTGCCTTCATATAGGAGACTCTACTGTTACAATTAAAAGTCCTTATGTGAAAGAGGGAGCTTTCCCAATCGAAGATTAACAACTTCAACTTCATTTTTATATATAATGAGCAAAGCTCTTAAAATTGGAATAATCTTACTTTGTGGGCTTATGATTAAGCCTGCAAATGTCCTTAACAAAAGTAGCCCCAACGAGTGTATAACCACCTTAGCACCTAAGGTTGAGGTACTACAGGTACCAGAGGAGCCTACAATTGATGCTGTGAGAGTAGCATGCAATCATTATGGCATTCTCTTCCCAGATATTGTAGTAGCTCAATCTATTCTTGAGACTGGGTACTATACATCAAATGTATGTAAGAATTATAATAATATTCTTGGATTGTATGATAGTCGAAAGAAAGATTACTTTAGGTTTGAGCATTGGGCTGAATCACTTCGTGGCTACAGAGAAAGTGTTGAGTATAAATATAAGGGTGATAAGTCATCTCCTTTAGATTACTACATTTTCCTTGATACACTGCCCTACGCTGAAGATCCTATGTATATACATAGAGTAAAATATCTTGTGAATAAACATAAAGTTCAAGATAGTATTAGGAGTAAGAAGAATGAGGTGGTTTATACACTACTTACGCCAGGCCTTTTGTAAACACGAATGGCTTCCTGTCCAATTAGTAGAGTTTACTAATAGTAATAGCAAAGTAGTACAGAAGTATGATTTATATTTCTGCAAGAAATGTCTATATAGACACAAAGTTAAACTAAGCTAATGGCAGCTATCATAATAATATTTTTCATTGCAATACTATTCTTATGGGCTGTAGTTGATTCGTGGCTACAGAGAAAGCCCCCTAATGAGGAGAAGTTAAATAAGTGGTATATGAATGCCCCTTATCATGTAATGGAAAAGGTTACGAGGATTTATCGAGGTAGATTTAGTCCAGATAACGATTATGAAGAGTTCATAGAAGCATGTGATATCGAATGGTTTCATATGACATATGAACAGAAACTTGATGCCTTTAGGCTAATAAATCTACCATATAACAATTATTATTCAAATGGCAAGAAAGTTAACCACACAAGAAGTACGAGCTATCGCAACAGCGATTGTTTCGGAAGTGAATAAGCATTTAGAACCTAAGAAGAATGAGTTAAAGAAGAGATTACTTAAAGAAGGTAGTGCTAAGAGATTTAAGGAGCTTTATACTGAGTACAAAAGCTTCGTTGATAAGATGACTCCTGAAGTTGTGAAAATGCAAGGTGTAGTAAGGGAATTAAACTCAATGTTGGATATCAATAGAGTAAAATACTACGCTCCTTCAATAGCTACATTTCCTTACAACTTCGAAGAAGATTTAGAGTCCATCTTAGAGATTGAAGCATCAAAGCAAATTCAATCCCCTTCTTTAGAGACCGTAATGGGTGAGATTCTTCTCGCTAATTTACGTGACGATGTAGATGTTGATAAAACTATTGATTCTATTATTAGTAAGTATATTTAATACTGAATGAATGATTTACAAAAACGATTAGTGGAGTTCAGAGGTGCTCTGCTAATACCCCTCAATTATCAGACTTATCAATCGTCTAGAATTGAGAGAATTCCTTCTGAGGGATACATGTATGTAATTGCTGAAGTAAATGCTACTCATGTGCACATCCCCGCAGTAGATCGCAGCTTTGAAAAGGGTGAGCTGCTTTCGAAATGTAAGGAACCTAAATTACCTATTGCCATATTTTTGGCCAAACTTATCCAAAGTGATCTTGAGTTACTCAAGGAGTGTAAACTAAATCGACTGGGATTCGATAAGGAGAAATATCCCCCTACAGGGAGACCTATCAATACTCAGCCGTGGGTTGATAAGAAACGTGAGGAAGCGTTTATTATTAAAGTTCTAAAGAGTAAGAAAGATTTCACTAATCTTGCAGCGTTTACTAAACGACCTGCAAGGAGTAACAAGACTTCTAAAAGAAAGTAGGAATGCGAGTTATTGTAACAACTTACTTACCTGGAGTATTCAAGGGTAGTGTCAAGAGTGGCGAGAGGGAACGAACCATCTGCTTCCGTAAAACTGTTATTATGGATTCAGTAGTTAGTTACCAGATGGGTAGGGACAAGGATGATATGCCTTCATGGATTCGTGACCCTAAACTCTGGAGAAAGATGACCCCAGATGATAAATTAAAGGCGTTTATACAGCGTTTTGATGAAGGCATGGGGGTTGAGTACTCAATTGTTGATTAATGACACGAGAAGAGCTCCAAAATGAAGTATCAGGGTGAATTAATAGTGTCGATAGGATACTATTATCATGGCCTACATCTGTAGGTAAGTCAAGAGGTTTTATCTCAATTCAGGATAGGTATCAACCTAATTCTACCTATATTGTAGTCTCTGAGAGGGCACATATAGATAACTGGATTGAGGAGTATTATAAGATAGGTAAAGAACACCTACTGAAGAATACTCAAATCTTTTGCTATGCATCACTAAAAAATTATGTATCTACTAAAGTAGGTCTGTTGGGTCTAGATGAGGTGCACCATAGTTCTGAGCTAAGGCTAAACTATCTAGAAACAATTAAGGCTGAAAAGGTGGTAGGTATGACTGCAACGATCAACCTAGACGTTGAACTTGCGTTAAGGAGAACATTTGGTGCTTTTAAGAAGAGTGTCATTACTCTAACTAATGCAATTGAAAATGGCTGGGTACAAGATCCAAGAATTATCTTAATTCCACTGTCACTGAGGACAGAGATACGAACTCAAGTACACCCCTTTAAAAGAGGGAAGTACAAGGGATTAAAGGCTATACGGTGTAGATATCCAGATAGATTTAGATATATGAAATTCCCTAATGTTAATCTTGAGATAGAATGCTCGGAAAGAGAGAGATATAAACTCCTCTCAAGTACAGTTGACTATTATTCAGGAAAATATAGGGATGATCCTTCAGCTGCAAATGCTTTAAAATTAAAGCGTGCTGGGCTAATTAGGAAGAATTATTTATCCGAATTAAAGACAGAGTATGTTCATCAATTTATTAATTCTGATGAGTTAATAGATAAGAAATACATCTGTTTCTGTGGTAGTATTACTCAAGCTGAGATGTTGGGAGGTGAGTATGTATTGCACTCAAAACTATCCAACCCTGAACGAATTCTGGCACAATTTAAAGAAGGAGTTATCAATAAGTTATTTACAGTAAAGATGCTTAAGGAAGGTGTAAATATTCCTAATATTCATAGCTGTATTATAACTCAATTAGATAGCAAAGAGAGAGATTTTATTCAGAAGGTTGGTAGAGCATTGCGTAATCCCAATGACCCAATGGTCTACGTATTTTTCTTCAAAGATACGAAGGATGAAGATTATTTGGCGACTGCGTTGCAGGCCATAGATGGTAAGTACGTTCAATGGATTTAGTTATAAAAGAGAGCGCCTACACTGAAGTAGGGTTAAGCTTTGAACAATTCCTCTACTTATTATCGTTGAAGAATAGAGTTAACGACGAAGAATTTAAGTCATTGATGGATAGAAAATTCATCAAAATCGACGAGGATAATAGGCTCTGCATTGATGCTAAAGGGTATAATGCGGTGATTGAAGTCCAACGCCTTTCCTCGATCAAAAAGACCGACTTGGAAATCCTTGAAGATCTAGCTAAAAGCATGGCGGAACTATTTCCGCGAGGCCGTAAAGCTGGGACTAATAAATACTGGCGTGGTAACTCTGCTCTTGTAGTTAAGAAGCTTAATGGTTTCTTGAGGAAATATGGCTCATTTAGAGCTGATGTTATATTACAAGCAACTGACAATTATGTTAAGAGCTTTGGATATGACACTAGCCTGATGAGAATATTACCTTACTTTATCGAGAAAGACGGTGAGTCTGACCTACTAACATTCATAGAGAATCTTAACGAAGAAGGTGATGACGCCGTCTTTGAGGAAACAATTCTTTAATGGATACTTTTAGTAGAATTTATGAAGACTTAGTTGCTCGAAAGAAACGAATTTCAGAGGGTTTACTGAACTGTATACCTTCTCCTTTCCCGAGGTTTCGTGAGGTATATCCTGGGTTAGAAAAGGCTAAGTATCTCCTCTTCTCAGCTAATAGTAAAATTGGTAAGACTCAAATTGCTGATGATATGTGTCTCTATGAGCCACTATTTACAGCGATAGAGAGGGAAGATCTAAGGATCAAGTGGTTTTACTTTACTTGGGAGATGTCAGCGGATCAGAAATACAGACAATTCTTGTGTCATCTATTGTACAGACTTTATAAAGTCCGTATAGATGTAAAACAGCTGAGGTCGGTGGATGCGCAAAAACCTTTGCCTGATGATGCTCTTGAATTATTGAAGAGTAAAGAAGCTCAGAGATATATCAAGTATTTCGAAGAGAATGTAACATTTGTCGAGAACATACGACACCCTACCGGGATAAACATATTTCTTGAAGAGTATGCGTTGAAAGTTGGTAAGAAACACTTTACGCAGAAAGACTTCTACGATACAAAAGGTAATGTAGTAGAAACCAAGAAGGTGTTTAGCCACTATGAACCCAATGATCCAGAACTCTATAACATAGTTATCTTTGACCACTTATCGTTAATGACCAACGAGAGAGGACTAGACAAACGTGGTACTATAGAGCTCTTTTCTAAGGAATTTATGGTACAACTTAGAAATCGCTACGGATTTACTTTAGTTGCAATTCAGCAGCAGGCTGCTTCTCAGGAATCAACTGAGAATTTTAAGCTTGATAGATTAAAACCTACAGCTGATGGACTAGGTGACTGTAAGACGACATTTCAAGATGTAGATTTATTCTTCGGACTCTACTCGCCATATAGGTATGGCATAGGGAATTACCAGGGATATGACATCAAGTTGTTTAAAGATAACATAAGGTTCTTAGAGCTCGTTGGGGGACGAGAAGGAGGAGGAGGTAATATCTGTCCATTATATTTTGATGGAGCAGTGAACTTCTTCAAAGAGCTTCCTAGAGCAGATAATGCGAAGGAAATGGGAAAAGTTTATGAGCAACTGACGTCGATAAGACAAAGTTCTCAACCTGCAAGTCTTGGAGCAATTTGCTTAGGCTTGCTTAATTTACGAAATCGTAGTAGTAATGGCCAAAGTAGTAGGCATTTTTGGCTTCTCCGGAGATGGAAAGACAAGTAGCACTATCATTAATCCTGATGGTTCTATTGACCTCTCCCCAGAAGGTTATCATGGGATCAATCCTGAGAGTCATGGTATTCTCAATATTGACCAAAAGTCACTTCCTTTTCCCTCACTATTGAGCAAACAATGGTGTGCGGAGAATAAAAACTATCGGGAGACTTCTGATATTGACGTAATCGGAAGGACTCTTAAAGTATGGGCAGCAGATCCCAAAATCAAATCTGTATCTGTAGATACTCTCAATAGTTATTTAACCTTTAAAGAGCTCAAGGATCGTCGTAAGATGAGCTTTGACCAATGGAGGGACTTAGCTATAGATGTAGTAGACTTAGTCACCATAGCTAATACTATATTGCGAGAAGATCAAATCTGTTATATAATGGGTCATGTAGAAATGATTACTGATATTGATGGAAATGAGAGAAAAGCTCTTGCAACAAGTGGTAGAAAGCTAAAGAAGATATTTGTTGAATCATTGCTACCTATTGTACTCTTTACTAGAGTAGAGCCGGGAGCTGATGGTAATAACAAGTATTATTTTGAAACTAAGGCGAACCGCAGTTCTGCAAAGACACCAATTGGAATGTTCAAGGATTTCTTAATCCCTAATTCATTGGCATTAGTAGATCAATCTGTTCGAGAGTATTACGGAATTTAATCATGGATAAGAACACATTATCAATCGTCAAAAGACTGGAGATATCTAAGCAACCTATTGACAAAAAGGTTCAGGCTCTCCAGAAGAAAAAGAATGATTTTTGTGCTAAAATTGATGCTGATATTGCTAATTGTATTGCTCAACTTGAGAATATTGATAGTGCAATTGAAGTGTTAACAAGAGGCATGAATGTCTCCAACCAAGTATCTACATCTGAAGTTGAGGAGATCCATCCTACTCAGAGTGTTAGTGAAGAAGTCGGGCAAACTCCTATGGAGATTGACCCATTTATACGTTAATTTGTATTGAGATGAAGAAAACAAGTCTTTCGCTTATGGCCCTTGCATCGGGCAAGGAAGTTGTAGAAGGTGGTATGAGTTTCCCCGTGTATACAGGTATCTTCCCTATCAAAGTTATTGCAGTAAATCCTACCAAGAAAGAATTGGAGGATATTTATGGCAGACCTTTTAAAGAAGATCCCGTGTATCATGTGGTAGATCCTACTACATCTACTCAACGTACCTTAGTATCGTTTGTTGTGCGAACTATCCCTGAGAAATGCGGGGGTAAGGACATCATATTCTCCCCGATTAGAATTTGGGTAAATGATGCCTTCCGTTATAAGACTGACAAGACTAAGGTACAAGTATGTAATCCGTATGGTGAGTTTACTTGGTTAACCAAGGAGGAGCTTGACACTAATACTAAGCCCACTGATACTATCTTCCTTATGGAAGATGTAAGGCGTGCTTATATTGGAGAGGAACGCCTGCTTAGCTTCTTGCGAGCAGCATTGAACATTCCTCGCGTTGAGAATCCTATGACAGGTGAAGTCATTGCTGATAAGATGACAGCAGTATGTCGTCTTGATACAATGGAGAAGCTTGTTAAGACTGGAGATGTGACTGAAATCAAGAAGGCTCTTGTTGCGATGAAGATGTTCAAGATGGGAGCTGGTGCACGCACAACTGATGACAATCGCACATACCAAGACTGGTTCATTGACTATCCTATGAAGGGTGGAGTTACGGATTATAAGTGGTATGACAATCGAGTCAGAGATGCAAAAGAACGTGGTGGGTATGCTAATACCGACTTCGGAATGATGCCCTATGACATTCAAGAGTATAAGGTCAAGCCTACAGAGATGACAACAGCACCTACGCCTGTTGCTGCTCCGGCTGGGCCTATGGATGCTGATGAATGGTAGTAGATGCTAGCTACAGGGAAGGTTGTTGACCTAGATGTAGATGTACTATCTAAAGTTACTCAAGAGGATATAATATATTTTTATTTAGGAGTTCAACATCTTCCAATGAGAATACCGAGTCCCCTACGGAAGGATAGTAATCCTTCCATGGGGCTCTTTTACTCAAGAGATGGTAAGGTATGTTATCACGATTTTGCAACTCATGAAACTGGTACTTATATAACACTATTAGCTAAAATATATGGTATCTCATGGGAAGAGATGGTGAATAATATCTATGAAAACCTCGTATTAAATGGTAATCCTCTTTCTACAACTATACAGGTTGGTTCATCTAATTCATTCTCAAGGAAACCTAAGAATTTGACTAAAGATTTAAAGGTTCGAATACGAGAGTGGAAAGCTTGGGATAAAGAGTATTGGCTATCTTATGGGATAGGCAAACGAACCCTGAAGCTATGCAATGTATATCCTATCAGTCACATCTTCTTTCTTAAGGAGGATGGTACTGAGTCTGTTATGGAAGCTGACAAATATGCCTATGCTTATGTAGAATATAAAGATGGTAACCCATCTATAAAAGTCTATCAACCATTTAATCCAAAGTTTAAGTGGATTAGTAAGCATAAATCTGATGTATGGGATCTATGGCAGCAATTACCTGATTCAGGAGATATCTTAATCATCACCAGTTCACGGAAAGATGCAATGTGTATTTGGGAGAACACTGGAATTCCCGCTTGTGGACTACAAGCCGAATCATACTTGCCTAAAGAACATGTTGTTGAAGAGTTAAAGAACAGATTCAAGAGAATATATGTTCTCTATGATAATGACTTTACTCAAGAAGTGAATAGAGGCCATGAATATGGTAAGCTCTTTGCTGAAACATTTGGTCTTACTCAAATAGAATTACCTATTAGATTAGGATCAAAGGATAGCTCTGACCTCTGTAAGTCTAGAGGACGAGAGGTATTAAGAGAAACAATTTTTAAATTAATTTATGATGAAGAAGATAAAGAATGTCCATTTTAAGCTAGCTAATTTTAAAGACCCTAAGTGGTCTTATGCACAGTTAGTGCAGTATGCTCGCAAGTATCGTAAAATACTTGCTAATAAGAAAAAGAGGCCTATTTCTAATGAAAATAAGCTTGACATTATTGCAATGGAACACAAGCTGTATGCTTATAATTCTATTATGCGCGATGTACTAATTGAAAGATTAGAGATAGTACAGAAGTTCCTGTACAAAAAGTGATAGTATGTATACGTTAAAGATTCGTTCCAAGAATCACACTGCTAATGAACTTAGACGTGTAATACGGAGTAACAAGAGAGCTGTTCTAAGATTGGGTAGCTCCACTCCTCTGGCTGATATTTTTCCAGGTGTAAGAGACCTGAGTAATGTTATGGAAATTAATTCCATACAAGCTTGCAAGGTCTCTGGAAATAAAACTCTGATGAAACAAGCTTTTGATAGAGCTGAGGTAAAAACTGCTGAGTGGGGTGAAGTAACTACTGAGTGGGATAAGTTCCCTGCAATTATTAAGCATAACCACTCAAGTAAAGGTAATGGTATTTACTACATTACTAATGCTGAGGAGTTACGTGAATGGTTGAGTACTCATAGTGCAGCTAATCATATCATTGAGAAGTACTATACTTATAGCAAGGAGTATCGCCTCCATGTTACTAAGGATGGCTGCTTCTATACCTGTCGCAAGATGTTACGTAATGATGCTCAAGAACGCTGGCATCGTCATGACAGTAACAGTGTATGGATTGTTGAGGAGAATCCTCAATTTGCTAAACCTGCTAACTGGGATGATATTGTTGCAGAATGTGTAAAAGCTCTTAACGCAGTTGGACTTGACATTGCAGCGGTAGATATCAAGGTTCAGAGTCGAGAAGCAACTCCTAAGTTTATTATCTTAGAAACTAATAGCGCCCCTTCCCTTGGCGAAAGAACTGTAAGGGAGTATAAGACAAAGTTAGCTGCAATGTTAAATGAATGAGTATCTTGGTCTAAGTCTCTTTTGTGAGGCTAATATTAATCTTCCCAACCTTAGAAGAAGTTGGAAGATTCAAGCTGGGCCCTGTTTTGGAAAGTTCTTCCATGATGGGAGAGTATCTGATTGTGGTAATAATTATGTCCACACTCGATTCGAGGCTACTATTTATCAGTTAAATGATAGTACGATAGCTATTGATAAATGTAGGAAGAATAATTTTTGCTCCTTAACAGAATCCCAATTGGCTGAATGGCATAAAGAAATTATGAAGATCACTAATACTAAGATTGAGTATGGTGGTGAGATGGTAGACACTAACGTAAAGATTACTTTTAAGCAGAGTGATTCTTACATTGAGTTACCTAGTAATGATGGGAAGATAAATTGTCCTGCATGGGAGATTCAGGTTACAGCTGATTACCTTACGTTCTACCAGATTAAGGTACTTTGTACTCTTATTAGGCTCTCAAGCGAGGCTCCTAATTCTATTGCTCTTCGTGAAGCATTTAATCTTCATGAACATGGAATGTTCACTAACCTCTCAGTATTCTCATTGTATGTAATGCTTTGTAATAGGCTTCAGTATGGGTACGATCAGTCTTTATATTGCACTTCAGGTGACCAGATGATCCATACCAAATTCTACAAGCCTCTTTCTCTGAATAAGTTTAGAGAAAGATACACGCTTGGTACTAGTGCTTACACGGAGTGTGGTGGAAGAGTACAGAATTTCATTCCAGTAGTAGAAAGAAGCGTGAATAACAAGGAGAAGTTTAAGTTCCTTACATACTATCAGAATGGAGCTTTAGATAAGTATAACTCTAACTCTAGACTGTATGCTCAGGATGAAGTAGTAAAAGGAATCTTATTTGAAGGTAAAATTCACTTAGCCAATGTTATTCGGCAGTATCAGCAAATTTATGATGCTATCTTCACTCAGTTTAATAAGTTGGAAGTAGATAACCCATGTAATTAAGGGGGGGTATGGCAGGAAGGTTATACGGGTATAGCACTATGATGAATCTTATGCAACTCTATGAGTGTATTTACTCATTAGAGAGTGTTGATGATACTCCAGTAGAGGTTATATCCAACGACTATGATGCTGCATGCTTTGGTCGGTTATATGAAAGTAGGCCTATGGGGTGTACTGCTTTCTACCAAGTACCCATATTCTCATTCTCACTTGCAGTATGCACATCTAACTCCGCTTCAGAATTCAACCTTAACAACAAGTGTTTGCTTACTGATGATGAGATAGTGGAATACTTAGAGGATTTGAAGGAGTTATTCAAAGAGCCCTCAGAGTTTACTTATAAGATTTCTGATGCTCAGGACATGCTTAACAAATCTAAATACTTCGAAGATGTTAAATCTTGTATTAAGATTACAGTAACTTTGACGAAAACCTCATGGTTCTTCATCAAGTTTATAAGCCATGCTCTAAGGTTCTTAGAAGAGTATCCTTCTAATATGGTATTAAGAGAGGCTATGACTCTTAGACGAAAAGTTTCTCAGTACCAATCTTATCCTATACTAAGTATATTTGGATTTGTATACTCAGCATACGGCCGTAACTCTCATTCCTTTACTCCTCTCCCATGTTTTGGGATTAATAGAGCAATTGTAATTCCCTATTCGTACAAGGAATTTACACTCATATGTAATAGGCATGACCTTAAAAATCATACAGTGGGTGAAATATGGAAGGCAAAGCTCGTAAGTTCAAGTCCATTTGAGTCAAGTAGAACATGGACAGGAATATATATTAGGGATTATATTGATAAGGGAGATATCTCTAAAGAGAGGCTAAAGGAATATAACTATGCATTTAACTTAGTTACATGAAAAAAATCTACAACGTTTATATTGTTGGTGCTGATTGGTGCCACATTACCAACTTTCTGACCTTTGGTGAGTTCAGAATAGTTGAGAATATTAAAGATGCTGATATTGTAATGTACACTGGAGGTGCGGATATTAATCCTGCACTATATAGTGAGAAAGTTCATCCTACCACATCCTACTACTCATCGAGAGATGATATGGAAGTAGAGGCATTTAAGCAGATTCCCAAAGGTGCTCTAATTATTGGAGTATGTAGAGGGGCTCAGCTCTTAACTGCTCTCAATGGGGGTAAGCTTATTCAGCATGTTACGAACCACACTGGTGGTAGTCATGACATTACTACTATTGAAGGTGAAGTTATGAGTGTAACTTCATGCCATCATCAAATGATGTGGCTTAAAGACCTTCCTGAGGATTCATATGAATTACTCGCGTGGTCTACTGAGCCGAGAAGCACAATCTACTGTATGGGAGAAGGGCCTATTAAAGTTCCTGATGATTTCAAGGAACCTGAAATAGTGTACTATCCTAATATCAATGCATTATGCATTCAGGGACATCCTGAGTGGATGAATAAAAATCAACCTACTGTTCAATATGTAAACAAGCTTATCAGTAAGTATCTCAATGACTAAAATTCAGAATTATCTCGTGGGTGCTGACCCCGAACTCTTTATTTGCGATGCATCTAAAGATAAAATAATCTCTTCTATAGGTCTTATTCCTGGAGTTAAAGGCAAGGCGTATCGTCCTGCTGAACTTCCTGAGGGATTTGGCCTTCAGATAGATAATATCTTAGCGGAGTTCAATGTTCCACCTACACGAGATAAGAATGACTTCGTGAACAACATGGAAGTCATGAAGAATTATATTCGTGATTATGTAGCTGCAGTTAATCCTCATTATACCATCTGCTGTAAAGCATCTGCTATGATTGATGATGACCAGCTTGATAGCCCTGAAGCAAAAGAATTCGGATGTTCTCCGGATTATAATGCATGGACTGAGGATGTTAATCCTAAACCTCAAGGTGAATCAACGAATCTTCGTACTACAGGATGTCATTTCCATATTGGTTATGATGACCATAACACGGAGACTTCATTAGAGATTGTGAAAACTCTGGATTTATTCCTTGGAGTTCCCTCTATTCTCATTGACCCTGACGACCGTCGTCGTGAGTTGTATGGTAAAGCAGGGTGTTTTAGATTCACACCCTATGGTGTGGAATATCGAGTAATGTCAGGATTCTTCATCAGCTCTCCTGAGTTAGTAGAGTGGTGCTTCAATCAAATTACTGAAGCAATTAACTTTATTAATGAAGGTAAGTCTGTAACTAAGGATTTCAGAAAGATCATCCAAGCAATTGATGAGAATGATAAGAAAACTGCTAAGTACTTAATTGACAAATATAATATTAAGTTAACCTAATGTGTGGATTATTTGGATTTGCCGGTAAATTAGGCAATCACGAATTTAATGTACTTAAATTCTCAATCCTCGGAGCAATGAATGATACTAGAGGGGGTGATTCCGCTGGAGCTTTCATTGATGGGGAAGAAGCCTATGGCATTGATGACCAGAAGTTGTTCTTAGATTTCGTTCAGAAGAATGAATTCGTAAAGAATTATGATGGTAAAGAAGTCCAATATGCTTTAGGGCATTGTCGAAAAGCATCTGTAGGTGCAAAGACTATCAAGCAAGCTCAACCTGTTGTAATTCGTAATAGAGAGACAGATAAGGTAGAGTTTGTGATGATTCATAATGGCACGCTCTTAAATCATGATGAACTTAAAGATAAGTATTTGAAGGATTGCCCAGATCACTATACTGACTCCCAAATATTTGCATACATTGTATACTTTCATGGGTTTAGAGTCCTTGAGGAATATGATGGAGCAGGTGCTTTCATCTTCATTGATTATCGAAAGAAAGTACCTACTATGTATGTATTTAAGGGAGGATCCCATCAATACGCCTCTAGTACAGTAATAACTGAGGAGAGGCCTTTGTATATGATGCAGAGAAATGGTGCTATTTGGTTCTCTTCAATCAAGGAAAGCCTATCATTTATCACCTTTGGAGAAGAAAGAGTAGTCGATTTGTTAATGAACACACTCTACATTATCCAAGATGGTAGGATAATCTCTAAGAAACAGTATGACCGAAGTGCACGACATCAATTAGGTTATGCTGTTAAGTCCTCTGCCTATGGTTATGGTAGTGGGTACTACAATCATGATGTTGGTGGTACTAGACCTGTACGCAAGGGAACCGAATATGGTTCTTATTGTGGAGGTAAGGTTGAGAAAACTACCCATGAATGTTCTGGGTTAGTAACATCAACAGCTGATCTTTATGACACCCAAACTAAGAAGTTAGTGTTTAAGGATGGTATATATATGTTCATGGGTAATCCTGCTAATGGCAAGATGACTATCTCTGAATATGGATTTGCTAACCTTACCGCAACAGGTTCCTCTGCTTTCTTTAAGGAGTTCTATTTCTATAAGGGATTCCTATTGAAGGACGCACTCAGCTATGCTACTGTACTTAAGATGATAGAGATTGCTGGTGATAAAGTTGAAGATCATATGCTTCGCAAGTTTGTGATGCAAGCTTGGTATGATCCTAAGCTAGAGAAATTCTATACTCGTAAGGGCAAAGCCTTTACTGGTAAGTATGATATATACTTCACCAACTCTAACCGCAGTTACAACATTCTGAATGGTAGACCTGTATCGTATACAGATGATTTCTCTCAAAGAGGCTCACTAGTTTGGACTGAATATAAGCCAACCTATCCCACTGAGGAAAGCATTAAGAATATGGATGCCCATATCATTAAAGCTGCATATAAAGTACTCAATTCCTTTTCAGTAGAAATTTAATTATGCTTCAACGAACTATAAAAGTTCTTACAGCCTCTGGGAGACGAGCTCTCAAGGCTGACTGCTGTCTTATTGGTGAACAGTACTATATCAAGAATGAGGAGGCTGTCAAGATTGGTATGACTTGGTACTCAAAAGATAGCTCTGACATATTCTTTGACCATGGTACAGCTTCATGGAGGAGACGCCGAGGTGTTAATATCCTCAAAGGAGTTGTGGGCTATGATGGCCGCATTCCTAAGATAGGAATGTTTGCTGCTAATCCTACGGAAAATATCACTGTATATGAAGTAGGAACTGATGGTATGCACAAGAAATCTACGATCTATATGAACAGAGACCTTATTAAGAATAAGGACATTCATTATAATCGGAGTCTTGCTGTATATGAGGATATCTCTAAGATTACGGATCCTTCTATCCGTAAGGCGGAGGAGATGATTTATAAGACTATGGGAAGGGGAATCTACAACTATAGTTTCCCTCAAGAATACTCTTCTAGTCATCACATGGAGATGTTTACTAAATACACTAGAGATATGCGGATTAACAATCCTATTAATACCTCTGATGTAAGTGAATTTGGTAAATATTCATTTGGCTTGGAGTTTGAGACCAGTAAAGGCAAATTATCTCAGGATGATTGCTTTAAATTAGGTCTCATTCCTCTAAGGGATGGGTCTATTGGTGGAATCGAGTATACTACTATTCCTATGAAGGGAGCTGAGGGATTCAACCTTCTGATTAATCAGATCAAGGCCCTTCAGGAAAATACTGCATTCGATAAGGAATGCTCTCTCCATCTCCATCTTGGAGGGCTTCCTATTGACTACAAACAGATCTGGGCTCTTTATAAGCTCTTACTTATCATTGAGGGTAATGTAACACAAATCTTTCCTCCCTTTGCATTTCAAACCTCTCGGTTTAAATCTTCTAAGAAAGATTATTGTACATTCCTTCGAAAATGCTCTACGTTCGAAGATCTATACTCTTATGCCTCTGGTGGTAATCTGCGGTTTACTGGGTGCCTAACTTCTCCCCACCCTCAGGATCGTGAAGATAGGCAGAAGTGGAACATCCATGCTCGATATCATTGGGCAAATTTAATCAATCTGATGTTCAAGGGAACTGGCAAGACTACTGAGTTCAGAGTTCATGCTCCTACCTTTAACATTCAGAAGATTATTAACTGGATGTTCATATGCGCTGCTATTCTTCAGTATGCTGAGAAGAAGAAAGACTTTCTTCTAAGGTGTACTCCCTCTACTACATGTATTACTCTGAAGGAGATTGTTTCAGAGATATATTCTAACAGGATTAGCTCTCAGCTTATTAAGTATATGGAGGATCGTGCAGCTTTCTTCTACTTACTTAATAATAAGTATCAAGATCCA
>ERZ835980.1219-NODE-1219-length-29770-cov-6.515262_pt1 | contig 29770 bp, 23 predicted proteins | sample MGYA00519943_ERZ835980 | MGnify/ENA primary metagenome ERZ835980 (study PRJEB31850, sample SAMEA3708791) | human gut metagenome | biome: human gut; feature: human-associated habitat; material: faeces | place: China | collected 2014 ... | reverse complement strand
GAGTTTTTCTGTAAAATATTTGTAGAGCATATTTATTCCTCCGTTCTGGTTTCTCGTCAATTCCATTTTAACGGATTTTCGGAAAATATGCTCTACTTTTTTGAAAATTTTTTAAATTTATTTTGTAGGCTCTTTCCTTACCCCAACATTTAGTATAGAGCCGATTTCTTTATCAAAAATTGGGTAATTATGGTTTAGCTTAATTTATTGCAATGTTAAAATAAATAACTACAATAAATTTTGCTAAGCGTTCTATTAAAAACTTAAAAAGACATAAAATAAAAGCTCCTCAAAAACGAGGAGCTTTTGATATGCATATAAAACTATAAATTAATCAAAGAACTTAGCGTGGATAGCCTTAACAGCCTTATCTGCGTCGTTTTCGTCAATAAGAACAGAAACCTTGATTTCGCTTGTGCTGATCATCTGGATGTTTACCTGTGCATCGTAAAGAGCCTCAAACATCTTTGTAGCAACGCCTGCGTGGCTTTCCATACCTGCGCCGACAATTGAAATCTTAGCTACGCTCTCGTCAACGAGGATTTCTGTACCGTCAAAGTTCTCAATGTAATCTTTGAGAGCCTCGGCAGCTTCGGCACCTCTTGACTTAGGAACTGTAAAGCTGATGTCTTTCTTGCCGTCGTGACCGATTGACTGAAGAATAATATCTACATTGATATCCTTAGCAGAAAGTTTTGAGAAGATTTTAAAAGCAAGACCTGGCTCGTTAGGAATACCTGTTACAGAAATTCTTGCAACATCTGTATCTTTAGCAACGCCGCTGATTAACATTTTTTCCATTTTTGTTTTCTCCTTTACTATTGTACCCGATGCTCTTGTCATACTTGAGAGGACTTCAAGCTCGATGTTATATTTTTTAGCCATTTCAACTGAACGGTTGTTGAGTACCTGTGCGCCGAGTGTAGCAAGCTCAAGCATTTCGTCATAAGAAATTTCTTTGAGCTTTCTTGCGTTTTCAACTTTTCTTGGGTCGGCTGTATAAACGCCTTCTACATCTGTGTAAATCTGACAAAGGTCAGCGTGCATTGCAGCTGCAATAGCTACGGCGCTTGTATCGGAACCGCCTCTGCCGAGAGTTGTAATATCGTCTGTTTTAGCAAGACCCTGGAAACCGGCAACAACAACAATTCTTTTTTTGTCAAGTTCATGACGGATACGGCTTGGGTCAACCTTTTTGATTCTTGCGCTTGTGTGAATGTTGGTTGTTTCAAAACCTGCCTGCCAACCAAGAAGTGATACAGCAGGGTAACCAAGCTTTTCGATAGCCATTGCAAGAAGTGAAATAGAAATCTGTTCACCTGCTGCAAGAAGCATATCTTTTTCTCTCTTTGAACCATTTGGATTAATTTCTTCGGCTTTTGCGATAAGATCGTCTGTGGTGTCGCCCTGTGCAGAAACAACAACTACAACATCGTTGCCCTTAGCGTATGTTTCTGTTACGATTTTAGCCACATTCATTACACGCTCAGCATTTGCTACGGAGCTACCGCCGAATTTCTGAACTATCAAACTCATGTCCTTTTACTCCTCTTTCAATTATAAATCACCTATGCGGATTTTTGAAATAACCTTTGCACCTCTGCTTTCGAGTGCTGCGATTTTTTCAATAATTTCACCATAGGGTAATTGCGCTGTTACAAAGGCAATCTCGCCCTCGGGGCTGTCAGCCTTTTCAATTTTATCTATACAGCCGAATACTTCCTGAGCAAGCTCGAATGTTGTGTTTGCTCTGATGTACATTGCTGTTACCGACTCCTCATAAGGAAGAATATTGTCGCCGTTGCCGTCTGCCCAGAACAAGAACTTTCTTGTCTTTAAGTGTTTGCAGCAGTCAACTACATCGGCTACAACTGCGCTTGCTGTTGGGAGCTTACCTGCGCCCTTGCCGTAGAATACTACATCGCCTGTGCAGTCGCCTCTTACCATAATGCCGTTGAACTCATAGTCAATGTTAGCAAGCTGGCTTTTGTTTGGTACAAACATAGGAGCAACGATTATATCAATCTTGCCGTCGTCGAGACGCTTAACTCTGCCGATAAGTTTAATAACGCAGTTGTAAGCCTCTGCATATTTTACATCTTCAAGAGTAATCTCGGTGATGCCCTCTGTATGTACAAAGTTCGGATAAACATGCTTACCGAAAGCAAGGGAAGCAAGAATACAGATTTTGCGGCAAGCGTCGTGACCTTCAATATCTGCGGCAGGGTTTCTTTCGGCAAAGCCAAGATCTTGTGCAAGTTTGAGGGCAGCGTCAAACTGCATACCGTCCTCAATCATCTTTGTGAGGATGAAGTTTGTTGTGCCGTTTAAAATACCTGCAATTTCATCAACAATATTTGCTACAAGGCACTGACTGATTGGGCGAATAATCGGAATACCGCCGCCAACCGATGCCTCAAATAAGAAGTTTACATTTTCGTCTTTTGCAATCTGTAAAAGCTCTGCACCGTGAGCCGCAACTAACTCTTTGTTTGATGTTACTACGCTCTTGCCGGACTTAAGGCACTTCTTTACAAAGTCATATGCAGGGTTAAGACCGCCCATAACCTCAACAACAACTCTTACTTCTCTGTCGTTTAAGATGTCGTTAAAGTCCTTTGTAAATCTGTCGGCCAAAGGGCTGTCTGGAAATTCACGCAGGTCAAGAATGTGCTTTACATAAATTTCTTCTCCGATGCTTGCAAAAAGCTTCTGTTTGTGTGTTGTAAGAATTTCGGCTACGCCTGAGCCTACAACGCCGTGGCCCATTATTGCTACTGAAATCATATTCTAAATCCTTTCCTTTCAGTTTGGAATTTATAACTCCCTTATGTATTTAATGAAGAACTGCCTGTAAGCAGACAGTTCTTCAAGATAAACTGACTTAAGCTCCCGGAGCAGATACATTTCCGCCGCTTTCTTCAGGCTTAGGCTCTTCGCCGCCCTGGCTTTCGGCAGATGAGGTATCTCCGCCGCTTTCTTCAGGCTTAGGCTCTTCACCGCCTTGGCTTTCGGCAGAAGAAGTATCTCCGTCGCCACCGCCTGAGTGACTTTCGTCACCGGAATAAGAGCTGTCTGAATAATTAGATGATGAATCGTAATTATAATCATCGTAATCATCGGAATCGCTTGAGTCGTAGTAACCGTCCCAACCACCGTTTGAAGGCATATTGTCCTCTGTGTAATAACCGACATATTTGCCCGAAACATTTTCGGTTGACACAATAAGACCCGAATAAGGACTGTACTGTGCTTCAATAAGGTTAGACGGGAATTTGAAGTCCTTGTGCTCCATACCGCTTAAGTACGAGCTCATAACCTTGTTGAATGTGCTGGTTGCCACTGTTGTATTTGAAATTGTGTGTGGGTTGTCAAAACCTGTCCAAATTGCAAGAGTTGCATAAGGTGACATACCGCAGAACCATGAGTCCTTGTCGGCATCGGTTGTACCTGTCTTACCGATAATATCCCAACCGCTGATTCTTGCCGAACCTGCGTTTGTATTGACTGAATTGGTTACATTGTAGTGGAGAAGTCTGTTCATAATAGCGGCTGTTGTCGGAGAGTAAGCCTGCTTTGGAACAGCGTTTCTGTTGTCGATAATAATATTGTCTTCGGAGTCTGTGATGTAGTAGTAGGTATATGGGTTGTAGTAAAGACCGCCGTTGCCCATATAGCTGTAAGCTGATGCCATTTCACGGACTGTAACACCGCCTGTAAGACCGCCGATTGAAAGACCGCCCGAGTTGTAAGCGTCCTCTTCGCTAAGGTGTGAAAAGCCCATTTTTGTAACTACCTGTTCGTAAGCCACGCTTGGACCGCCAATCATTTTCATAGCCTGTGCGGCTGTACCGTTTGAAGAAATTTCGATAGCGTCAGGTAAAAGCATTGTGCCCTTGTAACCTGGGTACCAGTTCTTAGGACCCGATACAAGTTCGCCGTATTCGTTGGTTTCGTACTTTTCAAGAGGTGCGTCCTCAATTTGAGATGAGAAGTAAAGCATCTTGTTGTCGATTGCATAAGGATAAACTACAACAGGCTTGATAGAAGAACCCGGCTGGAGAGATGACATTGTCGCTCTGTCCCAGCTTAAAGCCTCTGTCTTTTTGTTTGAGCTACCTACGGTAGCGATTACTCTGCCGTCAAACCCCATAAGCGTCATAGCTATCTGTAATTCGGGGTCGTTGCTTTTGTCAATGTTTTGAGCTGCATTTTCCATCATTTCCTGCGCTCTTATATCCATAGCGCAGTAGATTTTAAGACCCTCTGTGTAAAGCTTGTCGGACGCAGCGTCCTCGCTGATGTTGTAGTACTGAGCAAGGTCTTTCTGAGCGTCATAGAAAAGCTCGTCAATGTACCAGTTCTGAACATAACCGTCGTCGTTGTCATCCTCATCGTCACGATCGCTTGTGTAGCCTACAAAAGTCATATTTGCAGACTCTTTCATAGCGGCATCATATTCGTCCTCGGTGATTTTGCCCTGGTCATACATTTCGTTTAGGATGATTTCTCGTCTGATTTTATTGTTTTCCGGATAAGAAAGAGGATTCCATTTTGACGGGTTTTGAGTAATGCCTGCGATAGCCGCACATTCTGCGATAGAGCAGTTTTCAATGCTCTTGTCAAAATAAAGCTGTGCTGCCGACTCAACGCCCTGACAGTTGTTGCCGAAGTTTACAACATTGAGGTAAGCCTCAAGAATTTCGTCCTTTGTATATTCGTTCTCAAGTTTGAGCGCTTTGCAGATTTCACGCATTTTTCTTGTGAGAGAAACTTCGTTGTCGTCTGTTATATTTTTGATAAGCTGTTGGGTAATTGTAGAACCGCCGTAAGAATCTGTGCCCGAGGCAAGACTTACTACGGCAGAGAGGGTTCTTGTCCAGTCAACTCCGTGGTGGTCGAAGAAACGCTTGTCCTCAATGGCAACAACGGCGTCTTTCATAGCCTGCGGAATCTTTTGGTTGTCAACCCAAATTCTGTTTTCTGTGCTGTAAAGAGTTTGATACTGTTCAAACTTGCCGTCTGAATTTTGTACCATAATAAAACTTGTCTGGTTAAGCGATTTTGCTCTGAGGTCAATGCCTGTCGGTTCGGACGCAAGGCTCGCAATGTAAATTCCGAGAGATATAACGGCTATAAGACCCGCAACAACGCATACCGAGAAAATTGTAAAAATAAATTTACCGAGCGCCTTGAAAAATCTTTTTACCGGATTTACCTTGCGAACGGCAGGGTTAATCTCCGGCTGAATATCTTTATATTGACTGATGTCTGTTTCACGCTTGTTACGCATAATTTCTCCTTCTTTGACAAAAACAAAGTTAATCTCTTAAATTTTATCCAAAAACAAAAAATATCAGTTAATGATTATTATACCACTTGAGAATAAAAAAATAAATATAAAAAGCCAAATTTTTCTTAAAAAATAAGCCTTTTACAAAGAAAAATTTTATATAATATAATGTAATATATGTATAATAATACAAATAAGCGGAAATATATAGTTAAAACAGTTAAAAATAAAGCTGAATTTATTGCCGAGAAAGTATTGAATTTAGCAAATTACAGGGAGTTTTTGATGTGAAAAAGCTTATTTGTGCAACAGGAATCATATTAATAGCTTGTGCGGTAACGGGAAATTTATTTACCGCAGGTACAGATGCGTCGGCTCAAACCGTACAGCAGAGCAATACCGAGGATAAGTGTGAGGAAGATGTTTTTATCCTGAAAATAGAGGACGGCTATCTGAATGTTTATTATAAAGAAAGCGGTAATATTTACCTGAAAACGGGAACTATGTCCTCAAATTTGCCGAAAAGCGATGTAATGCAACTTGAAAAAGGTGTTGAAATTACAGGGAAGGAAGCGCTTAGAAGAGCAGTGGAGGACTATTGCAGTTAAAGATTTTTAAAAGTTATTAATAAACTATGTGGATTGCCAATAAAAATAGAAAAGATTAAATTGCTTGTTGATGTAAACTACACTATTTTGAATTATGTCTATTGACAATTTATGTAATTTGCGGTAGTATTTAAACAATAGTGTAAAACTGCAATTATGAACAAATGTTGTTTTGCGTTATGCTCAAAAACACAAAGCAGACGCAGAAATACAAAAAAGGAGAATGTACATATGATTTCTACCGTTATTGATAAATCACTCGGTCTTGAATTTCCTATTTTTCAGGGCGGTATGGCTTGGGTAGCAGACGCTTCTCTTGCAGCCGGTGTTTCAAACGCAGGCGGTCTCGGCCTTATTGCCGCAATGAATTCAAACGGAGAACAGCTCCGTGCCGAAATTAAAAAGTGTAAAGAACTTACAGACAAGCCTTTCGGTGTAAATATTATGCTTATGAGTCCGTTTGTCGAAGAGGCGGTTCAGGTTGTTATCGAAGAGGGCATAAAGGTTATTACAACAGGCGCAGGCAACCCCGGTAAGTATATGCAGAGGTGGCTTGATGCAGGTATTAAAGTTATCCCTGTAGTTCCGAGCGTTGCTCTTGCAAGAAAGATGGAAAAGTTAGGTGCATTTGCAGTTATTGCAGAGGGCGGTGAGTCAGGCGGCCATGTAGGCGACCTTACCACAATGGCTCTTGTTCCGCAGGTAGTTGACGCTGTAAACATTCCTGTAATTGCAGCAGGCGGTATTGCAGACGGCAGACAGATTGCTGCGGCATTTATGCTCGGCGCTGTAGGTGTACAAGTAGGCACAAGATTTTTGGTTGCCACAGAATGTACAATCGCACAGGAATACAAGGACAAAATCATAAAGGCAAAGGATATTGATACAGTTGTAACAGGTAAAAGACTCGGTCATCCTGTTCGTGCTATCCGTAATTCCTTTACCCGTGAATATACAAAGGCAGAATACAACTCATCGGAAGTAAGTGACGAAGAACTTGAAAAGATGGGTGTCGGCAGATTAAGACTTGCTGCAAGAGAGGGCGATGTTTCGCACGGTACGGTTCTTGCAGGTCAGGTTGCCGCAATGGTAAAAAAAGAACAGCCTGCAAGAGAAATCATTACAGAAATGTTTGCTCAGGCTGAAGAAGTATTGAATGGAGCTACAAAATGGGTAAAATAGCATTTGTTTTTTCAGGCCAGGGCGCACAGTACAGCGGAATGGGCAAGGATCTTTACAATTCCTCTGCCGCAGCCAAAAGCGTATATGATATGGCAGACGGTATCCGCAAAGGTACATCTGCACAGTGTTTTGAGGGTACAACAGAGGAGCTTTGCAAAACTGTAAACACACAGCCTTGTGTATTTACGGCAGACCTTGCTGCTGCGAGATTCCTTGAAGAAAAGGGTGTTAAGGCTGACTGCGTTGCAGGCTTTTCACTCGGCGAAATTGCGGCTCTTGCTTTTTCGGGTATTCTTTCGGACGAAGAAGCTTTCAAACTCGTTTGCAAGAGAGGCGAGCTTATGGATAAGGCGGCGACCGAAAATCCGGGTGCGATGGCTGCCGTAATGAAAATTACTCCCGAAAAAGTTGAAGAAGTTTGTAAGGGCTTTGACAAGACATATCCTGTAAACTATAACTCGCCTGCACAGACAGTTGTTGCTACAACAAGCGAAAATGCAGAGGCTTTCTGCGAGGCTGTCAAAGCAGTGGGCGGCAGAGCAAAATTGCTTGCGGTAAGCGGTGCTTTCCATTCACCGTTTATGGCAGATGCGGCAAAGGGTCTTGCGGAGTATATGCAGGACATTGAGTTTGCACAGCCTAAAGTAACAATTTATTCAGACTATACAGCAAAGCCGTACGAGGGTGACTACAAGGAACTTGTAAGAGCACAGGTAGAAAATCCCGTAAGATGGCAGACAATTGTTGAAAATATGATTAAAGACGGTGTTGACACATTTATTGAAATCGGTGTCGGCAAGACTTTAACAGGACTTATCAAGAGAATTGACAACAGCGTTAAGGCTTTCAAGGTGGAAACACCCGCTGATTTTGAAGCACTTGACCTTTGATTTTGGAGGATATTATGAAATTTGAAAACAAGACAGCCGTTATTACAGGCGGTTCAAGAGGTATCGGTCTTGCAATAGCTAAAAAACTTGCAAGTCAGGGCGCAAACATTGCTATTCTTTATGTTGGCGATGAGAGCGAGGGCATTGCCGCAAAAGAGGCTCTTGCAGAGTACAACACAAAGGTTGAGCAGTATTTCTGCGATGTTTCCGATTTTAACGCATCAAAAGAGGTTGTTGACAAGGTAATCGAGGAATTCGGCGGAATTGATATTCTTGTAAATAACGCAGGTATCACCCGTGACAAGCTCGTTCTCAATATGGACGAAAAAGACTTTGACGCAGTAATCGGCGTAAACCTCAAGGGTACATTCAATATGATTAAGCATACCTACAAGCACTTTATGAAAAAACGCTACGGTAGAATTGTAAGCACATCTTCTGTTGTAGGTATTATGGGTAATGCGGGTCAGGCTAACTATTCGGCATCTAAGGCAGGCATTATCGGTATGACAAAGTCTGTTGCCAAAGAGCTTGCGGGCAGAGGTGTTACTGTTAATGCCGTTGCTCCGGGTTACATCGGCACAGATATGACAAACGCACTTTCAGACAAGGTAAAAGACGCTATGAAGGCCCAGATCCCTGCAAAGCGTATCGGTACACCTGAAGATGTTGCAAATGTAGTTGCGTTCCTCTGCTCTGATGACGCCGCCTATGTAACAGGCGAAGTTATCAAAGTTGACGGCGGACTTGCAATGTAATCGGAGGTGCTTTAATGAGAAGAGTAGTAGTAACAGGTATGGGTGCAATCACCCCTGTAGGTAACGATATAGATACAATGTGGGCAAATATGCTCGCAGGTGTAAACGGTGTTGAAAAAATCACATCATTTGATACTTCTGACCTCAAAGTTCACCTTGCAGGTACTGTAAAGAACTTTGAGCCGGAAAAATATATTGAAAAAAGAGAGTTAAGAAAGCTTGATATTTACTGTCAGTACGCTATTGCGGCAGCACAGCAGGCTGTAGACGACAGCGGAATCCTAGGTAATATTAACGAGGAGCGTTTCGGTGTGTACATCGGCGCAGGTATCGGCGGACTTCACTCATTTGTAAACAATGTAACTGCACTCAACGAGGGCGGCCCGAGAAAGGTATCTCCTTTCTTTATTCCGATGATGATCGGTAACATTGCCACAGGTAATGTAGCTATCCGCTTTAAAGCAAAGGGTGTTTCACTTTCGGTTATGAGCGCTTGCGCAACAGGTACACACTCAATCGGTGAGGCTTTCCACGCAATTAAGGACGGTTATGCAGACGCAATCATTGCAGGCGGCACAGAGGCGGTTATCGCTCCTCTTACAATCGCAGGCTTCCAGAATATGAAGGCTCTTTCCACAAACGAAGATCCCGAAACAGCATCACGCCCGTTTGATAAAAACCGTGACGGTTTCGTAATGGGCGAGGGCGCAGGTATGCTCGTACTTGAAGAATATGAGCACGCAAAGGCAAGAGGCGCTAAGATTTATGCTGAATTTGCAGGTTACGGCAATACTTGTGACGCTCACCATGTTACAGCTCCCGACCCTGAGGGTGCAGGACTTGCAAGAGCAATCAAAATTGCTATGGCAGAGGCTGGCACAACCGATGACGATCAGCTTTATATCAATGCTCACGGTACTTCAACCCACTTAAACGACCTTACCGAAACAATGGCGTTCAAGTCGGCTCTCGGCGAAAAGGCTTACGATGCAAATATCAGCTCAACAAAGTCAATGACAGGTCATATGCTCGGCGCAACAGGCGCAATCGAAGCTATTGTTTCTGTTCTTACTCTCCGTGACGGTATGATTCCGCCAACAATTCACTTAAATGAGCAGGACGAAGAACTTGACCTTAACTACACACCGAACAAGGCAGTTAAGCGTGATGTAACAGTTGCCGCATCTACAAACCTCGGTTTTGGCGGTCATGACGCTTGCGTAGTATTTAAGAAAATCTGATTCGGAGGGCTGTATTTATGTATTCTAAAAACGATGTTAAAGAATTTATCGAAATGCTTGAAGGCTCATCACTTTCGGTACTTGAAATAAAAAACGGTGACGGTTCGGCTATCCGTCTTGAAAAGGCAATTTCTGCCGCTCCTGCCGTTGTAATGCAGGCAAATGCTCCTGCTACCGCACCTGTTCAGGAAACTGTTCAGGCTGCACCTGCCGCTCAGCCTGCTCCTGTTGCCGAGGGCAAAACAATCAATTCTCCTATTGTCGGCGTATTTTATGCCGCTCCGTCACCTGACAGCAATCCTTATGTTTCTGTGGGACAGAAAATTTCAAAGGGTGACACAATCTGCATAGTTGAAGCTATGAAGTGTATGAATGAAATCCAGTCAGAGCTTGACGGCGAGGTTACAGAAGTTCTTGTTAAAGACGGCGACCTTGTTGAGTACGGTCAGCCTCTGTTCAGAGTTAAATAAGGAGTTACAATGAATCAGGAAGAAATCAAAAAGATATTACCGCATCGTGACAATATGCTGCTTGTTGAAGAGGCAGAAAAAATCGACGATGTTACCTCAAAGGGAAGATATACAATCAAGGGCGACGAGTTCTTTTTACAGGGACATTTTCCGGGCAATCCTGTTGTTCCGGGTGTTATTCTCTGTGAAATGATGGGACAGTCGGCTTGCTGCCTGCTTGCGGGCAAGGTTGAGGGATGCACACCTTTCTTTACAAAAATGAACAATGTAAAGTTTAAAAATCAGGTAAAACCCGGCGATACACTCGAAAGTGTATGTACTCTTACAAAGAGCAAGGGTGTGTTCTATTTTATTGATGCAAAAGGTTATGTTGACGGCAAGCTTTGCGTAAGTGCCGAGCTTTCTTTTGCTCTTATTCCAAATAATAAGTAACTTATTGCAAATTTTCTTTTGGAAGTGATAAAATGTTTTCAAAAATACTTATAGCCAACCGAGGAGAAATTGCAGTAAGAATTATTCGTGCTTGCCGAGAAATGGGTATCAGTACAGTTGCAATATATTCTGAGGCGGACAAAAACGCAATGCATGTTCAGCTTGCTGACGAAAGCTATTGTGTTGGCGGCAGCAGAGTTGCCGACAGCTATCTTAATATGCCTGCTATACTTACCGTTGCCATTGAAAGCGGCGCACAAGCCATTCACCCCGGCTATGGTTTGCTCTCGGAGAATGCAAAATTCGTTTCTCTTTGTGAGCAATGTAACATAAACTTTATCGGCCCTACATCAGAGATGATAAAATTACTCGGCGATAAGGACAATGCAAGAAAAACAATGCGTGCGGCAGGTGTTCCCGTAACACCCGGCTGCGATATTATAGAAGACCCCGTAAAAGCAAGGGAAGAAGCCGAAAAAATCGGTTTTCCGTTGCTTATAAAGGCTCGTTCGGGCGGCGGCGGAAAGGGTATCCGCAGAGTAGACTGCATTGAGCAGTTTGACGAGGCTTTTGCGGCGGCGTCTTCGGAGGCACAGTCTGCTTTTGGTGACGGCGCATGTTATATGGAAAAGTTCATTCACCCCGTAAAGCATATAGAGATGCAGCTTTTGAGCGACAAATACGGTAATACTATCTGTCTGGGTGAAAGAGAATGTTCGGTCCAGCGTAAAAATCAGAAGATGATTGAGGAAAGCCCAAGTCCTGCGCTTGATGACAGAACCCGTAAGGAAATGATGAAAGCGGCTGTAAAGGCTGCAAAGGCTGTAAATTATGTCAATGCAGGTACGGTGGAGTTTTTGCTTGATATGAATAATAATTTCTACTTTATGGAGATGAATACCCGTCTTCAGGTTGAACACGGTGTTACCGAGATGGTAACAGGTCTTGATATTGTACAGTGGCAGATAAGAATTGCGGCAGGCGGAAAACTTACAAGAACTCAGGACAGCATTTTTACACACGGAAATGTTATTGAGTGCCGTATTAATGCAGAAGACCCGGAGCACGGTTTCAGACCGAGCTGCGGAAGAATTAAGCGTTTGCATATACCGGGCGGTTCTTTTGTCCGTTTTGATACAGCTGTATTTCAGGATTATTTTATTCCGCCTTACTATGATTCTATGATAGGCAAGCTCATTGTTCAGGCAAGAAGCCGTGAGCTTGCGATAAGAAAGATGAAAATGGCTCTTTCGGAGCTTACTATTGACGGAATTGACATCAACCGTGACTTGCTTGCCGAGATTTTGTCGGACGAGCAGTTTGTCAGCGGAGAATATACTACTGACTTTATGCTTGATTTTGAAAAAAAGCATAAGGACGGAAAGAAGTAATAGGCTATGGATTTATTTGCTTTTGTAAAACCGAAAAATGAGCTTGAAAGCAGACCCGAGGAGCAGACCAATGTACCGTTTGTTCCCGAGGAAATGTGGACAAAATGTCCTAAGTGCGGCACTATGCTCCTTACAACAGATATGGAAGAAAACTTCCGTGTCTGCACAAAGTGCGGTCATCATTTCAGAATGAATGCAAAACAGCGTGTGGCACTTCTTGCCGATGACGGCAGTTTTTGCGAGCATGACGCCAATATGGCAAGCAAAAACATTCTCGATTTTCCAGGCTATGACCAAAAGCTTGAAAAAGCAAGAGCCACAGGTTCAAAAGAATCCGTAATGTGCGGTGAATGTAAAATCGGCGGTATTGACGCAGTGCTTTGCGCAATGGATTCCGATTTTATGATGGGCAGTATGGGTACGGTAACAGGTGAAAAAATCACCCGTGCTTTTGAATATGCTACCGAAAACGCACTTCCGGTTATAGTTTGCACTGTATCGGGCGGCGCTCGTATGCAGGAGGGTATTCTTTCCCTTATGCAGATGGCGAAAACTTCCGGTGCGGTTAAGCGCCACAGCGACAGCGGACTTTTATACATAACAGTTCTTACCGACCCTACAACAGGCGGTGTTACTGCGTCTTTTGCTATGGAGGGCGATATTATCCTTGCCGAGCCCGATACTCTTGTAGCTTTTGCAGGCCCGAGAGTAATTGAGCAGACTCTCCGTCAGAAACTCCCAAAGGATTTCCAGACATCGGAGTTTGTAATGCAGAAAGGTTTTGTTGACGCTGTTGTAAGCAGAAACGCCCTGAAAGCTACACTTGTAAAATTGCTTAAGATGCACGGATACGGGGAGGTGTCGGAATAATGTCTGCTTATGATAAAGTTATGGCGGCGAGAGATGCCAATAAAATTACAACTGTTGATTACATAAATCATATGTTTGGCGACAGCTTTTTTGAACTGCACGGCGACAGGAGATATTCCGACGATAAGGCAGTTGTGGCAGGCCTTGCTATGCTGCACGATATGCCTGTAACCGTAATCGGAATTGAAAAGGGCAGAAATACAAAAGAGCGTATGGAGCGCAATTTCGGACAGGCTCATCCGGAGGGCTACAGAAAAGCTCTAAGACTTATGAAACAGGCTGAAAAGTTCCACCGTCCTGTTCTTTGCTTTGTAGATACCAGCGGTGCTTACCCGGGAATCGGAGCGGAAGAAAGAGGTCAGGGACAGGCTATTGCCGAAAACCTTATGGAGATGATGACTTTAAAAACACCCGTGCTTACAATTGTTGTGGGTGAGGGCGGCAGCGGCGGTGCGCTTGCACTTGCTGTTGCAGATGAAGTATGGATGATGGAAAATTCTGTTTATTCCGCAATTTCTCCGGAGGGTTGTGCGTCTATCCTTTGGAAAGACAGTTCCAAAGCTCCGCAGGCCGCAGAGGCACTCAAACTTACTGCGCAGGATTTATTTGACTTGCATGTAATTGAGCGTATTATCAGAGAGCCGAGGGCAGAGGATGCCGCTATGTTTGAAAGTCTAAAGCTCTTGATTCAGAGAACTTTTGAAAAAAATCTTGCACTTACCGACGAAGAACTTACAAATGCCCGTTATGAAAGATTCAGAAGAATAGGTGCCGATTTATAATTCTAAGTATAACCGTCTGCTTTGCAGGCGGTTTTTTTGTGGAAATTTTGAGAAGTTGTTTGAATGTAGGGGTGTGGATTAACTTATTTTCGGTCGGGTAACAGAGGCAGAAAAGAGCAAAGCTTCTGTCACGAATATAAAAGTTTGGTCAACCTTTTCAAAGGTTGTGGATGTGGGCAACGCCTATAAAACTTTAATCTATTGCAAATTTTAATAGCCAAACGGCAAGCCTTTTGGCGGCTTGAACATAATGGAGAAAGCCTTTTAATTGCGTAAGCAAAAATATGGCAGAAAGATTATTTTATAAGTTTGTTGCCTATAAACTCCTTATGCACTATAATAAAATGCCTACCATTCCGCTTTTCTTTTGCGTGAAAAGAAAAGCTCCAAAAGAAAGCACGCTTAAGGGGAAAGGGATTTCGAGTCCCTTTCCCCTTAAGTATCCCTTTTCCTTAGACGACCAAGGTCAGTGACCTTGGAACCTCTAACTTTTATTTTCCTAATAAAATTTGTACTTGGCAAAATAAGTCTTTTAATTATTTCCCTTTCAAATTCCCTTTCAAAAATTATCACTTTTTTTAAACTAAACTTTATAACCTACAATGCACATTAATGGCTTATATACCGACAATTTTTTGCTTGTACCAATTTTATACGATTTTATTCGTCAATTATTTTTATAATTACTTTATCGAAAAAAGAAAAAATGCTTTTGTGGTATTATTAAAATAATATGATTTTTACGGGAGGACGAGCTTCTATGTCAGGCGTAATCAGAATTTTTGTAGAAAAAAGAGATGGCTTTAATGTTCTTGCAAAGCAGACTTTGTGGGACATTCGCCACAACCTTGGTATGAAAAATGTTACCGACCTTCGATACATTATGAGATATGATATTGAGGGACTTTCACTCGACGAGTACAATGCGGCAAAGGGCACTATTCTTTCAGAGCCTAATGCAGATGTTATTTACGAGGAAACACTTCCTGTTGAGGACGGCTGGAAGGTATTTGCAATGGAATATCTCCCGGGTCAGTATGACCAGCGTGGCGACTCTGCCGAGCAGTGCGTTCAGCTCCTTACTCAGGGCGAGCGCTGTAAGGTGCTTACAGCAAGAGTTGTTGCCGTAACAGGTGATATTTCGGATGATGACCTTAAAAAGATTGAGGATTACCTCATCAACCCTGTAGAGAGCCGTCTTGCCTCTCTTGAAAAGCCGCAGACACTTGACATTGCAACTCCTGTTCCTGCCGATGTTAAGCGTGTAGAAGGCTTTATAAAATTTAACGACGAAGAAATGGAAAAGTATTACGGCTCAATGGGCTTTGCTATGACATTGTCAGACCTTAAGTTCTGCCGTGACTATTTCAGAGATACAGAAAAGCGTGACCCGAGTGTAACAGAGCTTCGTGTTATTGACACATATTGGTCTGACCACTGCCGTCACACAACATTCCTTACAAAACTTGAGAAAATCGAAGTTGAAAAGGCAGCTCTCGGTTCGGTAATCGAGGACGCTCTCAATGAGTATTATGCTACCCGTGACGAGGTTTACGGAAAAGATACAAAGAGAATCGTATCTCTTATGGATATGGCTCTTATCGGTATGAAGTCACTTAAGAAAAAAGGCCTTATTCCTGACCTTGACGAGAGCGAAGAGATTAACGCTTGCTCAATCGAAGTTCCTGTAACTATTGATGGCAAAAAAGAGCAGTGGCTCGTTCAGTTTAAGAACGAAACCCATAACCACCCGACAGAAATCGAGCCTTTCGGTGGCGCTGCAACCTGCCTTGGCGGTGCTATCAGAGATCCGCTTTCAGGCCGTTCATATGTATATCAGGCAATGCGTGTTACAGGTTCGGGAGATCCGACTATTCCTGTAAAGGACACAATGCCCGGTAAGCTCCCATCAAGAAAAATTACAACAGGTGCGGCTAACGGTTACAGCTCATACGGCAACCAGATCGGTCTTGCAACAGGTCAGGTTACAGAGCTTTATGACAGCGGCTATGTAGCAAAAAGACTTGAAATCGGCGCAGTTATCGGTGCGTCACCAAAGGAAAATGTAATTCGTGAAGTTCCGCTCCCTGATGATATTATCGTACTCTTAGGCGGCAGAACAGGTCGTGACGGCTGCGGCGGTGCAACAGGTTCTTCAAAGGCTCATACAGAAAGCTCTATTGAAACCTGCGGTGCAGAAGTTCAGAAGGGTAACCCGCCTACAGAGCGTAAGATTCAGCGTTTGTTCCGTAACCCTAAGGTTGCTAAACTTATTAAGAGATGCAACGACTTCGGTGCAGGCGGTGTATGCGTAGCTATCGGTGAGCTTGCCGATGGTCTTGCAGTTGACCTTGACAAGGTAACTAAGAAGTATGACGGTCTTGACGGTACAGAGCTTGCTATTTCAGAGAGCCAGGAGAGAATGGCTGTTGTTCTTGACAAAAAGGATGTTGAAACCTTTATTGCCGAGGCAGAGAAAGAAAACCTTGAGGCAACAGCGGTTGCTGTCGTTACAGAAAGCCCAAGACTTACAATGACCTGGAGAGGCAACAAGATTGTTGACCTCAGCAGAGAATTTTTGAATACAAACGGTGTTACACAGCTTTCATCAGCTTATATCACAGCACCAAAGGCAGAGGATTGCTACCGTAAGGCTTGTCCGGCTGTATTAAAAGATATGCCTGCCGACAAGGCACTTGAAGAAAATATGGCTCGTCTTGAGGTTTGCTCACAGATCGGTCTTTCAGAGCGTTTTGACGCATCTATCGGTGCTGCAACAGTAATTATGCCGTTTGGCGGTAAGAACCAGCTTACTCCGCAGGAGGCTATGGCTGCCAAGATTCCACTTGAAAAAGGCGAAACAGATGACGCCACAGCAATGAGCTACGGCTTTATTCCGGGTGTTTCACGCTGGAGTCCGTTCCACGGTTCGGCATACGCAGTAGTTGAGTCACTCTCAAAACTTCTTGCTATCGGTGCCAACCCACTTACAGCCCGCCTTACATTCCAGGAATATTTTGAAAGATTAAAAGATGTACCGGAGCGTTGGGGTAAACCTGCCGCTGCACTTCTCGGTGCAATGGAAGCACAGCTTAAACTCGGTATTCCGTCAATCGGCGGTAAGGACAGTATGTCGGGTACATTTGAAACAATTGATGTTCCGCCTACACTCGTAAGTTTTGCGGTTGCTATGACAAAGGCAAGCAAGACAGTATCAGCCGAGTTCAAAAATGTAGGTTCAAAGGTAATTTATGTGCCTGTTCCTGAAAACAAAGCAACACTTATGCCTGATTGGGACAAGCTTATCGCTATGTACAAGGCTGTTTACAAACTCTTTGACGAGGGCAAGGTGCTTTCTGCATCTGTTGTTAAAGAGGGCGGTGCTGCCGCAAGCGTATGTAAGGCTTGTTTCGGTAACGGCTATGGATTTAAATTTACAAATAAACTCACAAATGACGAGCTTTTCGCCCCTCTTTCAGGTTCACTTGTTCTTGAGCTTGCAGACGGTGCGGAACTTGACAACAGTGTAGTAAGCTATGACCTCGGTACAGTTACAGACGACGGCAAGGTTACAGTAAACGGTGCTGCTGTTGATGTAAATACACTTATCGAAAAGTGGACTGCTCCGCTTGAAAAGGTATTCCCGACAAAGGCAGAGTGCCCTGAAATTACGGTTGATATTCCGCTCTTTACACAGAGAAACACAAGTTCACCTGCAATTAAGACTGCTAAACCTACAGTATTTATCCCTGTATTCCCGGGTACAAACTGCGAGGTTGACTCTGCAAGAGCTTTTGAAAAAGCGGGCGCAAATGTTGAACTCCTTATCGTAAAGAACCTTACATCCGCTCACATTGAAGAAACAATCGAGGCTATGGAGAAAATTATTGCCAAGTCACAGATGATTATGTTCCCGGGCGGTTTCTCCGGCGGTGACGAGCCTGACGGTTCGGGTAAGTTTATTGCTACTACTTTCCGTAATCCAAGAATTGCGAACGCTGTAAATGAGATGCTCAAGAACCGTGACGGTCTTATGCTTGGTATTTGCAACGGTTTCCAGGCACTTATCAAACTCGGTCTTGTACCTTACGGCGAAATCAGAGAACTTAAGCCGACAGACCCGACACTTACATTCAACACAATCGGCAGACATATCTCTCATATGGCTTACACAAGAGTTACTTCCGTTAAGTCACCTTGGTTTGCAAGTGTAAATGCAGGCGATGTATTTGCTATTCCTGTGTCGCACGGTGAGGGCAGATTTATGGCTGACGAGGCAACAGTTAAGATGCTTGCCGAAAACGGTCAGATTGCTACACAGTATGTTGACCTTAATGGCAACCCAAGTGCAGACATTACATATAATGTAAACGGTTCCGTATGCGCTATCGAGGGTATTACTTCACCTGACGGCAGAATCTTAGGAAAAATGGGCCACAGCGAAAGAAAGGGCGACAGCCTTTACAAGAATGTTCCGTTTGCTAAGGACCAGCTTATCTTTGAAAGCGGCGTTAAGTATTTTAAGTAATTAATGCTTATTCTTAAAGCAATATAGATAAAATGGCGGCTAAACACATATTTATGTTTAGTTGCCATTTTTAATATTTACTTGACATATTTTGCGATATATTATATCATAGATAATGTTAATTTTAATAATTAATGAGGTATTTAAAGAAAAAGGAGTAAAAACAATGGCTTTTTGTAAAAATTGCGGCAATAACATTCCGGACGGAGCAACATTCTGCTCACATTGCGGAACACCCGTTTATGACACAACTTCGCAGGCGCAGACTCAACAGCACCAGTACGGCACACAGCAGAACAACTTTTTGAACAGTGATGATGTTACAGCAGAGTTTGATCCTATGGATATCAAAGAAAACAAGGTTATGGCAGTGCTTGCTTATATCGGTTTGCTTGTACTTGTACCTATTTTTGCGGCAAAGGATTCAAAGTACGCAAGATTTCATGCAACACAGGGTTTGAATATTACTGTTTTATCTGTTGCACAGGCTATTATTTACTATATTTTAGCCACAATTATAAGCATCATATTCCGTGGAAGTATTATTTTTGGAGTAGGCGGAGTTTTGCTTACAATACTCGGTTTTATAAACACAATTTTGTCAATTGCTTTTATTGTTCTTGCAATTTACGGTATTGTAAACGCAGTACAGGGTAAATGCAAAAAGCTCCCTATTATCGGAAAATTCGATATTCTCGGTAAATTTGTGAAATAATAACAGAATTTATTAAATGCCCGACTATGGTTATATGCCATAGTCAGGCATTTTGTTTTGTTATCAAAAATCGGGGTGAATTATTGTCTACCAAACTTTTATAATTACCTGACGAAGTATTCCGCTAAACAGTAATGTATTATTGTTGCTCCAATATATTAAGACAGAAGCTTTTTAATTAATTTAACATAGCTTTGTATTATAATTGATATTATAAATTAAATTTTGCTGACATTAAGAACTTGTTTGTGAAAATGAACAAAAAATAACGGTTAAATTTTATTCCTCTTAAGATAAACATTCGTATTTACCATTATATAAGGGGAAAAATAATTATTATAATAAATAGTAAACATTGTTATTATGCCTTGTTTTTGGAGGTGATTTTTGTTTAGCAGGCAATTATTTAGAAACTTTTTGTAATTTTATGGTTTTTAGGTTTTGAAATTAACATTTTACGGGAGGAAAAAGCGTGAAAAAGAATAAAAGAATAATCAGTGCGGCTCTTGCGGCAAGTATGTTGTTGCCTTGTTTTGCAACAGCTGCGGTGTCGGCAAATGCGGCAGTTGTATCAGATGAAAATTCGGTTTCTGCCGGCGATTACGATTTAATGGACAACATTCAGGACGGTGTAATTTTGCACTGTTTTAACTGGAAGTACAATGATATTAAGGCAGAATTAAATAATATTGCCGAGGCAGGTTTTACAACAATTCAAACTTCACCTGCACAGCCCGGCAGCGGAACCGGTACATGGTGGTGGTTGTATCAGCCGTTGGGATTTTATATAGGTACTAGCGAACTCGGTACAAAGGCAGAGTTGGAATCACTATGTAAAGAAGCCGAAAATTATGGTATCAAGGTAATAGTTGATGTTGTAGCAAATCATCTTGCAGGCGACCATTCAAGAATAGAAGAAGATTTAAAGCCATCAAAGTATTGGCATACTTTTGGAGGCGGTATTAACTGGAAAAACAGATGGCAGGTAACGCACGGAGAAATCGGTATGCCTGATATCGCAACTGAAAATTCATATGTTCAGCAAAAAGTAGGAAAATATATGCAGGAATTAAAGTCAGTCGGTGTTGACGGTATTCGCTGGGACGCAGCAAAACATATTGGCGTTCCGAGCGAGGGCGATAATTTCTGGAGTTCGGTAACAAAGTATGGTTTATATAACTATGGCGAAATTCTTACCGGTCCTGATGACAGAGAAACCGGAAATGAAGATATAATGAAAGAATATACAGACTATATTACAGTAACCGACAGCAATTACGGTAAAGCTCTGCGTGATTCATTTAATTCCGGTGAAGCACCTGATTCGTCTGGAAACTGGTGTGATCGTGGTATTTCCTGCGATAAACTCATTTATTGGGCCGAAAGCCATGACACATGGTCAAATAACAAAGATTGGGGCTATTCAAATGATATGAGCCAAAATGTTATTGACCGTGCATATGCTGTTGCGGCAAGCCAAAATGAAGTAACGGCTCTTTATTTTTCTCGCCCGTCATCAAAAATTAAAGATAATATAAAAATCGGTGAAAAAGGCAGCATGCACTTTACAAGCAGTGAGGTTGCGGAAGTTAATAAATTCCACAATGCCATGAACGGAAAAGCCGATTGTTATAAAAAATCAAACGACTGCAGCGTAATTACCCGTAAAGACGGCGGTGCTGTTATTGTAAAAGGCAGCGGCAGCGGTAATGTTTCTGTTGAAAACGGCGGAGGCTATGCAAAACCGGGTACATATGTTGACAAAATTTCGGGCAACACATTTACGGTTACTTCATCGTCAATCAGCGGTAAGGTCGGCTCAAGCGGTATTGCTGTTATTTATGAAGAAGAAAATCCTAAGCCAAAGGTAAGTGTAACTCCGGGTTCTTCTACATACGAAACAGAAACTTACACACTTACATTAAATACCAAGAACGCTGAAAACTCGCAGTATTCCGTTGACGGCGGTAAATATCAGTCATTCACTGACGGTACGAAAATTACAATCGGCGCAGGTCTTGCGTACGGTACAAAGACAACAATCAATGTAAAGGCAAGCAACGCCAACGGTTCAGCCGATAAAACCTACATTTACACAAAGGTTGACCCGACATTAACGCAAAAAATTTACTTTGACAATTCATCTTATAACTGGTCAAATATATATGCTTATATTTATTCAGATGCAGTTTCTAATGCAAAATGGCCTGGCGAAAAAATGACTTTGGATTCTTCTACAGGTTATTATGTAATTGAAGTTTCAGATTCACTTGCAAACGGTGCGGTTATTTTCAGTGACGGCACAAACTCTGCAAGCAAGCGTTATCCTGCAGATTCAAAGCCGGGATTAAATCTCAACGGCGCTACAAAGATATTCAAAGCAAATCACACTTTTGAAGATTATTATCCGCCTGTACCAACCCAGAGTACAACAGCACAACCTACTACGGCAAAGCCTACAACAGCACAGCCTACTACGGCACAGCCAACTACACCTCCTGCTGAAAGCGTACTTATCGGTGATACAAATCAGGACGGTAAAATTACAATCAACGATGTAACTGAAATTCAGCTTTACATCAATGAAACGATTACATTTAATCAGAAACAAAAGATTGCTGCCGATGTTGACGAAGACGGTTCTGTTGATATCAGAGATGCTACATACATTATGCTGTACATTGCAAATCAGCCAAGCAGTGAGGCCAAGGTAGGTCAATACACAGGCGTAATCGCTCCGACACAGCCGACAACGGTTAAACCTACAACACAGCCTACTACAGCGCCGACACCGACAACCCAACCTACAACTTCATCTGTATCTGACAAATATACTATGACATTTACAGATAACTACAACTGGGGTAATGTGAATTGCTACTATTGGTCTGACAGCAATACAAAAATGACATCATGGCCGGGAAAATCAATGACAAAGTTAACAACAAATGAATTAGGTCAGAGTGTTTATACCATTGATATTCCAAGCGACGCTACATATGTAATATTCAACAATGGCAGCAGTCAGACTGTTGATATTCCTGTTACAGGCAGTGCCAAGTTTTATATTTCGGGCAGTTCAAACGGAAAATATACCGTTAATAACTGATGATTTTAAAAATTGCGTTGAAATAAAAAATAAGAGTGATATAATAAAGCTGTCAGGTTTTATCAATCTGACAGCTTAAGTATATATTTTGTAATCAGGAGTATTGTTTATATTTATGGAGAATCAAATCGAAAAAAATATCGAGCATTTAAGAAATTCTCAACTTTTTCGTGGATTTACCGATGATGAAATTGAGAAATTTCTATATAATACTAAATTTAAGATTTTTGAACTTAATCGTGGCGCAATACTTAATGTTGAACTTGATAAATCAATTTTTGTTTTATACGGTTCAATAGCTTCTTATGAAACAAATATAGACGGTGTGAAAACATTTATAAATCATTTTGAACCCGACGGAAACGAATTGATAGCTATAAGCCTGGATACTCCGTATCCGACGGTATCGGTAGAGGCAAGGAAAAAATCGGTTGTTTTGTCACTTGAAACAAATTCGTTTTTAATAACCGATCCGTCAATTATTTTTTTACAAAACAGAGTTCAGCAAAACATTATCAGTATTTTTTACAGAATGACAGAAAATGTTATGCAGCGCATAATTGCTAATGCGGAATCTCTTTCGAAAAATAAAATTATTAAGTATTTGCGACAATTAAAAAGCGAGCAAAAAAGTGACAAATTACAAATTCCTTTTACAAGACAGGAACTCGCAGACCATTTACAAATGGATATAAGCACATTGATGAGAGAATTAAAGAGTTTGCAAGAAAGCAATGTGCTTACATATGAAGGAAAAATAATTACGATTTTGAATATCTAACACTACTATACTTCTCAAAAGGGCAGCCCAAATAATGGACTGCCCTTTAAATATGGATTATAATTTATTTTATTGCAGAAAATTTAATTAAGCGGGGAAAAATGCACCGGCTGTAATGTCAAGGTAGTTAAGTCCGGAGTAATTCGGATATTCTGACTTTACTTTTTCCTTAAATTCTTCGGCATTGGCTGACTTGTTTGCAATAGACTTAATATTCTTTACATAGTCAATCTTAGTCTTTACATCGTTTGTATCTTCCGGGTCATAGTGCGATGTGAGGATAAGGTCATAATTTTTGTTAATATAGCCCTCGAGTTCGGCAATCATTGCGTCGGCATATGCTGCACCGCCGATAATGGAGTGACAATCGTGACCGAGCATATGAGTGTAAATAACATTGATTTCAGGGAAAACAATATCAAAAGCATCAGCAGTTTCTACAATGCTAAGTTCGGTATCTGCAATTTTTAATGTTTCGCCTGCAATAATATTTGTAACCGAGTGAATTGATGAATCGAAGATATTGCCGAAAGCCTTTGTGAAATTTTCTACTAAAGCTTTACCGCCACCGACAGTGCCGTAAGTATTTGCCTTTTTAGTAGCATATTTCTTTACATTCGGCAAGAATGTGCCGCCGCCCATATGATAAGCGAGTACAACACCCTCAACTTGAGTACCTGTATCTTTAATAAACTGCTCAAGCTCTGCAATGTTGTCATTAAAGCAAGGCGATTCGATAACAACTGTTTTGTTGTTTTTTACAAGCATAATTGCTTCATCGTCAATAAAGTCATTTGTACGGTAAACCAATAACTTTACTTCACCGAATGAATATTCAAAGATAGTACCTTTTTCTAATTTGATTTCTTTGTAATCTGTCTTTTTCATAATAAAACCTCCGTAAAAATATTTATGTGTTGAATTTGTTGTAACATTAATGATTACAACGATATATTATCACAAACTTGTTGTAATGTCAATAGTTACAACGATAAAAATAAAAAAGATTTTAAGAATTTTCAAAAAGGAGAAAAATACTTAAAATCTTATTATTAATCAAATTATTTTATTGTTGCGATTTTATTATATTTTGCGTATCGTCCAAAACATCTTTTAATGTAACAGACGCAAGCTCTTTTTCCATTGCCTGCTGTACTTTTATGAGCCTGTCGTCAAGAACGGCATGAATGTTTCGTCCGACGGGGCATAGCGGGTTAGGATTTTCGTGAAAATGGAAAAGCTCGCCGTCACCCACGCAATCTACCGCTTTATAAATATCAAGAAATGTTATGTCATTTTCAGGCTTTGCCAGAACAGCACCGCCCGAACCCCGTGCTACTTTCACTATACCCGCTTTTTTTAACTGCCCGATAATTTTACGGACAATTACAGGATTAACATTGGTGCTTGCAGCCAAAAACTCGCTCGTAATCTTGTTACTGTCACCGAAAATTTTTATGCAGGTAAGAATATGAACGGCAAGAGTAAATCTGCTTGAAATCTGCATATATGTTCACCTCATTATAAAAAAGGATTACAGTAAGAAAAAACACGCTGACCGAGCGGTTAGCGTGTAATGGTCGGGATGACAAGATTTGAACTTGCGACACCACGCCCCCCAGACGTGTGCGCTACCAAGCTGCGCTACATCCCGTTGCAACATAATCTATTGTACCAAATGAATGTAAAAAAGTCAAGAGATAAGAGTTAATCTTCTAAGTATTCGTGCAAAACAGGCTTATAATTTTTAAATTTGTATTTATCGGCTAAGTTTAAAACAGCTTCATTTTTTATGTTAAGCAAATTTTTCAAAACTTTGCAATCGTCATATAAATAGGTATCATATTTGCTCCATACTAATTCTTCCGTTTGCTCATTCTTCTGACAATTGTTTTGCAATTTCAGATAAATGGACACATTTAATTTTCAATAAATTTTCTAAGTTTATCAAGGTGTTTTCTTAAATCTGACTCACCTTGTTTGTATATTTTTTCTATTATTTCGGGGTTGCTTTCAGTTCTGCTTATGCCAAGACTTTGATTTGGCGCAATTACATAAACAAGTCCCTGTTCTTCAAGCATTTTTATATCTTCAAGCTGTTTGTTATACATTTGCGGTCTGTTTAAAAGTGCCTTTGCAAATTCAGGTTTCTTTCTGTAGCGCTTTGCGGAAAATTCGAGCGTTTTGTCGGCTTTTTTGCGGTAATCCCTTGCCTGCGTAAGTATAACTATGCATTTGTCACAGCCGTCATCAAAAGCGTGTTTAAACGGAATGCTGTCGGTAATTCCACCGTCAAGATATTCGTTGCCGTTAATGATAATCGGCTGAAAAAGGAGAGGCAGGGCGCAGGTTGCTCTCAAAATTTCAAATTTTCTGTCATAGCGTGAAACAGGCACGTACTCGGTTTTGCCTGTGTTTATATTTGTAAGAGTTGCGATTACATCACCTTTAAATTTTGCAAAAGTATCGTAGTCAAAGGGAACAAGTTTATTTGGAATTTCGTCCATAATAAAATCAAGGTTAAAGTAGCAGCGCTTTTTAGGGTTTAGCAAATATTTAGTGCCCATATATCTTTTGTCGTTTAAGTACTTTGTGCCGATTATATAGTTTCTGCCGATCTGCTTTGAAACATAAGATACGGCATTTGAAATGCCTGCCGAAGTTCCTATTACATAATCGGCATATATGTTTTCTCTCAGCATTTCGTCCATTACGCCGCAGGAGTAAAATGTGCGTGACGCACCACCCTCAACTACAAGACCGATTTTCATATTATCACATCCTTAAAGATATTTTACTACAAAATCGGTAAATTTCAATACACATATATTGACAAAATAAAATTAATGCTTTTATAAATCTGTAAATACTTGCTCAACAAAACAAACAAATAATTTGCGTAAATATTTGCTTATTTTAAGATTAAGTATATAAAATATTAGCAAAATAATCAAAAACATTTTGCACTTATTGTGCAATAATAAGGTTGCAAATTTAATACATTTTTGTTATGATAAAAGCGCTAAAATGTATTTTATACGCAAATAAGAGATTTTTGCTTATTTTGTCGTATGTGTAATTTTATTACGGTGTTATTCTCCATTGCTTTGACTGGAAATACACCGACATTAAAGCAGAACTTAAGAACATTGCGGAGGCAGGATTTACTTCAATCCGGACTTCTCCTGTTCAGGGAAAAAATAACCACGGTTCATGGTCTGCATACAGTGCATAATCGCATTATAGTTTTATAGACAAACAGAATTTAACCCCCTCGCAATTGAGGGGGTTATTTTTATACTTAATTTTTAGCAGCCGCAGCCACAACCGTTAGAAGACTCGTTACCGCCACAACAAGCAAGGATAACTATAAGAAGAATAATCCATGAGCAGCAGTTGTTGCCATTACCGAAAAAGTTACACATAAGCGTTTGCCTCCTTTCTGTTTACACTACATAATATTGCAAAATACAGAAAGTGTGACTGGAATAAAAGTCAATAGAAATTTATTTTTATGTTGGCAAATTATGATTTAGCGGAGTGTCGGTCGGGCATTGAAATTTAGCTAACGCTAAATTATCCTCCCAAAAGCAAAAAAAAGTTTACTCAATTTTTTCAAAAATTGTGGGTGTGGGCAACGCCCACAAAATTTTATGTTATTGCAAATTTTAACAGCCAAACAGCTTGCTGTTTGGCGGATTGAACATAACGGCGAAATCCTAAAAATGCGACAGCAACAAAGGAAAAGCCACGCTACTAAAACTACTAATTTGCCACTTTTTAAGGGCAAATCAGCCACACACGCAAACCTCTTTGTGTTCTTTAGAATATCGTTTCTCTAAGATTGCTAAAGTGCGACTTTCTTACTTTCTGCCACTCATTAGTCTTAACTTTTATTTTATCTTAAAATCTTTAATAATCTAAAGTTTAGTTATTATATTGTGCAATTACAGCTTAATATTTTATATTTAAAATCAGTGCATTTTTATTGTTTTATGGGCTCTGCCCAAACCCGCAACCCTTTAAAAAGGGTTGACCTGAATTTTGAATTTATAAAACTAAACTTTTGGTGGTGAACCATATTTTTACATTAAACCAACAAACTAAAATCCGCTCAAATTATAATAAAATTGAGCGGATTAATAATTATATTGATATTATACTGTTAATTTTATATTTTTACATTTCAGCTCTGTTAATTGCATTAAGTACACCAAGTACAGATGCAACATTGACATTTGAATCAATGCCGATACCAAAGATGTTCTTTCCGTCAGGCTTTTTGAGCTCAATGTAAGAAACAGCTTTTGAATCTGATCCCTGTGAAATAGCGTGCTGGCTGTAAGAGATAAATTCGTATTTGTCGAGTCCGAATTTCTTAATAGCGTTAAAGAATGCGTCAATCGGGCCGTTGCCTACGCCGCTTAATGTAACTTCATCGGCACCGTTAATAGTCATCTTGCCCTTGAAGTGCACATAATCTTTACCGTTTTCGCTTTCTTCGTAAATCTTACGCTTTGTAAGAGCGTATTTCTGATTAACTTCAAGATAGTTTTCGCTGAATACTTCAAAAAGTTCTTTCGGAATAAGCTCTCTGCCGAGTTCTTCACACTTTTTCTGAACAAGTTTAGAAAATTCAGGGTGCATCTTCTTTGGAAGGTCATATCCGAAGTTATGGCTCATTACAAATGCGGCGCCGCCCTTACCTGATTGAGAGTTGATTCTGATAATAGGTTCGTACTCTCTTCCGACATCGGCAGGGTCGATAGGGAGGTATGGGATTTCCCAATATTCTGTGCCGCTGTCTTTCATATACTGCATACCTTTATTGATAGCATCCTGATGAGAACCCGAAAAAGCAGTAAATACAAGTTCACCGATATACGGCTGACGAGGATTGATTTTCATATCTGTGCATCTTTCGTAAATCTCTCTGAGCTTTGGAAGATTAGAGAAGTCGAGTTTAGGGTCAACTCCCTGTGTAAACATATTAAGTCCCATTGTAACAATGTCAAGGTTACCGGTTCTCTCGCCGTTGCCGAAGAGTGTGCCCTCTACACGCTCTGCACCTGCAAGAAGTGCAAGCTCGCCCGACGCAACGCCTGTGCCTCTGTCATTGTGCGGATGCAAGCTGATTATGCAAGCTTCTCTGTTTTTTATATGTTTAATAAAATATTCAACCTGATCTGCGTATGTGTTTGGTGTGCACATTTCAACAGTGTTAGGAAGATTGAGGATAACAGGGTTTTCTTTTGTAGAACCGAGAGCTTCCATAACTTTATCGCAGATGTAAACAGCGTTCTCAACTTCTGTACCGCTGAAACTTTCGGGAGAATACTCAAATCTAAAGTTTGTATCGCCTGTATATTCGTCTGTAAGCTGCTTAATAAGTTTTGCGCCTTCAATAGCAATTTTTGTAACGCCTTCCATATCTGTTTTAAATACAACTTTTCTCTGTAAAGTAGATGTTGAATTGTAGAAATGAATGATTACATTTTTAGCGCCCTTAACTGCCTCGAAAGTTTTGCGGATGAGGTGCTCTCTTGCCTGAACAAGTACCTGAATTGTAACATCATCGGGAATATGGTTGCCCTCAATCAATTCACGGCAGATTTCGTACTCTGTTTCGGATGCGCTCGGAAATCCTATTTCAATTTCCTTAAAGCCCATATCAACAAGCGTGTGGAAAAATTCAAGTTTTTCTTCCATATTCATAGGGTCAACAAGCGCCTGATTGCCGTCACGCAAGTCAACACTGCACCATATCGGTGCTTTTGTAATTACATTGTTTGGCCATTCTCTGTTTTCAAGCTTAATCTGCTGAAAAGGAATATACTTTTCAAATCCTGGTTTCATATAAAGTGCCTCCTAATTAATTGCACAAAAAATCGCCCCTAAAAAGGGACGAATAAAACATCCGTGGTACCACCCGGTTTTAGGTGCACATCACTGTACACCCCTTACAGACTTCCAACAAAGTCCTGACCGATAACGCAGTCTTGCGTTCTGCACTACATAACCTCGCACAGAAAACTCGGGGATGAGCTATACATATAAAGGTAATCACAGCTTTTCACCATACAGCTGCTCTCTGAAGAAATACCAAAATATCTTGTTCCCGTCATCGCTTTTAGAGGGATTTACTTGTTGTTACTATTATATAGAGAATAAAAACTTTTGTCAAGATTATTTCTCCTATAAAATACACTTTTCTTATATAATGTATATGGGAAGTAATAAGTATAAAGTACAGATATACATTTGAAATAACGAGTTGATAAAATAATTTTAAGTGAATTGAATAATCGACTGAATAATGGGTATAGTTAAAAGCGTTGAAAGTTTTATTATACACTAATATGAAAATGCGACAAATATGCGGCTTTTAAATTGTTTTTTAAGAAAAAATAAAAAATTTAAAAAAATTGAAAAAAGGGGTTGCAATTTGTAAAAAGGAGTGATATAATAACGAAGTCGCTTGAGGAAAGCACAAACAACAGAAAAGTTTGAAAGCACAGAAAAAAGCTTTTAAAAGTAATGAAAGAGATTTCAAAAAACTTTTTAAAAACTTTAAAAAAAGTGTTGACAAACGAAAATGAATGTGATATAATAATTCACGCACTGTTGAGAGAGGTTCGGTAAGAACCGACAAAAAACTTTCCAAAAAGTGCGTAGGACCTTGAAAATTAAACAACGAGAAAGATAAAGGAACCCGTAATA
>ERZ835980.1200-NODE-1200-length-30177-cov-7.846159_pt1 | contig 30177 bp, 27 predicted proteins | sample MGYA00519943_ERZ835980 | MGnify/ENA primary metagenome ERZ835980 (study PRJEB31850, sample SAMEA3708791) | human gut metagenome | biome: human gut; feature: human-associated habitat; material: faeces | place: China | collected 2014 ... | reverse complement strand
TGTTCCTGAAGGCCACCCTGGTGGACGGCTCCTACCACCCCGTGGACTCCTCCGAAATTGCGTTCAAGCTGGCCGCCAACCTGGCATTCAAGGCCGCTCTGCCCGAGGCCAAGCCCGTGCTGATGGAGCCCATCGGCGAGCTGAAGGTCACCGTACCCGACAACTTCGTGGGCGACGTTATGGGCGATCTGAACAAGCGCCGCGGCCGCGTGATGGGCATGAACCCCACCGGCGACGGTGAGACCGTGCTGGAGGCCGAGGTGCCCATGGCCGAGATGATGAGCTACGCCATCGACCTGCGCTCCATGACCCAGTCCCGCGGCACCTTCACCTTCACCTTCGTCCGCTACGAGGACTGCCCCGCCGCGGCGCAGGAGAAGGCCATCGCCGCTGCCAAGGCTCTGGCCGAGGCCGAGTAAACCCTCTAAGAAGCAAAAAAACATCCGTCCGAGAGGACGGATGTTTTTTTTTGCTTTATGGCAGGAGAAGCGGCGTGAGCCGCCGTCTCCCGCGATTTTTACTGCAGCGCCGTCAGCACCTTCTGGGGAAAGGGGTAATTCCGCTGGACAAAGGTGATCTCCGCGCCCAGGGAGGCGTCCGCCTCCAGCATGGCTACCCGGACGGTGCCCATACAGGTGACGCGGATGCTGCGCAGATAGCCGTTCCGCACCTCCAGCACCACCTCGCCGCCGGTGAGGGAGGCATGCTGGGACTGGATGTCCGGTGCGATGGCAGCGGCGAAGTCCGCCGCACCCGCCTCATCCAGCGTCAGGGTATAGACGTCCGACTTGTCAGAGCGGGTGCAGGCGGCGTTGCCGCTGAGCACCAGCTGATAAGCCAGCTCAACGAGCTGCGACTGCTCCGTGGCGTGATCCCCCACGGTAAGGGCGCACCCCTCCGCGTCGCACAGCTTATCGCCGGAGAAGTACAGCGTCAGCCCGCCCCGCCGCACGCAGGAGAAGTCCTGCCCGTTTACGGTGCGGCGGTCGTACTGCACCGTGTCCCGCAGCACCAGCGGGCCGCAGTCCGCCGTCAGCGTCAGGTCGGCGGCCAGCACATCACTCTTGCGCAGGGAGGCCCACGCCCGCAGCAGGCGGAGAGCATCCCCGGTGGGGAGCGTCTCCTCCGGCTTGCCGCCATCGGCGATGGCGGCCGTCACCGCCTGGGGTACGGCAGGCGCGTCCGCCGTGTCCGCCGGCAGGAAGTCCACCCGGATGGACAGCGCGTCCTCCTCCGGACCGGCGGTAAGCGCCAGCGAGACGGCGCAGCCGTCCTCCGTGGTCAGCGCCATGGTCAGGGTGGAGATGCCCGCCGTGTCCACAGCACCCTCCGGAAGCAGTGCCAGCAGTCCCGCGGTGGCGGTCTCGTCCAGCGTCATGGTGTAGACGCCGCCGTCATCGGCCTTTTCATAGTCCACATGGGCCTTGCGGAACAGCGCCGCCGCCTGGGACGGGGACAGGGCGCCCTCCTGACGGAAGGCGCGGCCGTTCTCCAGATACACCGTGCCGTTGACGCAGTAGACGCTGACGCCCTCCCACGTCACGGTGGTGACAGCGGTGCCGTCCACCTTTTCGCGGTACACATCCGCCCTGTAGGAGGCGCTGCCGCTGTCCACATGGACGGTCATGGCGCCCGGCTCGGCCCGCAGCGCCGTTGTCAGCAGGCGGCAGGCCCGGAGACCGCTGCCCAGTCCGGTAACGGTGAGGATCACCGCCATGGCGGCGGCAATGCCTGCTGCTATGCTCACCGGGATCCACCAGCGGCGCTTTTTCGGCTGGGATGGAGACGGCTTCCCGCCGGATGCCGCAGCGGCCTCCGGCTCAGGCACTTCCGCCCCGTCCATCGCTGCCGCAGGCACCTCCGCCGTCTCCGGCAGAGCCGCTCTGGCGGCCTTTTTCCGCCGCCGCAGGCGGAGGAGCAGTACGGTCAATACCACAGCGGCACACAGTCCAGCCGCTGCCGCAGCTATCCACCACACCGGTGTGGAGGTCACGGCGGCGAACATGGGGCTGCGTCCCGCCACCGCGAAGGTCATGTAGCTGCCTACGCTGCCGCAGTCCGCCTCCTGCCAGCCGCTGCCGTCGTTGACGTAGAGCTTCAGGCCCGCCGCGCCCTCCGGCGGCAGATAGCGCAGGGTGTGCCGGTCCTGCCCGTCGTCGGGCAGGGACACCTGCCATTGCTCCAGCACCTGCCGGTTCACGGCGGCGGGCGGCAGACTGCCCTCCCACCAGTAGGCCCACCAACCGGCCAGCGCGCCGCCCTCCGTGATGCGGAACACCTCCGGCGTCAGCTCACGGGCGGTGGCGATCAGGCTGTTGTCGTCGTTGAACAGACCCTCCGCCAGAATGACGGAGCGCCCGTCCTCCCGGCTCTGCTGGGAGGCCAGCGCGGGCATGTAGGCGTCGTATACGGCGGTGACCACCGTGTCGAACCGCAGCTCCCGCAGGTCGCTGCGGTCCCAGTGGGCGTAGGTGCCCTCCCTGGCCGGCAGGGCCGGGAACACGCCGCTGTCAAAGGAGTCGCCGTAGTCGAAGCTGCGGCTGCTGACCACTGTGCCGTCTACCACGAAGGACAGGGTGAACCGCTTCATGCCGTCGGGCACGGCGGCGTTTTCCGCCATGGCGGCAAATGCCGCCGGCTCCGCCCGGCCGCCGAAGCTCTGGCGGTTGATGCCCGCCAGCGTGTCGGACACGAAATAATTCCGCTCAAACGTCCCGGCATCGCTGCCGGACACAGCGCCCTCGTACTGCTGGCAGGCGGTGATATCCACCAGCGACCAGCAGTCCGCCACGGTGCTGGCGCCGCCGTCGGATTTCTCCGCCGTACCGGCGCCCACGATGCCGCCCACATACTGCTTGCCGCTGAGGGCGCACTTGGCATAGCTGCTGCGGACGGTGGCGGCGGTGATGCCGGCGATGCCGCCCACATAGCTGCCGCTCTCACTGTCGATACTGCCGTAGCTCTCGCAGCCGGTGATAAAGCCCAGATCCATGCGCCCGGCGATGCCGCCCACGTTGCTGCGCTTGGCGGTGACCGCCCCGGTGTTGACGCACCGCTGCACGATGGCCTTGTACTCATACTGGCGGCGGTAGCTGCCGCTGAGATCGGCGCTGACGTCGTCCTCCGGATCCAGACCGTACTCCACGGCCATGGATCCGGCAATGCCGCCGGTGTTGCTGTCGCCGTCCACGGTGCCGCTGCTGCGGCAGTCGGAGGTCTTGCCCAGCGTCACGCTGTCCACGTTGACCTCTGACGTGTCGGAGATGATGGAGGAGGGATCGCTGGCGGCGCTGAGGGCGGCCAGCATGGTGTTGGACAGCCGGTTGAACTGCTCGTTGACGGCGCGGAGGTCCTCCGCTACCGCGTCCGCCGAGCCGGAGGCCGCGCTGTTCAGATCGTCCAGCCGCTGGCCAAAGCCGTGGATGACAGCCGCCAGATCCCCGGGATCGGAGACGTTGTCCCGGAGGTAGTCGTTCATATCGCTGAGCTGGCCGGAGATGTCGCCGGAGCCGCCCTGGGCGTCGTTGACAGCCTGATCCGTCAGCTGCCGCAGCTCGTAGAGCTGCCGGTTCATCTCCGACAGATAGTCGGTGTCGTCCATCCGGATGTACGGCTCGATCTGCCCGACGATACCGCCCACGTCCTTGCGGCCGCAGACCGCACCGTCATTGGCGCACTGCCGCAGTTGACCGCAGCTGCGGCCCGCGATGCCGCCGGTGTTGTAGCCGATGTGCTGATAGCCCACGGCCCCGTGGTTCACGCAGTCCGAGATGGTCCCGACGGAGTATCCGGCGATGCCGCCGGTGTCCGTGACGGAGGTGCCGGCGTTCAGGCGGCTCAGGGCGGACAGATCCATGGTCAGCGCCTGTGTCAGGTCATCCAGGTCGATACGGGGGTCTGTGCTGGCCACGTTGACGAAGGCGCTGTTCTCGCAGGAGGCCAGCAGCCCCTCGTTGTACCCGGCGATGCCGCCGGTCATGACCTCGCCTGCCGCCGCGCCGCTGGCCTGACAGTGCAGGATGCTGCCGGCGGCCATGTTGGCGCCGGCGATGCCGCCGATGTTGGCCTTGCCGGACACGGTGCCGGTAAAGCTGCAGTCCTCGATGGTACCCCGGTTCTCGCCGGCGATGCCGCCTGCGTTCCGGGCGTCGCCCGCCGGCGTCACCGCACCCTCGGCGCGGAGATCGCGGATGACGCCGCCCTCCTGCACCACACCGAACAGGCCGGCGGGGGACAGACTGCCGGAGATGCGGATGCCCCGGATGGCGTGGCCCTGTCCGTCAAACACGCCGCCGAAGGAGGGAATGGGCAGGAACGACCCATCCTCCAGAGACAGATCGCTGTCCAGTATCACCGTCTTGCCCTGGGACCAGGTGTCCAGCGCACACTGCTGGGCCAGATCGGCCAGATCGGCCTCGCTGGCAATGTGGATGACGTCCGACACCGGGGCGGCGTAGCTCCGGGTCAGGGGCAGGCAGGCGGCCGCCAGCAGCAGCGCCAGCAGCGCCCCACAGACCCGGCGTATATCAAGTCGTTTCATCGCGGTCGTTCGCCTCCTCTCCCTCCGCACTGGAGACCATGGTCAGATCAATGTCGCCCTCCACCGTGGCGCGCATCACGCCCCGGACGGTGCCGTTGATGCGGCCGTACACCAGACCGTTCACCGTCATGCTGCCGTGGCCGGCCTTCTTGGCCACCACCGACGGCACGGAGAAGGAGGTCTTGTCGATGACCCGGCTGCCGATCAGCAGGATCTGGGGCAGGGCGAACATGACCACGATAATGGAGATCACCGTGCCCCGGCCCAGGCTCTCGCCGATACCGGCGATGGTAGGCTCGGAGGTCATGCTGCCGATGAGGAAGCCGCAGATGGACATGATGGCGCCGGAGGTGATGATGGTGGGGAACGCGAAGTTCAGCGTCTCCACGATGGCGCTGCGCTGGGCCATCTTCACCTTCAGCTCCTGATAGCGGCTGGCGATGACGATGGCGTAGTCGATGTTGGCGCCCATCTGGATGGAGCTGACGATCAGATAGCTCAGATAGAACAGGTACTTCCCGGTGATGGCCGGGACGGAGAAGTTGATCCAGATGCAGCCCTGGATCACCAGGATCAGCAGCACCGGCATGCCCGCGGACTTGAAGGTGAACAGCAGCACCACCATGACCACCAGAATGGACACAACGCTGACCACCTTGTTGTCGATGGCGAAGGACTTCTCGAAGTCGTACTCGTTGGTGGAGTCGCCGGCCAGATACACCTGCTGACCGGGGTAGTATTTCTGGGCGATGTCCAGGATCTTGTCGGTGAAGGCGTAGGTCTCGTCGCCGCTCTCCGGCAGCGTGAGGTACACCAGCATCCGGCTGAAGCTGTCGCTCTGCAGCTGGTTCTTCGCGCTGCGCATCTGGGTCTGGGCGCTCTGCAGCATGGCAGTCTGGTCGGCGCTGAGCGTCACCACGCCGGCGTCCACCTGCTCACATACGAACAGAAACATGTCCAGCAGCGGCACCCTGTAGGTGGACAGCTTGCCCACCAGCTGGCCGTAGTCGCCGTCCATGGCGGCGTAGGCCGCGTACACCAGCTGGGCCGTCTCATAGTCCAGCCCGGCCAGCTCCGCGAACTGCCGGGGCGTCAGCTCGTCGGCCAGCATATAGCCGTCCAGCGCCTCGATGTTCACAAGCCCCATGGTGTGATCCACCTCGTCGTACTGCTCCAGCTCCGCCAGCAGGGCACGCTCGCTGTCGTAGTCGCCGGCGGGCACCATCAGCGCCAGCATGTTGCTGGAGGTGAACGTGTCGTCGATCATCTGCTGGGCGATCTGGCTCTCGTTCTGCTTCGGCGTGGTCAGCAGGCTGTAGCCGTAGGCGTAGGGGCACCGGGACGACAGGAAGAAGCCCGCCGTGATCAGCAGTGCGAAGATGATAGGCACCACATGCCGCGTGGCGTAGTCGAACCTGCCCACAAAGGGGATCTTGGGCACAAAGCTGCGGTGCGGCGTCCGGTCGATGAGCGGGCCGAACAGCATCAGCAGGCCCGGCATCACCACGAAGGCGGAAAGCAGCGCGAACAGAATGGATTTAATGAGGCACAGGGCCATGTCCGGGCCAAGTCTGAACTGCATGAACAGCATGGCCACCAGACCGCCGATGGTGGTCAGGCTGCTGGCGCCGATCTCCGGGATGGACTTGCTCAGGGACACGATCACCGCCTCCCGCAGCGCCAGCAGACGGTGCTCCTCCTTGAAGCGGTTGCAGAAGATGATGGCGTAGTCGATGGACAGCGCCAGCTGCAGAATACTGGTGACGGAGTTGGACACGAAGGAGATCTTGCCCATCAGGAAGTTGGTGCCCTGGTTCAGCACCAGCGCCACCACGAACGTCAGGATCAGCACCGGCACCTCGCCGTAGGTCTCGGAGGTGAACAACAGCACCAGCACGATGACCGCGGCCACATAGACCATGATGATGCTGATCTCGTGGTCGATGGTCTCCCGCAGGGCGTTGCCCAGATCCGTGGATACATACAGATCATAGTCGCCCAGCAGCTCCTTCACCGCCTCCAGCGATGTCAGACAGGCGTCGTCGTTCTCGTCGTAGGCGAAGGTGACGGAGAACAGGGCGGACAGGGCGTTGTAGTGGTCGGTGGTCTCGTCGTAGTCCACGCTCTGCACGCCCTCCACCTCCCGGATCTGATCGGCCAGCTTTTCCGCCTGGGCGGGGGTCACGTTGGCCACCATCAGCTCCGCCGTGCCGTAGGTGATGAACTCCTCGTTCATCACCGCCAGCGCCTGCTTGGTCTGGGAGTCGTCCGGCAGGTAATAGGTCAGGTCGTTCTCCACCTCCACCCAGTTCCGGGAGACGGCGGAGAAGATCAGTCCGATAATGGTGATGAGGAAAATGAGACTGCGCTTGTCCACGATGAAGGTGGACAGCTTCTCCATAAAGGACGCGCCGTTTGCATTGCTCTGGCTCATGGCGTGCGCATCTCCTCCTTTCTTTTTATAACAGATATGCCCCTCTTGCCGGCAGGGGAAAGCGGACCCGCCGGAAAAGCCCTTTTCTGACTCTCCCGGCGGGAGTTCTTATGCATGCTCCAGAAGGCCGATGACCAGCAGGTGCAGGGGATAGTAGACGTAGAACAGCCACTTCATGACCCGGTTCACCTGAGGGCTGCGGCCCCGCTGGCCGTTGTACAGCCGGAGGACCGGCAGGCTCAGCACCACGCCCATCTGCACCAGACCGTATACCCAGTCCAGCGCCAGCGCGTACACGATGGCGTACAGCGCCACATAAAAGACCATCCACAGCCCCTGCTTTTTCAGATTGCCCCGGTTGCAGCCGAAGGCCAGCACGCACAGTGCCGCGATGCAGCTCCAGTCGCTGGGAAAGCTGACAAGGCAGATGCCCGCCACCAGCGCGGTCTTGGCGGCGGCGCCGAGGCGGCCGCTGTGGGCCACCCGCAGCATCACCAGACCCCAGGCCAGCGACCACATCACGCTGGTCTGGTTCAGCACCGCGCCGTAGTAGAACGGGATGAAGGAGCGCCAGTCCACGAAATCCGCGGAGGCGTATATGTAGCAGAAGTGGGAAATCACCGCGAACGCGAACAGCCGCGCCGTGTATTTGCGGACGTCGCGGGTGTGGTGAAAGCCCTCCGCGATGAAATAGCACATGATGGGGCAGGTCAGCCGCCCCACAAGGTGCATCGCCAGCGGCAGCCACTCCCGGGGATAGCCGGGGAACACCGCCCACGCGATGTGGTCCACGGTCATGGCCAGGATGGCGATGAGCTTGATGGCGTTGGAATCCAGCCCTTTGGCGGTCACAGACGGCATAGGCGTACCCTCCGGCGGCGCATCAGCCCCACAGGGTGGTCAGCATGGGGACCACCTGCTTCTTGCGGGACATGACGCCGGGCAGGAACACCGTGTTGTCCTTTGGCTCCACGGCAAAGGCATTGCGGATGGTGTCGTCGCTGCCGATGTACAGCAGCTGGGTGCCCTCCTGCAGCACGTCGGTGAGCATCAGGATCACCATGTCGTAGCTGTTGGCCTTCTGGGCCCTGCGCATGGCGTCCAGCAGCTCGTCCTTCCGCTCCAGCAGGCTCTGGGAGTCGATGCAGGTGACCTGCCCCACGCCCAGCACCTGCTCGGCGATGTGGAACTCCTTGAAGTCGCTGCGCAGCAGCTCCTCGGCGGATTTGCTGTCGTTGCTGCCGCTGAACAGCTCCCGCCCCAGATCGCTGAGAGACACCTTGGCGATACGGGCCAGCCGCTCGGCCATGGCGATGTCCCGCTTGGTGCAGGTGGGGGACTTGAACATAACGGTGTCGGACAGGATGGCCGCCGCCATCAGCCCCGCCATGTGGGGGGAGGGGGTGACGCCGTGCTCCTGATACATGGAGGTGATGATGGTGTTGGTGCTGCCCACCGGCTCGTTGCGCACGGAGATGGGCTGCCGGGTCTGGATATCCGCCAGACGGTGGTGGTCGATGATGCCCAGGATCTCCGCCTGCTCGATGCCGGGCACGGTCTGGGCCAGCTCGTTGTGGTCCACCAGCACCACCCGCTTGCGCCGGGGCTTCAGCAGGTGATACCGGGACAGGGTGCCGACGACCTTCTCCTCCTCGTCCAGCACGGGATAGCAGCGATAGCGGCTCTTGAGCACCACCTCGCGCACGTCGTCGATATAGTCGTCCATGTGGAAGGAGATCAGCCCCTCCGTGGCGCAGGGCCGCCCGATGGGCGTGGCCTGATAGATCAGCCGGTGGACGCGGCTGGCGTCCAGCGGCGTGGAGATGACGCAGGTCTTGCCGGCGTTTTCCAGCCACTCCGGCTCCACGTCGGTCTGGCACAGGATCAGGCAGGCCACCTGCCTGTCCAGCGCCCGGCGGATCATGTCCGGCTGACTGCCGCACAGCACGATGCTGTCGGCGCTGTCGAACAGCAGGTTCTCGCAATTCTGGGGCAGCGCGATGGACACGGAGCCGCTGACGCTGTCCACCATGTCGCCGCCGTCGCCCATGACCCGTCCCTCGATGACGCTCAGCAGGTTGAAAAGCGGGATGTCGTCCACCCGGGGGTCGCCCACGGTGTTCAGGCTGAACGTGGCGATGTCGCCGGCGGACAGCATGCCGTACAGCGTACCGTCCTCGTTGACCACGGGGATGGCGGAGATCTTCTGCTCCCGCATGAGCTTCCACGCCCGGTCCATGGTGACGGAGGCGTCCAGGCAGGGCGGCCGGTCGAAATCCAGATCCTGCACCTGGGTGCGGACGTTCTGGATGAAGCGGGGCGGGTTGAAGTGGAACCGCTCCAGCATCCGGTTTGTCTCATCGCTGATGGTGCCCAGATGGACGGCCACATACTCCTTCTCGCCCAGTGCGTTTTTCAGCGCGGCGAAGGACATGGCGGCCACGATGGAGTCGGTATCCGGGTTGCGGTGCCCGGTGACATAGATCTCGTTCATACGCAGTTGCTCCTTTGCGCAAAATATCTTCTGTGACCCTATATTATAGAGGAAGATTTTTCTCCGGTCAATGGGTATACCCGCCAAGGAATGCCCTGTGCGCCCACATTTTTCCCGCTTCGCCGGTCCCGGGGAATTGCAAAGCGCCCACGGGGCTGGTATACTGGTGGCATCCACAGAAGGGAGGTGCTCCCATGGAGGAGCTTACCAAGCTATTGCAGACCTCGCTGGGCGGATACAGCCTCAGCCATATCCTGTCGGCGCTTCTGACGCTGCTGGTCTGCCTGGTGGCGGCGCGGCTGCTGCTGAAGCTGGCCAAGCGCCTGCTGCACCGCGTCCAGCGGCTGAACGACCGCCTGCGCCAGATCATCCTGACGGCGCTGAAGGTGGTGCTCTATCTGCTGACGGGCATCATCACCGCGGAGGCGCTGGGCCTGAACACCTCGTCCCTGACGGCGCTGGTGTCAGTGCTGACGCTGGGCGTCACGCTGGCGGCGGAGGACATTCTGGGCAATGTGGCCGGCGGGCTGGTGATCCTGTCGTCCCACCCCTTCAACATCGGCGACGAGATCGAGGTGTCCGGTACCACCGGCACCGTCCGGGAGATCACCCTGAACCACACGAAGCTGGAGACGGCCGACGGCCACTTCATCATGCAGCCCAACAAGGAGCTGTCCTCCTCCCGCATCGTCAACTATACGGCGCTGGGCCGCCGCCGCGTGGTGCGGAAGATCACGGCGTCCTACGACGCGCCCACGGACACGGTGAAGGCCGCCTGCATGGAGGCGGTGGCCGCCACTCCCGGCACACTGGAGGAGCCTGCCCCGGCGGTGTACCTCACCGACTACGGCAGCAGCGCCATCGAGTATTCCGTACGCTGCTGGACAAAGGCGGAGGATTACTGGACGGCGTATTTCGCCCTGAACGAGAACCTCCGCACCGCATTCGCAGCCCACGGTGTTGAGATGACCTACGACCATCTGAATGTGCATATGGTGTCCGCGTCCCCTTCACAGCCGCATCGGCAAGGAGAACTGCATGGTGAGTAAACGAGTATGGAGCCTGCTGCTGGTGCTGGCGCTGGCGGTCGGCCTGCTGACCGGCTGCGGCGCCGCGCCGGAGACAACGGAACAGGACGACGACCGGCCGACGCTGGTGGTGGGGGTGGATCCATTCCCGCCCTTTGCCTATATCGGCTCTGCCGGCGCACCTGTGGGCATTGATATCGATCTGGCCACGGAGGCCTTTGACCGCATGGGCTACCGTGCGGAGTTCCGCTTCATCGACTGGAGCGCCAAGGCAGAGCTGCTGGCAGACGGCGACATCGACTGCCTGTGGTGCTGCTTCAGCATGGACGGCCGGGCGGAGGAATACCGCTGGGCCGGGCCGTACATGACCAGCCGTCAGGTGGTGGCGGTGATGCCCGACAGCGATATCACCGCCCTGTCGGATTTGGAGGGCCTGACAATGGCGGTACACGCCACTACCAAGCCGGAGGAGCTGTTCCTCCATCCGGACGAGTACGGGCTGCCCCGGCTGCGGCAGCTGATCTCTCTGCAAAACCGGGAACTGATGTATCCCTTTCTCAGCAAGGGGTATGCAGATGCCATTGCCTCGCATGAAACCTCCGTGCTGCAATACATAGCGGATTACGATGTGGAGCTGCGGATCCTGGACGAGCCGCTGCTGACAGTGGGGCTGGGCGTGGCCTTCGACCTCCGCGATGAGCGGGGGCTGGACGAACAGCTGAACGCCGTGCTGGCGGATATGCGCCGTGACGGCACGGAGGAGCGGATCGTCGGCGGCTACCTGCTCAACGCCGCGTCGTATCTGGAGGTGGACGGCCAATGAGCGGTGAAGTGAAGATGAAACGGCGGGATCGCACCATGTTCCGCGCCGCGGCACTGGCGGCCTTCCTGCTGATCATGAGCACGGTGATCCTGCTGTCCGTCCGCGCGGATCTGGATTACGGCAGGAACCGCCTGTCCAGGGTGGTGGAGTACGTGGCCAAGCGCTGCGATACCTACAGCCTGTCCTCCACGGCATCGGAGACGCGCAGTCTGATGCGCGTCATTGAGGAGGCCAAGCAGGCCGCTCGCGACATCCGCTTTCTGGCCGGCCCGGTGGACGAAGACCTGCTGCGGGGTCTGTCTGCGGATCACTACCTCAGCGGCATCCTTCTGCTGGACAGGGACGGGCATATCACCGCCTCCTACATGGCCGGGGCGGATGTAACGGCGCTGCTGATGCCTGAGCTGGAAAAGGACGCGCTGCTGAGCGCCGCCGACTTCCCGCGGAAGGTCTACGCCGCCCGCATCCACTGCCCGGACAGCTCCTATATCGACATGGCGGCCTACGGGCGGCTGGACACCGCCGGGACGGTGGTGGTGTACTACACCACGCCCACGGCCTATGTCAAAAGCTACGGACAGGGTTTCCCCGACCTGCGGGAGAGCTATCTGCTGGAGCAGGACGGCACCATCGTGGTCACGGACGGTACAACGGTAGTCGCGGCCAACGACGACAGCCTCATCGGCCGGCGGGCGGAGGATATCTTCCTGCTGCGGGAGCTCGGCGCACAGGGCCGCACCGGCGAGATGCTGACCGTGCCCGGCGATGACGGCATCTCACTCCACAGGAGCCTCGGCATGATGGAGCGGGGCAGGACGTACTACGTGTACGCCTTCCTGCCGGAACGCGCCGTTTTCCGCGATACCGCGCGCAATGCAGCGGTGGCGCTGGCCTCCTACGTGGTGCTCCTGCTGCTGGCGCTGCTGCTGCAGCGCCGGACGGCGCAGGAATATCAGGAACGGCAGCTGCACCGGGAGCGGGAATACCGGGCGCAGCTGAAGGAGGCCGCCCGCCGTGCGGAAAGCGCCAACCGCGCCAAGACCCAGTTCCTCCAGCGGATGAGCCACGACATCCGGACGCCCATCAACGGCATCCAGGGCATGGTGGAGATCGGCGAGTACTACAAGGACGACCCGGAAAAGCAGTCCCAGTGCCGCCAGAGCATCCGGGAGTCCGCGCGCCTGCTGCTGGAGCTGGTGAATGAGGTGCTGGACATGGGCAAGCTGGAGTCCGGCGAGATCGTACTGGAGGAGCGGCCCTTCGACCTCATCGCCCTGCTGGACTCCGTTGGAGGGCTGCCGGAGCAGTCCGCCGCGGCCCGCGGCATCCGGGTGGACAGAAAGCCCCGGGAGGTGCAGCACACCGCGCTGATCGGCAGCCCCGTCTATCTGAAGCGCCTGCTGATGAACATTTACAGCAACGCCGTGAAATACAACAAGGACAACGGCTCCATCACCGTCCGCTGCCGCGAGCTGCGGACGGAGGGGGACACCGCCTGGTTCGAGTTTATCTGCGCCGACACGGGCATCGGCATGAGCGAGGAGTTCCAGAAGTACCTGTTCGAGCCATTCGCCCAGGAGCACAGCACCGCCCGCTCCGCCTACGACGGCACGGGGCTGGGCATGGCCATCGCCAAGGCGCTGACGGAAAAGATGGGCGGCACTATCACCTTCACCAGCAGGGAGGGCGAGGGCACCACCTTCCGCATCACGCTGCCCTTCCGTATCGACACTGCCGGCCGGCTGCCCCAGCAGCCGGCGGCGGAGCCGGAGGTGTCCGACGCCCTGCGGGGCATGCGCATCCTGCTGGCGGAGGACAACGAGCTGAACATGGAGATCGCCGAGTTCATGCTGCAAAGCGCCGGCGCGGAGGTGACGGAGGCCCACGACGGCCGGGAGGCGGTGGAGCTGTTCCGCGCGTCGCCGCCGGGACACTTTGACGCCGTGCTCATGGACGTGATGATGCCCGTGCTGGACGGCTATCAGGCCACCGGCATCATCCGCACCTCAGATCGTCCCGACGCCGGTGTGCCCATCATCGCCATGACGGCCAACGCCTTCGTGGAGGACCGCCAGCGCGCCCGGGAGGCCGGCATGACGGAGCATCTGGCAAAGCCGCTGGACCGGGCCGTGCTGGTGCGGACGCTGCAAAGATGGAAAAGGAGCTGAAGCGCGCCGCCCGCCTGCATGACCGACACAGAATAGAAGGGGAGTTCCTGCCTGATAGGCAGGAACTCCCCTTTGATCGTCTTATCGCCTCCGCGGCATGCCGCGCTGCGTCAGGTGCCGTGTACCTCCCGCTCGTCCGTGGGCGCGGAGATAAGCGTGATCTGCCGCATTTTGCTGCCCTCGGCCGCCTCCGCGCGCATGTACCGCAGCGCGACCTCGTTGATCTCCGCGATCTCCATCCTCTGCCGTCACCTCACAGATCATATTCTGCCTATCTTATATTCTCGTTCATGAGACTGTCAAGAGAGATACCCGCGCGCCGGCGGCGGTCACTCCCGGGCTGCGGGCAGCGTCACCGTAAAGGTGGAGCCGTTCCCCGGCCGGGAGAACACCGCCACCTGCCCGCCGCACAGCTTCACCACCCGCCGCACGATGGACAGGCCCAGCCCGTTGCCCCGGTCGTCCGGATACGGCGCGGCCCGGTAGAACTTGTCGAAAATGTGCCGCTGAGTCTCTTCGTCCATGCCGATGCCCGTGTCGGAGATGGACACGGTGACTTCTCCCTCACCCTGCCGCAGCACCACGGTGATCTGCCCGCCGGCAGGGGTGAACCGGATGGCGTTGGACAGAAGGTTGGACCAGATGTGCTCCACCAGCTCCTCGTTGCCGTAATAGTCCGCCCGGTCCAGATCGCCCTCCACCGTCAGCCCCTTTTTCAGCCAGTCCCGCTCCTGCTGGCGGACGCACCGCCGGAGCTGCTCATCCAGGCTGTACAGCGTCTTGCCGGAGACGATCTCCGTGTTCTCGTACTGGGCCAGCTCCAGAATGTGGGTGCTCATGGCTGCCAGCCGCTGGGACTGCTGCACCACGGTGTCCGCGTAGGCCCGCCGCTGCTCCGGCGTCAGGTCGTCGTTCTGCAGCAGCCTGGCAAAGCCCCGGATGGAGATGAGCGGCGTCTTGAACTCGTGGGAAAGGGTGTTCACGAAATCCATCCGCAGCAGTGCCACGCCGGACAGCTCCTCCGCCATTTTGTTGAAGCTGCGGATGTACTCCGCCACCTCGCCCCGTGCGCCCCGCATCTCCACCCGCACGGCGTAATCACCTGCCGCCACCGACTGCGTGGCCTGCATCAGCCGGGACAGCGGCGCCAGATACCCTCGGAAGATGAACACGGCCAGCAGCACGCCCAGAATGGCGCTGACCGACAGGATGAGAATGGGCCACAGCAGCGTATAGCTGGCGTTCTCCAGCCGTATCAGCCGCTGCACCAGCGTGAAGATGCCCAGCGCCAGCGCCACATACACCGCCACCAGCCCCAGCACCAGCAGGAACATGGTGCCCAGCAGCCGGACGGGCGGGTTTTCCTTTTTTGTCTTATTTCTGGCCATCGTCACCCTCCCGGGGAATCCCCATATAGCCGAACCCCCGGATAGTCCGCAGCTCGAAGTCCGGATCGACCCGGAACTTCTCCCGCAGCCGGGAGATATAGACCTCCACGGTGTGCTCATCCACATCGCTGTCCAGATCCCAGATGTCGTCGATGAGCTGCCGCTTGGTGAAAAGCGTCCGGGGGTAGGACAGCAGCTTGTACAGCAGCATGAACTCCTTGGCAGTGAGCTGCCATGTGCCCTGCGGAGCGGTGACCTGCAGGGAGCCGCGGTCCAGCACCGTGGCGCCCACCGTCAGCCGCCGGTCTGCCCGGCTGCAATACCGCCGCAGCAGGGCCTCAATGCGCCAGAGCATCTCCTCCTCGTCCACGGGCTTCACCATGTAATCGTCCGTCCCCGCCCGGAAGCCCCGGCGCTTGTCCTCCTGGGTCACCCGGGCCGTCACCATCAGCACCGGCAGGTCGCAGTTCCCCTCCCGCAGTGTCTGGGTGAAGGTGATGCCGTCCATCCGGGGCATGGTGATATCCACCACCGCCAGATCGCACTGGTAGTGCTCCATCACCTCCAGCGCCTCCACGCCATCCCGCGCGGGGCACGGCTCGTACCCGGCCCGCCGCAGCACCTCACACATCAGAAACCGGGCGCTGTCGTCGTCCTCGGCCACCAGAATACGGAACATACCCATCCCTCCCTGCGTTTTTTCTGGATTTTATCACATCCGCCCCCAAAAATCGAGGCTTTTTTGAGCTTGCGTTGAGGTTCCTCCGGTATACTGCCGTTACCATAGGAAAATTAGGAGGAATACCCCCATGCCCAGACCTGTCTGCATCACCTACGACAGCACCTGCGACCTGACGCCCCGGCTGCTGGAGCGCTTCCATATCCGTACCGTGCCCCTGACCATCCAGAGCGGGGAGCGGGTCTTTCCCGACGACGGGCGCTACACCTCGTCGGATCTCTACGCCGACTACCGCCGGAACGGCACCCTACCCAAGACCACGGCGGTCAGCCCGGAGGCGTTCAAGGCGTTCTTCGCCCCCATCCTGGCGGAGGGCTTCGACATCGTCCACATCGACATCAGCTCGGAGCTGTCCTGCACCTGCCAGAACGCGGTGCTGGCGGCGCAGGAGCTGGCGGAGCAGGGGCAGATCCATGTGGTGGACAGCCGCCAGCTCTCCACCGGCGGCGGCCTGCTGGCGCTGCAGGGCGCCAGACTCCGGGACAGCGGCATGGCGGCGTCGGACATCGCCGCGGAGCTGCGCCACCTGGCGCCCCACAGCGATACCAGCTTCGTGCTGGACACGCTGGAGTACATGTGGAAGGGCGGCCGCTGCAGCGGCGTGGCGGCGCTGGGCGCCAATGTGCTGAAGCTGAAGCCCTGCCTGGAGATGCGGGAGGGCAGGCTGGTGGTCTGCAAAAAGTACCGCGGCACCATGGAAAAGGTGTACCGCCAGTATATTGCCGAGCGGCTGGCGGACAAGGCGGTGGTGGAGGACTGGGCCTTCATCACCCACTCCGGCGAGGTGCCGGAGGACACCCTGCGCCAGCTGACGGAGCTGGTGCGGGAGCTGGCGCCCTTCAAAGAGGTGTTCGTCACCCAGGCCGGCTGCACCGTGTCCTCCCACTGCGGCCCCGGCACCCTGGGCGTGCTGTTCCTGCGGCAGCCGCACCCGGCTCAATGACAAACTGCGCACCATGAATAAAGAAACAGGGAGGCCCCGTTTTCTTGAGCGGGGACTCCCTGTTTGTCTGTATGGAGGCGGCGCGGGCTGCCGGGGGACAGGGAACACATCGGAGACATAACGCCGCTGTGCGGGAGAAACGTTTTTCTGGACGGGCGCCTCAAACAGTGGGGATACCGTCAAATACCACAGTTATTCCCGTTCAAAACTGTGGATAAAGTACATTTTGCTGCACCACGGTTGACAACGGCATTTTTTCTGCTATGATAATACCAATATTAGAGGAAAACGTTTTTCCATCAGTAACGGGCACACCATGGCAGCATTGTTAAGAATTTGACTTATGTGAGCGGCTGTTTTTGGCATATAGTGCCATAGTACCGCCGGAAGAGAGTGTATTTGCTGATCGTATGAGGTAAGACACTCGTTTTTTGTAAGGAAAGAGGAAAACGTTTCGCCAAATGAAGGGAATGTGCGCATGAAGAAGAATTGCTCCATCGAACGGTCTCCCGTGATCACCATCGCCGATGTGTCCAGGGTCGCCAACGTGTCCATGTCCACCGTATCGCATGTCATCAACGGCACAAAGAACGTGAGCGAGGAGACGCGCCGGCGGGTGATGGCCGCCATTGAGGCCACCGGGTACACGCAGAACTTCATTGCCAAGGCGCTGAAAAAATCCGAGACAAAGACCATCGGACTTGTGATCTCGGATATCCGGAACCGCTATTTCATCGACGTGATCTACGCCATCAACAACGAGGCGGCAAAGCATGGCTACACGGTGCTGCTGGCCAGCTCGGACGATAACTCCAAAACGGAGCTGGAGATCATCAAGACGTTCCACGAACGCCGTGTGGACGGGATCATCCTTTCGCCCACCACGGATTCGGAGAACAATTCCGTGCCCTTCATCAACAAGATGGGGATCCCGGTGGTCTATGTAGACCGTATGCCGGCGGCCAACGGCGACTGGGTGGGCACGGAGAACGAAAAGGCCACGGAGGCGCTGGCCAACCACCTGATCAGCTTGGGGCACAAGCGCATCGCGCTGGTCGTGGGCCTGCGGGGCATCAACACGACGGAGGAGCGTATCACCGGCTACAAAAACGCCCTTAGCAACGCGGGCATTCCGTTTGACCCGCATTTCATCGTGCCCGGCGAATCCAGAAGTGAGCCGTCAAAGACAAAGACCAAGGAAATGATCAGCCAGATGATGAGCGCCGGCAATTGCCCGACCGCGATCATCGCCGCCAATAACCTGATGGTGCTGGGCACGATGCGCGCACTTCAGGAACTGGGGCTCAGAGTCCCGGAGGACATAGCGCTTGTGGCGTTCGACGACTTTGAGTGGGCCGATCTTTTCCAGCCCCGGCTGACCACCATCGTGCAGCCCTGCTACGACATCGGCTCGAAGGCGGTGGAAATGCTGATCCGGCGTATACACGATCCGGATGCGACTGTCCAGAAAACATGCTTCACACCAAAGCTCGTGGTGCGTGAATCGTGTGGGATCAAACTAAAACACGGAGGATGAAAGAATGAGTACAAGTGAACGCTGGCCTGTGATAGACACCCACTACCATACAGGCGTCTGCCTGATCAACACCTTCGATGCCGAGCATGAGCTCATTCCCTGGATGGACAAGAACGGCGTAGATATACAGGTGATATTTCAGGTGAACGAGGGCTTTGCCCACCGCTCACCGGATTGGAACCCGTATATCGGCAATGATTATATTGCCAAGATCCAGCGCATGTTCCCCGAACGTGTGATCGGCCTGTGTACGCTGGACCCCTGGCATCAGGCGCCTAAAACGTATAACTGGCCCAAATCGAAGTTCGGCAGGCCCATGGATCTGCCCATAGAGAATGAGACGCTGGACGAGCTGGAGCGGTCCATCATGGATCTTGGCCTGCAGGGCATCAAGCTCCACCCGCTGGAGCATAACTTCGAGATAAACAACAAGGCGCTTATTTACCCCATCATGGAGAAGCTGACGGAGCTGCAGCGCAGGGCGGGCCGCAAGATGATCGTGGTTACGCACTGCGCGGGCGATTCCGTCAACAATACGCCCACGCAGATGGCGCAGGTGGCACGGGACTTCCCGGAGATCCTCTTTATCATGGCGCACGGCGGCTATATGTGGGCCTACGGCACAACGGCGGATGTGAGCGCGGGGATCGACAACCTCATGGTGGACCTGACGCTGAATGTGACGCCGACCACGCTGCGGCAGCTGTATCTCAACGAGGGCGCGGGCCGCTTCTGCATCGGCACAGACGGGCCGTTTGACCTGGCGACGACAAAGGAGCTGGTGGTGCGCGACCTTGTCGGCGATAACGAGGAGGATGTGCAGCTCATCATGGGCGGCAACCTTGCCAAGTATCTGGGTATCCCCAAGATAAAAACAGAGGTCTGAAGGAGGAACGAATGATGTCCGAATATCGTTGGCCTGTGATCGATACGAATTTCAAGATCGGCGTAAATATGAGAAGCACCTGCGTGGCGGAGGAGGACCTGATCCCCTATCTGGATGAAAACGGGATCGACATCCAGATGGTGTTCCAGGTGGATGAGGGCTTCACCCACCACACCCCCGCGTGGAACCCCTACATCGGCAACGACTATGTTGCCAAGATCCAGAATATGTTCCCGGACAGAGTGTTTGGCCTGGCCACCGTGTGCCCGTGGAACGACGCGCCCAAGACGTGGAACTACCCGCCCTGCGACGCGGGAAAACCGTTTACGCTGCCGGTCGGGAACGAAGCGACGCGGGAACTGGACCGCTGCATTCTGGAGCTGGGACTCAAGGGACTGCGCATGAACCCCATTGAACACAACTACGAGCTGAACAACAAGGACGTCGTTTACCCCATGCTGACCCGCCTGACCGAGCTGCAGCGGGAAACGGGGAAGGTGCTCCCGGTCGTTGTCCACGGCTCGGGTGACAGCGGCAACAATACGGCGCTGCAATTTGCGTGTGTGGCGGATGATTTCCCGGAGCTCACCTTCATTATGGTCCACTCCGGCTTTATCTGGTGCTACGGCACCACCGGCGAGATCGCGCCGGGCCATCCCAACCTGCTGCTGGACCTGACCGGCAATCTGGGGCCTTACTCGGTGATCGATGCATACCGTCAGTGCGGCGCGTCCAAATTCACCATCGGCACCGACGGCCCGCTGGGCGTTCCGGCCATCAAGGAAAAAATACTGGATGTCTTTGTGGGCGGCAACGACGAAGACCGCCAGCTCATTCTGGGCGGCAACCTCGCGCAGCGCCTCGGTATAGGAAAGATCAGGGTAGGGTGAATTCCATGAACCAGAAAGAATTGCAGAACACAGCGCAGGCCCATGCGGAGGGCAGCGGCAGACTGGAGATCCAGCACGTCTCTATCGACTTCAGCACTGTCAGCGGCGGAACGATGCGTGCGCTGGATGACATCAACCTGACCGTTGAGCACGGTGAGCTGGTGGCCGTCGTTGGCCGGAGCGGCTGCGGCAAGACAACGCTGATGAACATCGTCGCGGGGCTTGTCAAGCCGACGGCCGGCACGTGCAAACTCAATGGCCGCGAGATCCAGGGCCCCTCCAGAGAGCGCGGCGTCGTGTTCCAGGCGGAGACGGTGTTCGGCTGGAAGCGCGTGAAGGACAATCTGGACTTCGCGCTGGAGCTTGGCGGCGTGGCCAAGCAGGACCGGCCTGCGCTGGTGGAGCAGTACCTGAAGCTGGTGAAGCTGGACAGCTTTGCCAACTTCTATCCCAAGGAACTGTCCGGCGGCATGAAAAAGCGCCTCCAGATCGCCATGGTGCTGGCCAACAAGCCGCAGCTCCTCCTGATGGACGAGCCCTTCGGCCCGCTGGATTATGCCACCAAGGTGGAGCTCCAGCTGGAGGTCGAGCGCATCCGCCTGGAAAACCCCCTCACCACCTTTTTCGTCACGCACGATGTGGAGGAGGCCACATTTGTGGCCGACAGGATCATCATGATCGAAAAGGGGCGCATCATTGAAGAACTCAAGGTCGATATCCCCAGACCGCGCCCCGTTGAGGTACGCAACTCTCCTGAGTTCCACGCGATCTCCGACTATCTGCTGGGAAAGCTGCTGGAACTGAGCGATGTGAAGGTCGGAGGAGACGCATGAAAGCGAAATACGCAAGGAAGATCTGCGCGATCTTGTTCCTCGTGCTGGCCTGGGAGGCGGCCGCGCTCATTGCGCGGGCGGCCAGCCAGTATGCGGCGATCCTTGTCCCGACATGGGGCACTGTGTTCGGCGAGGAGCTGCCCGGCTTTGCCTCCTTCCGGGGCGGCGCGGCGCCCAACTACGTGGATGCGCTCATCGTTCTCGGACAAAACTCCCTGATCACCATACGCCGCGTTCTTCTCGGACTGCTGCTGGGCGGTGTGACGGGCGTTCTGACGGGCATCGTGATCGGCCTGCGGCCCACGCTTCGCGGGATGTTCTACCCCGTTGTGCGCCTGCTGTGCAATATCCCGCTGCTGGCGCTCATCGCGCTGTTCCTCGTGTGGTTCGGCGGAAAAGAGAAGGGCATCGTGATCTATATCGCCTTCGGCCTCTGGATCATCTATGCGACCAACGTGATCGAGGCTATCGACCGCGCCGACAGGACCAGGATCAACTTTGCCAGAACGCTGGGAGCCAGCAATCAGAAGATCTATACGAACGTCATCCTGCCGATGATCGTGCCGAACATCATCAACGCCAGCAAAGTGGCGCTGGGCGTTGCGTGGGCGGTGGCGCTGGGCGGCGAGTTCCTGGCAGCCCAGGACGGCCTTGGCCGGCTGCTCATACTCTCACAGCAGTATATGAAGACCGGACGCATGCTCATCATCCTCATCCTGTTCATCATCCTGACGGGCCTTTTCAGCTGGCTGCTGAAGCTGGTGGGAGACAGACTTACGAGATGGATGCCCAAGGGCTGAAAAATACAAAAAAGAAGGAGAAAAGAAGATGAAGAACACACTGAGAATTCTGAGCCTTGTGCTTGCGGCGCTGCTCATGCTCACCGCCTGCGGAAAGGTGGAGACGCCGCCCGCCGGTACAGGCGACGCGGACACCGTCGAGTACGGTACGATCCCCCAGGTTTCCCTCAAGTTCGCCACAGAGCCGTATCCTGACCACACCATCCCCTATATCGCAGTGAGTCAGGGCTGGTTTGAGGACGTGGGCATCACCCTCGGCCAGGTCGACAGCATTGACGCGGACAAGCTCCCCTCCGTCATGGTGGCCGGCAGCTACGACTTCGCTTCCGGCGCACCCTCCCTGTTCATCCCCTCCATGAGACAGGCAAACTTTACGACGTTCTGCTTCTCCAACCTCTTCCTGGGCTATTCCATCATGGCGCCCGCCGGCACAAAGACCTACGGTGACTTTGTTGCCGAGGGTCAGAAGCCTGCCGAGGCCATTGTCTCCGTCATGGCCCAGATGAAGGGCCAGACCTTCACCTATCCCTCCGAGTCCGCGATCAAGCCCTTCATCGACCTGTGCCTGGAAAAGGGCGGCCTGACGATGGACGATTTCAAGAGCGAGGTCCTGGATGACTCCAACGGTGTTGCGCTCATGCTGGCAGGCCGCGCACAGTTCAAGGTCGGCGGCGTGCCCGCCACGGCGACTCTGACCTCCAACGGCTTCATTCCCATCCTGTCCTCCGCGGATATCGCCTCCGCCGCTGAGGCCTCTGTGGACTCCGTCGAGATCCGCAGCATCCTCCACAACGGCTGGACCACCACCAAGGAGTTTGCCGCCAACAACCACGACACCATTCTCCGTCTGGCCTCCGTCTGCTTCAGAATGAACCAGTATGTCCACGACAATCCCGCCGAGGCTGCCGCGATCCATGTGGATTACGTGAACTCCATCGCCGGCACCAGCTTCACAAAGGAGGAGGTCGAGGGCCTGTACGCATCCGTACTGCCGCTGTATACTTTCGATATGCAGAAGGACTGGATGGAAAACACATCTGACCCCCTGTACTGGGAGTATGAGATCGGCTCCACCATCAAGATGTATGAGGAGCAGGGAATGTTCAACGCAGGTGAATTCACGCCCGCCGACATCGTCAGCGCCAACACCGTGTATGCGGAGCTGAAGGACCTGCGCGCCCAGGCGGATGCGAACCTTGCCCAGCTGGCCGATGCGGAAGGCCAGGCGGCCGAGCTCAAGGCGAAGGCGGAGTACCAGTATTCCATCTTCAACTACCTTGACGCGGCCACCTTCTCCGCACAGGCGCTGGAGCTGATGGGCGCGTAAACGCACCCTCGGTTCAATACTTTGACCCATAGCCGGCGGCGCGGTGCCGCGCCGCCGGCTTCCTTACGCATGGGAGTTGACTTATGTACGAAAAATTAAGCAAAAAGAAGAGGACGTGGCTCGCCTCCCTCGGATTTCTCATCCTGCTGTGCATATGGGTGGCGGTGAGCCTTCTCGTAGGGGAGACCAGAATGCCCCTGCCCACCACGGTGGCCTATCGCTTTGTCACAAGCGCGTTTTCAAACCCGCAGATACAGTTTCAGGGCGCCGGCTCACACGGCTTCATGCCCCACGTTCTGGCATCCCTGCTGCGGTATCTTATCGGCGTGCTTTCCGGAACGGCGCTGTCCTTCCTGTGCCTGTTTCTCATCGCTCGCTATAAGCTGTTCAGCGACCTGTTCATCCCGCTGGTAGATGTTCTCCGCGCCATTCCGCCGCTGGCCCTCGCACCCTTTTTCCTGCTGTGGTTCGGCACGAGTCAGGGCGGCATCATCGCCATCATCGTTTTCTATTCGTTTACCATGATCTTTGTGGCCGGTGCGGAGGCGCTGGAGCGCATCGACCCGGTGCTTGCCAACTTTACCCGCACGATGGGCGCCAGCGAGACGGTGATCGCCCGCCATGTCATCCTTCCCAGCCTGCTTCCCGCCATGGCCGGACCGATCCGCGTGGCGTACAGCTGGAGCTGGGGCCTTGTGATCGTGGCGGAGCTTCTGGGCGCGCACAGCGGCATCGGCCGCATCCTCAACGCCTTTATCGCGCTGCTTGCCACGGATCTGGTGGTCGTCGGCATCCTGTGGGTGCTGCTGCTGGCGCTGGGCATGGAGCGGGTGGTCGACCGCTGCCTCAATTCGCTGCTGAGATGGCATTCGGGGGAGGAATGATATGAAAGAATATTCTGTGATCTCTCTCGGTGAGGCGCTGGTGGATTTTGTCCCCGTTGACGGCACGCTTCCCGGCAGATTCAACGCGCTTCCCGGCGGTGCGCCCACCAATGTGGCGTGCGGCCTTGGCCGTCTTGGCCTTTCGGTGGCCCTGATCGCCAGGGTAGGCGGCGACCCGCTGGGCCGGTGCCTGCTCCAGACGCTGGAGCAGTACGCAGTGGATGATGCCTATGTCCAGATCGACCCGCAGCGATTCACCACCGTCACCATCGTCATGCCCAAGTCCGAGGATATGCTCCGCTACGCCATCTACCGCAGCGGCAGCGCCGACGGCGCCCTCAGCTTTCAGGAGATCCCGGCGGAGCTGTTTTCCCATGCGCGGGTGCTGCATTACGGCAGCCTGTGCATGGCCAGCGAAAGCTCCCGCCAGACGACGCTGCTGGCGATACAGGCGGCAAAGGACCACGGCATGATGACCTCCGTCGACGTCAACCTGCGCCCCAACTCCTGGAAAAGCAGCGCGCAGATGGTGCGGGAGGCCCGGCACCTCGTGGAACTGAGCGACATCGTCAAGCTGACGCTGGACGAGGCGCAGCTTCTGGCGCTTGACATCGCGGCGCTTACAAAGGCGGGCAAGATCGTCATCGTAACGGACGGCGCAAACGGCGCATCGATCCACGCGGACGGCGTATCCGTGAGCCGTCCCGCCATGGATGTGGATGTGCTGGACGTCACAGGCGGCGGCGACGCGTTCATGTCGGCGTTCCTGTACTACTACACCACGCACTGCGGCACAACGCCTCTGCGGGAGCTTCTCAGCAGCGCGCTGGGCTTCTGTGTTGCGTCGAGTTCCGTGGCGATACAGCGCTATGGCGGCATTTCGAGCCTGCCGACGTTAGAAGAGATACGTGAGCTGGAGGCGAAAAACACGTAATGAAACTGATTTATGCAAAAGACTACCAGCAGATGAGCGCGGCGGCTGCACGGCTGCTGGCCGCGCAGGTGATCGAAAAGCCCGGCGCCGTGCTGGGCCTCGCCACGGGCGGCACGCCTGTCGGCACGTACCGGGAGCTGGTGCGCCTGTGCAGGGAGGGATTGGTCTCCTTCCGCGGCGTGCATACGGTGAACCTGGACGAATACTGTGGGCTTTCTGGCGAGCATCCCCAGAGCTTCCGTTACTTTATGAACGAGAACCTGTTTTCAAAGGTGGATGTCCTCCCGGAAAACACCTATATCCCCGACGGCATAGCAAAGGACGGCGCGGCCGAGTGCCGCCGCTATGAGGAACTGGTCAGCCGCCTTGGGCCGGTGGACCTTCAGGTGCTGGGTATTGGCAGCAACGGCCATATCGGGTTCAACGAGCCGGATCAGGTATTCTCAAAGGGCGTGGTGTACACATCGCTGACGGATGATACCGTTCGGGCGAACGCCCGTTTTTTCGACCGCGTGGAGGATGTGCCCACCAGCGCCTATACCATGGGCATCGACGTCATCATGCGCGCCCGCCGGCTCCTGCTGCTGGCGAACGGGCAGGGGAAAGCGGAGATCATGTACAAGGCTCTCTGCGGCCCCATCACCCCGGCCGTCCCGGCCAGCGCGCTCCAACTGCACAGGGATCTGACGGTGATCGTGGACGAGGCCGCCGGTGAAGTCCTGAAAGATCATGGCTGTGAAGGAGAGGTATTATAATGGTCATTGATACGCACGCACACGTTTTTTTCCTGGATTCTTTCATTGATTATGACAACAAGCCGCTGTTTCAGTACATGGACGAGCAGAAGGTGGATATCTGCTCCTGCATCGCGGCTGCCAATAAAGAGAATGACGGCGTCATCGAAAACGTCCGCAAATATCCGGACAAGCTCTTCGGGATCGGGTACGTCAACGTACACGATATGGACCGCTCGCTGGCGAATCTGCGCCATTATGCCGCCGAAGGCATTTTCCGGGGCATCAAGATGCACCCCTATGTGGAGGATTACGTCATCGACGATCCCGCCCTTGATCCCCTGTATGAGACGTGCCTGGATCTGGACATCCCGCTGCTGTTCCACACCGGCATCGTGACATTCAGCACATGGCCCTCCGATGAGCCGGGCAAGGTCAAGCCCACGAAGTACAACTGCATCGGCTTCCCCAACCAGTTTGCGTCGGTGCTGGAAAAGTACCCCAAGCTCAAGATCGTCTTTGCCCATTGCGGCGGCAATTTTTACCGTGAACTGCTGTGCCTGACGGAGCGCTTCGAGAACGCGTATCTGGATACCGCATGGCTGCGCCACTACGCGGAGCGTGCGTTCCCCACCGTGGATATTCACGACTGGATCGAGCACGCGGTGAAGATCGCCGGCTCTGAGAAGATCCTCTTTGCCGGCGAGGGCACGCTGCCCGGCGATATCCGCCAGTGCCGCCTTACCGACGAGCAGAAGGAGAATATCCTCTGGAAGAATGCCGCAAAGCTCTACAAGCTGAATGTGTGAGGTGCAGAAAATGGATATCAAGATCAAAGGCCTTGCCCATGTGGGCATTCCCACGTCCGATCTGGAGGCCAGCCGGAAGTTCTACGAGTCTCTGGGCTTCCGCACACTGGTGTATGCGCCGGAGCTGGAGGGGAACAACTTCCTCTTTATGGAGTGCAGCGGCGTGATCATTGGCCTCCCGCAGTCCCTCGATGCCGATACCCGTGCCCTTGCGGGCACGAAGGGTGCCGGTGATATCGACCATTTCGCGCTGTATGTGGATGATATTGACGCCACATACCAGGAGCTGAAGCGCCGGGGCTGCCAGTTTGTCACGGATGGCATCGTGTATACGGCGGCCTGGGAGCCCAAGTCCTGCCGCTGCATGATGATCTACGGCCCGGACCATGTGAAGATCGAATTTGTGGAGATGAAATGACCGCTCTATGAAAATTATGACAACCAGTTTGTTGGTGGTCATGATTTTCACGTCGGTGCCGGGTTCCTCTTCAAGCCTTAAATGCTGGAGCCGCTGGGCGAATTCTAACCGCAGTCCCCCTTGCTCAAAAGCCGTGGGTGCTTTTGAGGTATACCCGTCCATATTGAGGAGAACCTCCGGTCCTTTGTGCTGCAAAGGATCGGAGGTTCTCCTCGTGTTAGTGCGTTTTGGCGCGAACCAGGGGATTCCGCATGGATTCAGGGCGTTTGTCGGAAGAGCTTTTGGAAAATGCTCTGCGTCAAGCGAAAAACGACGCAGCAGGAGACCGCCGCTGAAAGCACGCCCCATGCTGTCATAGGCGCAGCACAGCAGATGCCTGTTGGCCCGCACATAGGGGCAGATCAAACCACCAGTTTACTGGTGGTTATGATTTTTTTCTGCGCACTGCGCTTTTTCCTTGACAAAATGCCGCCATAAGCAAAGCGTAGGGAGCCGGTCATTTGACCGGCTCCCTACGCTTTATGACTCCTTCAGCTGTTGTGGCGCCTTTTGAGCGAACTTTTGGAGCGGCTGGCGTCTTTGCTCCCGCAAGCACAGGCGTTTTAACGAAAATGAGCGTGCCTTACGGCAGATTGGAGGGCACCACATGAGTAACATATTCCGGAACAACGCGCCGCGTCCCACCGTTCCCGCGGGCATCCAGGTCGACCATAAACGCCTACAACGCCTGCGGAAAAAGAAGATGGCAATGGGCCATAAACGGAACGACCACGAGAATGAGCAGAGCCACGGCATGGGCGGTATGAAAGAGGTGCAAAACCCATGCCTCAATGAACGAAGAATAGTAGAGACAAAACTGCTATAGTAAATGCCCATCCATAATATCCTTGAGTGCATCAATAATTTTCCCGTAGTGCTTTTTGATTTTTTTATTTTCGGTATATACGGCATCAAAACGCACGAGACGATCTACGATATGTTCTGCGATGATGCTTTTGTAATCTTCTGCATCTTCGTATCTGCGTATTATCAAATTTCCACACGATTCCTCATCAAGAAGACGGGAATAGAGATCATTAACGGCAATCTCACGAACAACAGCGACTTCGTTTTCGCTGACAAACTCCGGACTCCACGATGTCACTCCTCGCATAAAGCCCTCATCACTAATCTCATAGATAGAGCATTTTTTGCCTTTGAAAGATAGGCGAAAAGCATCTGGATAGCACTCCATGATAACAGGAATGCCATTTTCTTCGCTGATAATAAAGTCAAAATCATCATGCGGCGCACCAAACAGAAGCCCGGTAACCACATTTTCGATGGCGTACACATACGCCTTTTTGTGTGTTGAAACCTGCGGTTTCAATATTTTCAAGCCTGCGATTTTCGATATGTGGTAAAGCATAATGATTTCTCCAATCTAAAGGTCAACCCATTCGTAGTTCTCGTCAATCATCATCAAGTAATAAACTCATGCTGCCATCGGTGAATTTCAATTCCACACAGCAGTTATCGAAGGTATATTCGCAGGAATCAGTTTTTTCATAGGGTTTGCCTCCCAAATCGTTTTGTTTGGAAGTAATGTAAGCGTGGGTTTTAGTGTGGTATCTTTAACTTTGGGAAACGCCCCTCTGGAATAGGATACCATACACTTCCGGCCTCGACAACAAGAAAGATGAGGCGCGCTGGTGGAAACAATAAAGCGCATCATTAAAAACGTTCTCGGCAAGACGCAGGCGGAGTGCAAGGCAAAGCTGGCTACTGCTATGGAGGCCGCAAAGGGCGTCGACATCAGCCGCGCCGACGAATACACCGTGGCCACGTGGCTGCGGGGCTGGTACGACATCTACGCCAAGCCAAATGTCCGTGTCGCCACGGCGGATCGCTACCGTCTGATGATCGAGCAGTACACCATTCCGCGTATCGGCAGCATCAAGCTCACCAAGCTGACCGCCCACGACCTGCAAAAGCTCTACAAGGAGCTGGTGGAGAGTGGCCGTACCAACCGCAAAAGCGGTCACGGCAATCCGGGACTCAGCAGCACCACCGTCCGCAGCCTGCACCTGATGCTCCACAATGCCCTGAACCGCGCCGTAAAAGAACGCTTGATCCTCCGCAACCCCACCGAGGACTGCATCGCGCCGAAGGTGCAAAAAATCGAAATGCAGATTCTTCCACCGGAGCATATCAAGACCTACCTCGATGCTGCGGATAAGAGGGAACTGCTGCCCATGTTCTATCTGGAACTGGTCAGCGGACTACGCAAGGGTGAACTGACTGCTCTCCTGTGGAGCGACCTCGACATCGCGGACAAGACCATCTCCGTCCGCTCATCTTTTGCCCTTTCCGCGCATTTCCCCGTGTGGGTCACGGTGTGGGTCAGAGCCGCAGTCAGCACCGGTGTGGGTCAGCTTTCTCTGGCAGGGGAATGGTCGCATTTTGCGCTGCTGGAAACAATGAAAGGGTATCAAAACGAAGGCATAGAGCCACCGGGCGGAGCGCAATGCTCCCGCCAGGTGGCTCTGCAGGTTTTCGGTATGGGTCAAAATGTGGGTCAAAGCGTTTTCAGCGCATCAAGAAACGGCGGCAGAACATCGTAGATGATCGCACATATGACGGTCCAGTTGGTATCCTCGTAATGATGCACTAACCTGTGCCGCAAACCCGCAATTTTCACCCACGGAATGTCGGGATGCTGCGACTTAAAGTCCTCTGTCAAGTTAGCGGCGTGCTCGCCGATGTTATAAAGGGGCGTTGTGACGGTCCATTGAATGGTTTCCTCCGCGAAGATCCTGTCCGGCGTGATGTTTTCTTCTGCCACATAACGCAGGAGCTTTTCCGTAGTCTCTCGCATTTTTGCGATTCTCTGCTGGTCGCTGTACTTCATGCGATCTGCACCCCCTCCGCCATGACCGTGTTATAAAAAGCAGAGTTGGCATCAAGCTCCCGCAGTTCGTACACGTCCACGGGCTTTCCTAAGGTGCGATGCAGCTCCTCCGCGATACAGAAAACATCGGTAGGGTCGAATTTGCTTCCGCCAATCACAATGAGGTCAATATCGGAAGAGGCGTCCGCTTCCTGCCGCGCATAAGAGCCGAACAAAATTGCACGCTCGGCATGGTATTTTTTCAGCAGCCGCCGCACGGCGGCAAAAATTTCGTCCTGTGTATAGACCCTGTCAGACATTTGCTTCGCACCTCCTTCGATGAATTTGAATGTTCCCTACCATGCAGTATACCACAAACATGGGGATTTCACAAGTGCTTACGATGCCCACATCTTGCGCTGCTGGAAACAATAGAAGAGCATAGACGGCCTCCCCCTCAGTTCCGCGAGCATTTCTCCGCATCGATGGCAAGCACCACCATCAGCGCGTACAGGGAGTTTTCCTCGTCTGCCACGTCGATGACGTAGGTATCTGTCCAGTGGAACAGCTCTTTGGACACCGAGGCCACCTGCTGTCCCGCTGCGTCCACGATGGCGTAGTCCCACTCCATGAAGCTGCCCTCCACCCGCCAGCCGTTGAAGTCCAGCGTGAACGACGGCCGCAGGAACGTGAACTCTT
>ERZ835980.1192-NODE-1192-length-30281-cov-4.743664_pt1 | contig 30281 bp, 29 predicted proteins | sample MGYA00519943_ERZ835980 | MGnify/ENA primary metagenome ERZ835980 (study PRJEB31850, sample SAMEA3708791) | human gut metagenome | biome: human gut; feature: human-associated habitat; material: faeces | place: China | collected 2014 ... | reverse complement strand
GCTTTTTTATAATCGGAGGACGCATTTTGATAACATACGAACTTCTCAAAAACGATACCGCAGTCAACACGTATATAACAAAGGCGGACGAGTCGCTCAAGGCTCTCGGATTTACCGAACACAGCTTTGCACACGTCTGTAAAGTCGCCGAGGACGCGGCATATATCCTGACAACGCTCGGATTTGACGCCCATACCGTTGAAACGGCGAAGATTGCTGCGTATCTGCACGATATAGGAAACCTTGTAAACAGGGTGGAACATTCGCAGAGCGGCGCGGTAATGGCGTTCAGAATACTTACGAATATGGATATGAACCCCGAGGACATTGCGACAATAGTCACTGCAATAGGAAACCATGACGAAGGCACGGGACAGCCAGTAAATGCCGTATCAGCAGCGCTTATACTCGCCGATAAGAGCGATGTAAGACAGAGCAGGGTGCGAAATTCTGACATTTCCACGTTTGATATTCACGACAGAGTAAATTACAGCGTAAAGAAATCCGCACTTAAGATAAATGAAGAAAAGACTATTATAAAGCTGAAACTTACGGTAGATACCCATATGAGCAGCGTTATGGATTACTTTGAAATATTCCTTGAAAGAATGATACTTTGCCGAAAATCCGCCCAAAAACTCGGACTGAGCTTTAAGCTGATAATAAACGAACAGCAGCTTATATAAAAAAGTGCCGCAAACGGTCGGAATTCCGCTGCGGCTATCTTGTAAAATATATATTTGTTATTTGCGTTTGAATACAGCCTTGTAAAACGGATAAAGCATTGTTTTTATGCCGTGTTTAAATCTTCCGGGCAGTTTTTTCAGACGCAGTTTTTCTGCGTATTTACGGTTTTGCTCACCGGTGCAGGGTATCTCCGTGCCGTCGGGCTTGATTATGCTCTTTACTTTTGCTATAAGCATATCCGCAGTAATACCGTGCTCATATTTAACCTGATTGTCGCCGCACATGGTAAAAATAATCTCTTTGGTCCTTTTGGAATACCTTGTTTTCATTATGCGGTGCATTACATACTGACCGTTTTTTCTTTTGTACAGCAAAATGTCGTATTTTTTGATTTGTGCAAGCTCGCACAGCTTTACCATGTCTTTGCCGGGAACGATTGTCGGCAGCATACTTGTGCCCTTGGGATAGAATGTAAAATTGCCGCCGTTTTTAATGCTTTCCTCAATGAGCGGCTGCATCTGTTCCATTTTCATCTCATTGAACATGGGTTTACTCCTTTTCATCTCGTTTAACATAGTTTTACTTCTTGTTCATGCCGTCATATGCGACATAAGCTGCCTCGTCGTCCATGTTGCAGTGAAGAAGATAGAATCCGGTGTTTTCGACTATAAGCTCGACCATATCAAAGAACTTTGCCGCCTGATTTTTGGTTTCGGGCATTAAAAGCTGGTCGAATATGCGTTTAACGGCGTCGTTTTTGTTGAGCTTTTCAATATAATTGTTCTGTGCGCGTTCAAGAAAGCATACAGAACCGAGAACAGCCTTGGTATTAACGTTGTATCCTTCTTTTCCGCACCACGGAGTGCCGTAGATGAATAATTTGCCGTCAATATACCGTAACAGCGGCTTGTCGCCGTTGATGATTTTTGCTCTATCGGGGAATACCTTTGTCCATAGCCGTGAATGTGTCGATTTCCCGGTTCCGCTGCGCGCGGCAAAGGCATATGCTCTTCCGTCTATTTCGACAACCGACGAATGTAAGATTATGCCGTTGTAATCAAGTATTCTGCGTGCTATTTCGCGGTAGATTGAGAGCGATTCGAGATATCCGTCGGTAGCATCGGGAAGATACGCCTTGTCTTTTTCGTAGTCGGCGGCGGTAGCACTTACGGAAAAGTCCGGAACGGCGTTTTCATCATCGCATTTATAATTTCTGCAAAGCTTTGACGTGTATTCGTGCTTGTTTTGTATGTCGATGTTAAGGTCGGCGATTCTGTACAAAGCCATTGTTTACCTCACAATTTATTATATATGCATATTATACATTTTTTTGCACGCCGTGTCAATAGAATAACGTCCTGATGTGTTTTTTAACTTTATTAATTCTGGCTGAGATTTTCCATATAATAGTCACGTAATAATTTATCACCCTTTGACCTGTTACATTTCCGGCATAAGGTTTGAAGGTTGTTTTCAACTGTATATCCGCCCTTTGCAATAGGAATAATGTGGTCAACCTCTAATAAAAGATTTGGTTCTGAATGAGTGGAGTTTCCGCAATTACAACAAGTAAAGTTATCTCGATTTATAATATATTCTTGCAACTTTTTTGTCATTAATTGGCGCTGTTCCTTAGCAAAGGCGTTAGCAGTTAATTTGCTCTCCAATAATCGAATAAGTTCAATGACAGTTTCTTCGGTCATTGGTACAGTGAATGAACGTTGAGCCATACCGCCACCGGATGTGTATATAAATTTGTATTCAACGGTTATAACATTCTCGTCAATGTTTGCAAAGCCAAGTCTGGAATAGAATCCGGCTTCATCTTCTTTTATAATATATTCCGGAACATCTTTTAGATATTGCAGGTACTCTTTTTTGTAGTTTTCAATAATCTGTTTTGCATCTCTCAATGTTTCAAGTTCTTCGATGAGCATATGTAGTTTTTGAATTTGCTCGGGATACATGGCTTTATTAGAATAGAAATTCTTGACTACATAGTCTAAAGGGTTGTTTTCAGCACTAGCAAACACTGCTGCAGAAACTTCAGCGGTGAATGGTGTAATTGTCTTTTTGTATGGACGGATATAGTTGTATTCGTCATCATTTATCGTCTCGTTCCGAACTACCTTTGTACCAAAGAATTTTGAAATAGAATTAACTTTTTCATTTATGTATTCATTGAATTCCTTTTGGCTGCTCATCAAAACTGCGCAAGAATTTTTTATTTTTGCAAAATCTGCCGATGTGTAATAGGCAAGTACTTTCTTGTTTTGGTTTATGATCTTTTCCATCTCGCTTTTGATATGAATAATAAAATTACCGATAGTATCCCATTCTTCACTATCGAATGTCTTGATTTTTTTTATACTGTTTACTGTTCGGTCAAACAATTGTGTAATCAAACTATCCAACTTTTCTTGACTACCATGAATTTCCAGATTGTCTCTGTTTGCATTTGCATAATCTATTATTTCATTTACACTGTCATAGTATTTGTGTTGTTTCAAATTTAAAGCCTCTTTTCGCTGCTCTTTCAGATATTTATTATATTCACACTTTCCCAAAAGTAGTGAGGGATCATTCTTGAATCTATCTATATCTAATTTGGTTATGTTCATAACTTTTTCGCCTAAACGATTTCCTGCAGGAGATATATAATTAACACTGATTCTATAAGCGGCTGCTTTCCACAAAACTGCATTGATTTGATTTTCAATTCGTTTATATTGATAACGTCCTTTAAATTGATTGTTGTTAAGAAAGTTTCTCAGAATTTTGTCAAGCTCATTTTTCTTTTCTATTATTTGTTTTGCCTGATTAAAACGCTCTTGATCTTCTTTGAAAAATTTTAGGTCATCATATTTGTCCAATGCCTGACGGCTTTTTACCATTATAAACTTATCAATATAAGAAATTATTTGCCAATCTGAAAAACCTAATTCATTTAACACTTCAGATTCTAATTTTTTATATTTCTGTTCACTGTTGATTTCAAACACTGTGATAAAAATTCCTATTATTAAAATCATTACTATAAAAAACATAATATTATCTCCACATTCAATTTTAATGTACCTGACTCAGCAATTTAATCCACAAATAACAGTTTGAAAATGGTTGCGGTTTTGTATAGATTCTTTGGTGGCAACATTAATTTAAAGCGATAACTACATGCATCATATACGATACGCTTATATCCACCATTCCGGTGTGAGCATATCAAGCGTTACAATTCTTTCCGACTTTAAATCAAGCATAATTTCCACATTTTTTGCTTTTCCCGGCATAAGCTGCATCATAAGCTCTCTGCATGCACCGCAGGGCGCTCCGGTATTTCCGTCCGGCATAAGGGCAAGAACACGTTTTATACTTTGTTCTCCGCAGGTAATCATGTTGAATACCGCATTTCTTTCGGCGCAGATTCCGAGCGTAGAACAAGTGTCAATGCAGACTCCGGTATAGATTTTTCCGCTGTCCGAAAGAACTGCCGCGGCGACGCAGCCTGCTTCAATGTATTCCGATATTTTTCTGTCGTTCTGAACGGATTTTGCGGCATCGAGCATTTTTTGCCATGTTGCGTCCATAAAATTTCTCCTTTTTGTAAGTAAAACTAAAGGGAAGAGAATAATCTCCTCCCTGCGTATTTGGTTGAATTTTACTTCTGACCGTAAGTTCCGGAAAGATTTTCGTTGGTTTCCTTGACTTCCTTTTTGAAAGTGGAAGTCTTGATCTTTTCCTGAAGCTTTTCGTAGAACAGATCTCCGTCAACGGGAACGTCAACCGTCTTGCCGAGCCAGCTTGAAAGGAATATAGCGTTTGAAATTCTCAGACCGTTGATTCCTTCTTTGCCGGGAGCCATGAGCTTTTCGCCGTGAAGAAGAGCGTTCGTAAAGTTCTGAGTTATTCCGCGGTGCTGTTGCTTGGGAAGTAAGAACGCAGAATAATCGACATCGATAACTTCCTTTTCGGGACCTACAAAACCGCCGGTTGCCTCAAAGCACCATTTTCTTTCTGGAACGGCGAGCTTTGTGAAGGTCATCTTGCAGTCTTCTATAACGAGCTTGCCGAGGTCGCCTGAAATTTCAAGTCTGTTGGTTCCGGGAAATTCTCCGGTTGTGGTGATGAATACGCCGGTTGCGCCGTTTGCATAGTTTGCATATACGGTAACGTCGTCCTCAACTTCGATGTTGTGGTACTTGCCTTCCTCGCAGAAAGCCGTGATCTTTGTCGGCATTCCGAAGATCCACTGCCAGAGGTCAAGCTGATGCGGACACTGGTTGAGTATAACTCCGCCGCCTTCTCCCGACCATGTTGCTCTCCATCCGCCGGAATTGTAGTAAGCCTGTGTTCTGTACCAGTCCGTGACTATCCATACGCATCTCTTGAGCTCGCCGAGTTCGCCGTTCTGAACCATATCGCGCGCTTTTCTGTACCTTGCATTTGTTCTCTGGTTGAACATAAGACCGAAGAGCTTGCCTGATTTTTCAGCAACCTTTATAAGTTCTTCCGCCTGATTTGTGTAAACTCCGATAGGCTTTTCAGAGATTACGTTGATACCGGCATTGAGAACGTCAATACAGATAGGAGGGTGGAAATAGTGGGGAACTGCTACGATAATTGCGTCAACGAGGTTCGGGTCAAGCATCTTTTTGTAATCGTCAAAGATTTTGACTTCGGGCGCGAGATTTTCCTTTGCCCAGTTGCGTCTTTCTTCCTTGACATCACAAACTGCTGCAAGAACAGCACCTTCGATTTCGCCGTTATTGAGGTATTTGGCATGCTCGGTACCCATATTACCGACGCCTATAACACCAAAACGTACCTTATCCATGTGTGTGTCATCCTTTCGTCTTATTTGCGGCATTTTAGCCGCCGACAATTTTTTTGATTTATGTAAATTTAATTGCCGTCAGAATATAAAAATCAGTCGAGAATTATTGCGGGACACGCCGACCACGGGTGAAACAGGCTTGTGTTCCATTTCTGATCCTTGCCCCATGCCTCATAACAGGTCGTTGCGCCTTCGCTTATCATATTGAGCCAAGCGCCGCTGTCTTTTATAAGTTCAAGTGCAAGATCGTATCTGCCTGCTTTTTTGAGCGCATACAGTGCAAAGAAAGACATATATGTTCCGGCGCTTGTCAGCTTTTTTGAAACAATATGGTTTATGATAACGTCCTTGTTTTCTTCATTTATGCCAATCGAATACAGAAGCGGCAGAATGTTGGAGTGAAGGCTGGGATGCTTTGAGCCTATGCTGTCAACAAAGAGCTTTTGCTCCGGATCGTAGAATGCTTTTACAAATGCTTTGTATGTGCTCTCTTTAAGTCCGGTCGGTTCAATGCCGAGTATGGCGCGGATTTCGTCAATGTCGCTTATCATGCCGCAGTAAAATGCGTTGATGACGTTTTGAAAACCGGGTTCATCCTGAGGATCTTTGAGGGGAAAGTCGTAGTTGTCGCGGAGATTTGCGGGCCAGTCGACAAGATTCCACTTTTCATCAACCCTGTCGATAAGTCCGTTTTCGCGGCGGTATTTGCCGAAATATTCAAGCACGTTCATGACATAAGGGTAATATTTTTCAAGAACCGATTTGTCTTTGGTGTACTTGTATGCTTCAAGCACCTGCATAGGAAACTGGAGCGAATAATCCGCAATCTCCTGCATATAAGCGCAGGGAGAAACCGCAAGCAGGCCTTTGCATACAAACGACGACTGCGCATAGTTGTCAAAAGCTTTGAGGATCATCGACGGATCTCCGGTAAGATGAAGATGCGCAAGTCCCGAAATTGTAACGTCGCCGAGGTACTGTCCCTTTTCTCTTGACGGGCAGTCCATGAAACACTCCTGAACGCCGTATTTGAGCGTATCGGCACAGAGTTTTGCTATTGATCTCAGCTTGCTGTCACTGTCCGAGGCAAAAACTTTTTTCTGCACATACGGGTAATGCCTTACGGTAAAGCGTACCGTTTCGGGTGAAAATTCCACACCGTCCGGAATTTTAATCTGCGCATATCTGAAAGCCTTGTAATCGTACTGGTTCAGAATATCGTCTTTGTTTCCGGAAAGTATGAATTTTTCGGCATAGTCGCAGTTGCAGCGCATTTTCCAGCGAACCGAGCCGTCATTGTTGAGCTCTTCGCCGCAGTAAATGTCAATGCAGTCGCCCTTTTTGCCCGTTGCCGAGAATTTAAGGTAGCCTACCGCTTCAAACCCAAAATCAAATATGTAACCATCGGCTGTTTTGGTAACGGTTTGGGGTTTTACGTCGTAGATGTCAAGCTGCTTTGTCGGCTGCGGAAAGAGGGTGTAGTTTGCATACTTGTTTATGCAGGCATTTTCCCAGTATGAATCGTCAAAGTCACACTTTTCAAAGCCTGTTTCGGCACAGCCTGCGTCATAGCACTCCGCAAAAGCCGTATCGTAGCCGAATTTTCCCAAAGCCGAAAAACCTGTGTGTTCGTGACACTTCCAGCTTTCGTCGGTAGCAATAACCGTGTTTTCGTCGTTCTTTAAATCAAGCGCAAGACCGTGGCGCCTGTCGCCGCTTACCCATACGCGGTTAATAAGTCCCTGATAATAGGTGTGAACCGCAACGGTGTTTTCTCCGTCGGTTATAAAGTCGGTAACATCTGCCGTGTTGTAATAATAATTGAAGTAATATGCGGGAGCAGGACCTTGGGTCACAAACCTGCCGTTGATGTATAGTTTGTAGTAGTCGTCGGCAGTGATACGTATAACGAATTTTCCGCCTTTATTTGCACTGAACTTCTTTCTGAAAAGTATGTGCTTGTTTGAAAGCGACTCGTCCGGCTTATAATCCGAGCCGACGCAAGCCTTGTGAAAGACGTTCTCCGGATTTAGATCGCAGAATTCCTTGTTTGTTATCCATGTAGGATTGAAACTTTCCATGGCGTCCTCCGTAAAAAGTCTTAAACCTGTGCGAGAGCCGCGCCGATTACGGTTGCAAACTCGGCGTTTTTCGGTATAATAAAGTTTAAATCAAACATTGTTGAAAAGATCTCGGCAATTGTATGAGCCTGCGGAAGCGTGGTAAGATTTCCCGTAAGCACAATGTCGCGCGTTGATTTGCTCCGTGCCGCAAAGACCGCAAGCATGCCAATTGACTCGAATACCATGTTTATGATGCCTATTGCGAGATCGCCTTTTGTGGCAATGTCGCTGAGTTTTCCGAAGTTTGACGCGGTCATGTATGACGCAAGACCTATGTCGTTCTTGGTTATGTCGCGTATGCGAAGGTCGATTTTTTCAATATCGCCGTCGTTTGCAAGTTCTATCATGTGCTGGATGTCGGATATGCCGAGCATTTGTTTGGAAAGTCCTACAAGCGTGCCTCCGCCGACTCCCGTACCGCCCATATATTCATTGGTGCCGTCGCTTTTGGCGTATACTATCGACGTACCGGTTCCCATGCTTACGACTATCGCGCTGTCAAAATCCGAAAGATACAGTCCGCCTCTGCCGACGCATTCAAATTCCGAAACGTGCATCGTATCTATGCCGTAAAGGTTGTCGTTAAGGAATGATGAACCGACGCCCGTCATAATAACGCGGTCAATGTCTGAAAGCTTTATGCCGTTCGAGTCGGTAAACTTTCCGAAAGCGCCGTATACCGAGGCAAGCTGGTCGCTTGCGCGCACAAGCAGCGGAGATATTATAGAAGTCTTGTCGTTTTTGTGAAACCCGACAATTTTAGTGGTGCTGCCGCCGACGTCAATGCCGATTATTGTTTTCATATTGAATACCCCGTTCTGAGGATCAGATTATTTTCCTGCTTATTCCGATTATGCGTGTTATTGCGGAAGAAAGAATGAGATTGCTTAAAAGTTCAACGACAAAATTTATACCCGTAAGACCGAATATTACATAATAAATAAGAGACGCGCCGCTTGCCCAGCCCATAAGAATGTCTTTAAAGAAGAGCAGCATTCCGGCAATGAAAAGTCCGGTGTTTACAACAGGGCAGAGTACAGACGCGAGTATTACCGCCGCAAGACTGTTTTTCGGAGCTATAAGCTTGTATACAACCGCGCTTACGTATCCTGCCGCAGCGCCCTTTACAAGGCAGATGAGTATCGTTTCGGCAACGGCAAGCTTGCTTTGAGACATAAGGAATAAAACCGTTCCTCCGTCCCAACCGAAAAGACCGGTGATAAGTACAACCGCACCGAAAACAGCGCCGAGAAAAGCACCTTCACGGCGTCCGTAAAGGGCACCGCCGATAATAATGGGCGCAAGCGCAAGCGTGATTGAGAACGGCCCGAACCGTACGAACGTGCAGACAATCGTAAGAACAACGATTACCGCTGTCAGAATTGCAAGACCCGTCATTTTTTTTGTTTTGTTTTCCATAATTTTCCCTCCATCATATATGCAGATAAATTCTATCATATGCCGCCGACAAAGTCAATATAAAATCGTACCACAAAACTTAATATTTTATGTAATAAATTAAAATATTCTGCTTTTTTGCAAGTTTAATAACACAAAATACCCATAAAACCTTGTTTTTGCAAGCTTGAAACAGCATGACTTTGCTTAAAAATCTCTGACTGTCAAAATTGTGCAAAGTAAAATTATACAAATTTTAAAAAGAATCGAATTTTTTCGGCCAATAACGCCTTTGCAAGTATAAGAACGTGATAAAATTTATTGTCGGCAAAAAGGACAAACGAGAAAATGAGAGAAAAATAAAGAAAATCAAAGATTGATTAGTAAATTATCAATTTTATTTCAAAAACACTTGACTTTGCTGAATAAAGTGGTATAATAAACAAGGTCAAAAAAAAGAAACTAAATCGGAGGAATGAAAAATGTCTACATTTATGGCAAAAGCTAATGAAGTAGAGCGCAAGTGGTACGTTATCGACGCGGCTGATAAGCCCCTCGGAAAGACCGCTGTTAAAGCTGCTGATATACTTCGCGGCAAACACAGACCTGAGTTTACTCCTCACGTTGACTGCGGCGAATTCGTAATCGTAATCAACGCATCGAAGGCAGTGCTTACAGGTAAGAAGCTTGAAAACAAATACTACCGTCATCATAGCGGCTATATCGGAGGACTCAAGGAGATCCAGTATAAGGAACTCATGGAAAAGAACCCCGAAATGGCAGTTATGCTTGCAGTCAAGGGAATGCTTCCCAAGAATTCGATCGGCGCAAAGAGCCTCACAAGACTCAAGGTATACGCCGGCGCGGAACACGACAATGCGGCTCAGAAGCCCGTTGTTCTTGACTGAGAGAGAAAGGAGTATTGACTGATATGTATACAAGTGCAAAGCCTTATTTCTACGGCACAGGCAGAAGAAAAAGTTCTGTTGCCCGCGTTCGTCTTGTACCCGGTTCGGGCGTTATCACGATCAACGGCAGAGATATAGATGAGTATTTCGGACTTGAAACACTCAAGCTCATCGTTCGTCAGCCTTTCGGAGTAACCAAGACTGAAGGAACGTTCGATATTATATGCACCGTTACCGGCGGAGGAGTTTCCGGTCAGGCAGGAGCTATCCGTCACGGCGTTGCAAGAGCACTGCTCCAGGCAGATCCCGCATACCGCACACTTCTTAAGAAGGCAGGATTCCTTACAAGAGATCCTCGTATGAAGGAAAGAAAGAAGTACGGTTTGAAGGCAGCTCGCCGCGCACCGCAGTTCTCAAAGAGATAACAGATTTTCTGTTCAAAACTTTTTACCCCGCGGATTTATTATCTGCGGGGCTTTTTTCTTGCATACACTTTTGCAGCGTAACAAAATTCATATTTTTTGCAAGATGCGTTTTGTATAAATCGCATTTGTTGACAACTTAAAATGCATATGGTATAATATTTTGGATAAAGTCGGCATTTATGCTTATATTTGACCGAGGTGTTTAGAAATGAAGAATCATAGACATATTAAAAAATCATATTTTGACAGATATTTATTTGAATTGCTTCTGGCGCTTGAAGTGCTTATGTCGTTTACCTTTCTCGGATACATACATCTGCCGCCTATTTCGATAACCATAGCTTATATACCTATAATTATAGCGGCAAGCTTGCTCGGAACGGCGCAGTCTACCTATGTATCACTTGTTTTCGGGCTTGCAAGTATGTTCAAGGCGTCGGCAAATTATGTTATGGCAGATGATAAGATATTTTCTCCCTTTCAGAGCGGATATCCTGTTAAAAGCATACTTTTAAGCGTGGGTTCAAGAGTTCTGTTCGGATTTCTTGTAGGACTTCTGTACGATCTTGCAAATAAGAGCAGACATTCAGGACTTTGGAGAGCGGCAATATCGGCAATAGCCACGCGTTTCAATGCGTTTTTTGTCTATCTTGCAATGGGAATTCTCTTTCCCGAACACGGCTATACCTTTATGAATACATTTAAACTCAGACCCGGCGACGCAGCAATGGCTGTGCTGTGCATATGCCTTGTTGAGCTTTGTTACAGAGCGTATAACAGCAGTACCGTAAAGCACCTTAAACACAATATTGATCAATGCGGAAACAATCCGTATATCCAAAGCAGAATAAATCATGTGATAGCTGCTTTCGGTGCTTTTATACTCGCAATGACCGCGCTTGCCGCACTGTATTTTTCGCAGCGTGCTTCATATATGCTGACAAAACACGGCATAGATGTTTCTTCGGCTGTGAATTCCGATCTGCTGCATTTGCATCTTCAGTTTTTCTTCGCCGTGCTTGCACTCAATTTTATATCCATAATATTGCTTACTTCTGTTTATAAATATATGGCTTACCGCGAGTACCTCGGTGAAATGGACGATCTTACGGGCGTCATGGGCAGAAGAATGTTTATGCAATATTGCGACACGTTTCAGAATGTTACAAAGGAAAAGCTGAGCGGCACGGGCTGGTATCTTATTGCAGATGTCGATTATTTCAAAAATATAAATGATACGTTCGGTCATACTGCGGGGGACAAAGTTCTGAAAGATGTTGCCGTACATCTTAACAACTGCTTTGCGGAATGCGGTGCTGTCGGCAGAATAGGCGGCGATGAATTTGCGGCGGTTATTGATAAAGAAATTTCCCAGGATGAAATTGAATCACGTCTTGACGAATTTTTGACGGGCATATCCGATGTTTTGCCGGAAGTACATAAAGTGACGTGCAGTATCGGCGTATGCCGGTTCGAATATCCGCAGGACATCTCGGCTTTACTCAAAAAGGCAGACGAGGCGCTCTATAAAGCAAAGAAAAACGGACGAGACTGCTACGTAATTGAAGAATTTTAAAGTCACAGAGCAATTTTTCCGAAATAATAAATATGTGTTTTCACGGTTGTATTGAATTCATATAAAAGCTTTTGTACACTTAAAAAAATAAACCGAGGAGGTTATCGCTTGAATAAGTTATTGAAAATTTTGATTGCCTGCACCGGATGCTTTTTGCTTTTGACATGCGGCGTACTTGCCGATGACAATTTTGACGGCTATATTGTGCGCTTGTCGGAGAGCATTTCCGAAAATGTCGGAAGTCAATACGCCGTGCTTTTCGGTGATGAGGAAATAACGGAAAGCTATACTGCCGAATATGCGGCGGAGCTTTTGTCAGAGAGTGTTGAAGATGTAAGCGAAGTTCGCGCAGATAAAGGTCTTGTAAAGGTAGATAGCCTTAAAACGCTCGAATGGCTTAAGCAGTCGGGTATTGTAGAATACTATGATGAAAACGTATGCGCCGAACTTTACGGATATGATCCCGAACTTAATCCTTACTATTCCAAACAGTGGCATTTGCCGGCTGTCAAAGCGGAATATGCATGGAAAGCAGGCATTTTCGGCAGCTCTGTAAGGGTGGGCGTAATAGATTCGGGAGTATTTCCGAATGAGGATCTTAAGGACGCTCTTGCCGAAGGGTATAACTACTATCTTAACAATACTGACGCAGCCGGATATGCTGTAAGGCACGGTACGAACGTTGCGAGCATTATAGCCGCGCAGTGCAATGATATAGGAACTGTCGGAATTGCGCATAAGGCTAAAATAGTACCGCTGAAAGTAGTAAATGACGATTCTCCCGGCACAATTCCGCTTGAATACATTGTCAAGGCTATATACGGTGCAGTAGACGATTTTGATTGCGACGTTATAAATATGAGTTTCGGATTCAAGACATCGCCTCTGGCACTTAAAGAAGCGGTAGACTATGCCGAGAGCAAGGGCAGCATTATGGTTGCGGCGGCCGGAAATGACGGTTCGGATTCGGAATTCCCGTACAGATACCCTGCAAGCTATGATAATGTGGTAAGCGTTGCCAATGCCCAGGTAAGCGGCGATACTTACGATATAAGAGATACATCACAGAAAAATGATAAGCTTGATATAGCTGCACCCGGCACATATCTTTATATGGCTGATAATAATGAAAACGGCGTTTACAGAGGTACGGGAACATCATTTGCGTGTCCTGTGGTTTCGGCAGCCGCGGCACTTGTAAAGAGTATCGATCCGCTTATGAATCAGTCTGATTTTATGTATTACTTAAAGGAAACTGCCGATTCTTCGTACCTTACAGCGCAGACGGATTCAGACAGTTGGGGTGCCGGTATGCTCGATATAGAGGCACTTATAAAAATGGTACTTGTCGCGGACGGAAAAAAAGCATATTTATCGAAGGTTGACGTCTCCTTTGACGGCGATACATCAATTTATATCCATAATCCTACTTCGGATACTCAGTATTATACTCTTTCAATAAAAGCTTTCAGACCGAAACATCTGATATTTGATTTTGATCTTGCGCCGTATAAGACTTTGGAGTTTCTCGTGAGTAGTTACAAATGCTACGGAGAGACAAGCTTTTCCGTGTATGACCGCGACGGCAAACTCATTGACGTACAACAGTACAGCTTTGAAAATCCAGATTACGAAACATTTAAACCGGGTGACGTGAATTTGGACGGTAAAGTTGATACAAACGATGTGTTGGTGCTTCAAAGATATCTTGCTTGGTTTGACGGTGTAAACCTTCCCGAAGAAGCATTGCAGTGTGCGGACGTCAATGCCGACGGATTTGTGGACAGCCGTGATATTGTAAGGCTTTTGCAGTATCTTGCGGGCTGGGCTGTTGAGCTTAACTGATATATATATATAAAATACAACAAGTTATCCGATGGGAATTTGGTTTTCCGCCGGATTTCTTTTTTATATTTAAACTTCCGTTTTTGCCGTATATTTTAACAGTGTATGCAATGCGTGTAATGCCGATGTGATTTTCTGTTGCAAAATGCTGTCAGTATTAAAATTAAAAAGAAAACCCGGTCATAAAGACCGGGTAAAGTTTTGATTTATTGGTATCTTATTCGATTCCGCCGTAAGCTTTGTTGAAGTTCTTAAGTGCTACAAGTGCGACAGATTCCTGCGAGGCATATGTAGAAGAGAAGTCATGAGTTGTGTTTCTCGCAAGGTCGCGTCCGATCGACTGGAATGTACCGCCCGCTACATAACCGAGGTCGTATATGATGCTGTCTCTGATAATGTCTATCATCTCTTCAGACTCGTTATCACGGCTGAACTTGGATTTAAGAGACTGTTCGTAGAAAGCGGGAACAACGTCACGCGAACCTATTGCGCAGAGAGCTTCTATAATGTTACCGGTTCTGTGTTCGTCGGAAACTGTAATCGGAATGACAAGAAGGTGTGCATAACCGTTTACAACACTTGCGTATTCATCATCTTCCGTGAACTTGGGGTAGGGAAGAATACCGAAGTTGTCGTCCATGCTTCTGTAACTCTGGGCGCTGCCGAGACCGCCGTCATGGAACATTGCACGGCCTTCGCTGAACATATCGGGACCTGTAAGCGTATTTTCAAGATAAATTATGTTGCCTGCGGAATCCATAAGGTCGAAATACTTGTCAAATATATCAACGGTCTTTGAGGTATTGAGCGTAAGCTCCGGAATACCCTCGTCATTCTTCTTGTAGATTCTCTGACCGCCGGTGTATAGGATTGATATAGGCGACTGCCATTCGGAGGACTGGAAACCGTACTGGTCGTTTTCAACGTCCATAACGCCGTCACCGTTGAGGTCTTTAACGCCTTTTTTAACAAGCTTTGAAAATTCGTCAAATGTCCATGTGCCGTCTTTAACCATCTGGTAAGGATAGTCAAGACCGAGCTCGTCGAATATTCTCTTGTTGAAGTACAGACACATAACGCCCGTGTATCTTCCAAGCGAAATATCACCGTCGAGAACGTAAAGATTGCCGTTTACGTTTGCACTGTCAATAATGTCCTTTGACCACCAAGGGTTTTCAAGATGTATGGAGTCGATCTCGTTAATGTTGAGAAGTGCGTGCTGGGTTGCATAAGAGAACGCAGCTCTCGAATGAGGGAATATTGCGTCGTATGCGTCGTCGCCCGCAAGGATCGAGTTGAGCGCGTCTGTTTCATAATTCGAGTGAGAAGACGGTGTGGCGCTTATTGTAATGTTGTACATCGACTCAACCATAAGGTTTCTCTTGTAAATAGCGTCCTCGATCGGGTCGCCCGTACCTTCTTCAAGATACTGGTCTTTGATGTTTGAAGGACGAATAAGTATACGGAAATTATAGCCGTCATAGTCTTTAATTTCCAGGTTTGAAGTATACGGATCGTTTTCATCAATGGTAACGTCTGTATTGTTCTTTTTGGTTTCCGACTTTTTACATCCGACGCAGGTAAGCATCAGTGCAGCAGCCAGAATAGCCAGTGACTTTCTGAATTTCATTGATATTCTCCTTATCTTAAATGATACAAGGAATTATAGCACAAACGCACAAATTTTTCCACATTTTCTTGGAAATATTATGACACAAATTGCGATTTTGTTGTAATACACAAATTCTGAACGTTGTTTTTGTACATATTGACATCACATATGCTCGTCAAGGTACTCTAATATGTCCGAGTATACACAAAGCCGTTGCTTTTCGTTCAAAATTTCATGGCGCATACCGGGATAAAGCTTAGATGAAACGTTCGTATAGCCGTTGTCTGCAAAGGATTTGACGGCTTTTGCAAAATCTTTTTTTGTTACCATGCACGGGTCGTCGGCACCTGAAACAAACAGAACCGGAAGCTTTGGATTGCGCGGCCTTGAGCTTTCATGAGAATATGCAAGCTCCATTAAAGAGAGCAGCGATTTGTAGCCGTTGAGCGTAAAGGTGAAATTGCAGTATTCGTCCGCGTTGTATTTTTCGACAACGGCTCTGTCACTGCATATCCATGCATTGTCAAGCTTTTCATCGAGAAAGTTTTTCTGAAAAAATCCGAGAAATGCAGAGTTAATAAGCTCGCTTCGCGCGTGATCGCCTTTTCTGCGTATAAGTGCGTCGTCTAATTTTGACATAAGTCCCGAAAATCTGTTTTCTGACGGAGAACCGCATACAATAAGTGCGCTCAAATTTTCATCATGTTTTTTTGCATATGCTCTTACGGCAAGCGAACCCATGCTGTGTCCGAAAAGCCCGTGTTTAAGTCCCGGAAAATCTTCATAAAGCCTGTCTGATACAAGTCCTATGTCGGACAGCACTCCGTCAGCCATGCCTAAGTAGAAATATCCGAGATCTTCTTTTTTCTTTACGCTTTTTCCGTGTCCGCGGTGGTCGTGGATAATGCAGGCATAGCCGTTTTCGGCAAGATAGGTCATGAACGGAATATAACGCTCCTTATACTCGCACATTCCGTGTACAAGCTGAAGTGTGGCTTTGGGATTGTCGGGGTATATTTCGAGACAAGAAATATCGAGATCGTCGTACTTGGATTTGAGAAATCCTTCTCTTGTATTTATGTGCATGATAAAACTCCCGTAAAACATATTTTGTTGATATTTTTTCCTTTAGCAGGGGCAAATATGTAAAAATTGCGCCGAAAACCGTGTTAAAGCTTCGGCGCAAAAGAAAATCTTACATTTAAAGAATATATTCGCCGTATTCCGGAGCGGTATACGGGTGCGTTTTGTTCTGCATGAAGAAAATGCGTTTGGGAGCATTAAAATTCTTCCACAGGACAACCTCAGACGACGGCGGACAAACATAGTCGCCGAGACCGCAGTGAATTGTTACGGGGCATTTTACGCGTTTTGCCTGATTTGCCGTGTCGTAATACATAATACCGTCGGAAATATCCGGTCTCCAGCCTCGCATTCTGCCTTTTGTAATGCCTCCGAGATCACAGAGCCACGGTATAAATATGCCAAGTCCCGTTACATCTTCCGTGTGTGCTGCGATGCTCACAGCCTGCATTGCACCCATGGAGCCACCTTCAAGATACAGCTTTCCGTTAAATTCCGGAAGAGTTTTTAGAAAACGCGCCGCCTGCAACCCGCGAAAGATCATATCTCGGAAATAGCAGGTTTCGGGATTTTTGTTCTGTTCGCTGCAAAATCCGAATCCGTTAAGCTCGCCGTCACGCAGATTTTCGTAGTATTCTTTCTCACGGCCGTTTTCGATGCCATGCTGATTTATGCAAAGCGTTGCAAAACCGTCATTGAAGAATGTTTCTGCCGAAGAATGACCGTAGCCTATTGTAATAAGCTTTGCGCAAAGGCTTTTCGGTTCGGCATTTTTCGGAATTGTAAGGTAGCCCGACGCGGGACGTCCGTGTGGAGTCTGTATTTTGATGTCATAACAGTCGAAATTTGCGTTTGCAGTCTCGATTTTTACCTTTTCAAGCAGAACCGGCTCGCAGTTGTTTGCAATATCGAGCTGTTTATCCCAGAAAGCGTCAAAGTCTTCCGGTTCCGGCAAACCCTGTTCGATATTCAGTACGTCCGCGCCGGCACCGCCTTCAAAAATATCACATTCCGAAAGCTGATTTTCTTTTTCGTCATACGGAGTGACGATGAGATGCGCAAATCCGGGTTTTGAAACGCATACTTCAATTACGGCAGACGCGCTTTTTCCCTCACATTCTCCCTCAAAGTGTTCTCCGCCGTCGGTATCGCACGACCACTTGAAAACATGGCAGGGTAAAGGCTTGCCGTCCTTTACAAGATTCAGTTCAAAGCGCATGGTTTCGCCGGTATGGTATAACAGCGGATTTTTTACCGTCGAGCCCGTAAAGTATGCGTTTGGCATGGCTGTTACCTCCGAAAATTTATTTTACGGAAACTTTGTGGAAGTCCTTTTTCCCTTTTTTGATCATGACTTCGCCGTTTGCAAAGAATGCCTTGTCATAGCCTGTTGCAAAGTCGGTAACCTTAACGTCGTTTACGGATACGCCGCCCTGTTTTACAAGACGTCTTGCTTCGCTGCTTGACGGGCAGAGTCCGCACTTGACAAGAAGATTGCCTATCATTATTTTGCCGTCGGTAAAGTCGTCATCGCAAAGCTCGGTAGAGGGCATATTTTCCATGTTTCCTCCGTTGCCGAACAGTGCGCGTGCGCTTGCAAGAGATGCTTCGGCGTGTTCCTTGCCGTGAACAAGGGCTGTAAGCTCGTAAGCAAGCTTTTCCTTTGCCTTGTTTATCTCGCTGCCCTCAAGATGAGCGTATTCCTCAATTTCTTCAAGCGATAAGAACGTGAGCATTTTCATGCACTTGATAACGTCAGCGTCGTCAACGTTTCTCCAATACTGGAAGAAATCGTAGGGGGAAGTCTTTGCTGGATCAAGCCAGACTGCACCGTTTGCGGTCTTGCCCATCTTCTTGCCCTCTGAGTTCATGAGGAGATTTATTGTCATTGCATAAGCGTCCTTTCCGAGCTTTCTTCTGATAAGTTCGGTTCCGCCGAGCATATTAGACCACTGATCGTCGCCGCCGAACTGCATATTGCAGCCGTAGTGGGTGTAGAGATGATAGAAGTCGTAGGACTGCATTATCATGTAGTTGAATTCGAGGAACGAAAGACCTTTTTCCATTCTCTGCTTGTAACACTCGGCTCTGAGCATATTGTTGACGGAGAAACAAGCTCCGACGTCGCGCAGCAGCTCTATATAGTTGAGCTTGAGCAGCCAGTCAGCGTTGTTGACCATAAGCGCCTTGTCCTCGCCGAATTCGATAAAACGGCTCATCTGCTTTTTAAAGCAGTCGCAGTTGTGCTGAATTGTTTCGGGAGTGAGAACCGAACGCATATCGCTTCTTCCGGAAGGATCTCCGATGTATCCCGTACCTCCGCCTATAAGGGCTATCGGCTTGTTGCCTGCTATCTGAAGTCTTTTCATAAGGCAAAGAGCCATAAAGTGACCGACATGGAGTGAGTCGGCAGTCGGGTCAAAGCCGATGTAGAAAACAGCCTTTCCGGCGTTTATAAGCTCTTTGATATCGGCTTCGTCTGTTACCTGGGCAATAAGACCTCTTGCCACGAGTTCGTCGTAAATTGTCATTTTGAGTACGTCCTTTCGTAAATTAAGCGCCGTAAATTTCCGAAATAAAAAATCCTCTGCATAAAGCAGAGGACGTAAAATACGTGTTACCACCTCAATTTACCGTCTTTTCGCAAAGACGGTCTCGGTAAGTGAATAATATCACTGCTGCGGCTGTAACGTGCCGGCGAAACGCCGCGGTCTACTTGCAAAGAAGCTTTCGGCGCGGAGCTTGCCCAGTGTATTCGCATGACCTCACAGCTTAACGCCTTGCACCTTGCGGCGTCTCTCTGAAAAAGCATTGTGCGGTGCTACTTGTCCGGACTTATAGCGCTTTGATTTATATAACGAATTAATCTTAACATATAATTTCATACTTGTCAAGGCTGTTTTTCAGGTAATTCGTGTATATTTCGGACACTTTATGCCGATTTAAAAAAATAAAGATATTAAACTTTGCGCATACTGTTGAAAAATGTATAATTCTGTGTTAGAATTGAACAAACAACAGTAGGAAGAGGTAGTGCAAATGGCATATACGTATCTTTGGTATTTCATAATATATGCTTTTCTCGGCTGGTGCTGCGAGGTCGCGTTTGCGGCGTTTGCCGAGGGAAAATTCGTGAACAGAGGCTTTCTTAACGGAGCTGTCTGCCCGATATACGGTTTCGGAGTGTGCATTGTGTATGCGTTTCTGATGCCGTTCAAGGATACGTGGCTTACGCTGTTTGTACTGTCAATGCTGCTTACGTCGCTGCTCGAACTTATAACGGGATTTGCGCTTGATAAGATATTTCATCAGAGATGGTGGGATTATTCGGCAAACAGCTTTAATCTCGGCGGTTATATATGTCTTATAGCGTCCTTGGGCTGGGGTGTAGGCTGCCTGTTTGTCGTAAAGGTGCTGTTTCCGATAACGGATAAGCTTATATCGCTGCTGCCGAAAACAATAGGCTGGATACTTCTCGGGATTTGCCTTGCGCTGTTTGTAACGGATACCGTAATCACGCTCTGCATGATGATCGGACTTAACAAATATTTGAAAAAGCTTGATTCTCTCGCAAAAGCGTTCAGAGAGGATTCGGATATAATCGGGCAGAGGGTTTCAACCGGTACTATGGAGGCAATAGCTAAGTACAATGAAATTACCGCAGAGGGAACGCCCGTTTCGGAGTTCGTCGATAAGAGCAAGGCTGTAAAGCAAAACCTTGAAGAATTTTCCGAAAATGTTGTCAGAAAAACAAAGGAATTTAAGGACGATATAACCGAAAAGAGCAGGGAGATGAGGCTTGCACAGAGATCCGAACGCAAGAAGAAAGTTGCGGCAGGCAGACTGATCCGAAAGAACTATGACGAAATGCTTTCCAAGGTTACAAAGAAGTATTCGCGTTTGTTAAAGGCATTCCCGAACTTTCAGTTCAGCGACTTCCCGGATCAGACAAAACAGCTCAAAAAGAAACTGCGCGGCAGAAAGCATTAAAAAGCTTAACTATAAAAATTACTCTGCGTCACACATATGCACGGCGCAGAGTTTTGTTGTATTATCGGAAGAAAGTTTATGCTTTTTTATGCTGAAACTGCGGCTTTGCCGAGAGCGCGGCATTCTTCAAGCGCAGAATCGTCGGGCGCTTCGTTGATGGTAAGACCTTCGCCGTTTACGAGTACGGCACCGTCGTTTATAACTCTCTGTTCCCAGTTTCTCATCCATTCTCCGTCGCCCCAGCCGTATGAGCCGAAGAGCGCTACTTTTTTGCCCGAAAGACTGCCCTCAAGTTCTGTAAAGAACGGCTCAAACTCGTCCTCTTCGAGAACCTCGCTGCCCATAGCGGGGCAGCCTAAGATAAGCGTGTCGTAAGCTGCTGCGGCAGACGCCGTTGTATCGGAAACTTTAAAGAGATCCGCAGAAGCGCCGCTTGACTGAACGCCTTCAAGTACGGCAAATGCCATAGATTCCGTGTTTCCCGTTCCGCTCCAGTAAATAATTGCTGTTTTGCTCATTATTTGTTCCTCCGTAGTGTAGAAATATTTGGTATTACAAACTATCTGTTAAGATAATAAGTATTCGTAATTGTTTATGCCGCGTGAAAGATGCGTGAAAGCGAAAGTCCCGACTGCACGCGCTTTAAAAGTGCAAGTCTGCAAAGCTTGTATCGCCTGAACATTCGCGCCGCGGCCTCGGGCTCGGCATATACCTTCCATTCGCCCGTAAGCAGACAGCCGTCGTCCTTGTGGTTGATAAAACCGTATATGTCATGCGCCGGATAACCTAAAAACGCACCTATTTCGTGCGGAAATTCACGTTCCGACAGCCTGCTTTTCAGCATTTTAAGCTTTTGTTCGAGAGACGCACTCCTTTTGTACCCGAAATCCTCAAGCAGCTTTGATATTTCGGGACGTGACAGATATTCAGTAAGGACTTTTCTTCTGTAAACCAAAACAAGCGCTCGTCTTTCGCAGCTGCAAAGAATCCTTACGTATATGTCCTTGCCGTTTAACTGACCGTTAAGCTCCGATATTTGATTTTCAATATTGTTATACCGTGTTTTTGAAACAGAAACTATATTTCCAGGCTTTATACCTGCAAGGGCAGGGCCGCAGTGCCGTGCCAGAAGTTGTTCAAGCATATATGCTCCTATAAGTTAGGGAAACTAACCACGTATCAAAAATAAATGTTAGTCAGAACTAACCATGCGATAAAAAATTAAGCGTTGCCGCCGAAATATTCCGTTAAAGCTTCGTTTAGAGCGCAGGCGCTCGAAGAATGACAGTGTTTTACGAATGTGCCTGCTTTTTCAGCCTGCTGTGATGCAACGGCAACCATTTTGTGCGCTACCGTGCCGGTAAAGACCACCATCATGTCGGGAGAACCGATCTGGTTTCTGAAATTTGCGGGGAATTGTGTAAAGACTTTGCATTTACAGCCGTACTTTTTGCATATTTCCTTGTATCGGCAATGCATTCTGTCGTGGCCGCCTATGATTACGACGCTCATTTTGTACCTCCGTCGCGTAATGTTTGTTTGTGCGCCGCAAAGATTATTGGACGCTGCCGTTAAGAATGTATTCTGTCATCGCGGCTGCATTTTCATCAGACATTGCGCAAAGACAGCATATTGCGTCGGCGCGTGCGTTTGTGTCGCTGCTGCCGAGAGTGTGTGAAAAAAAGCGGTGCAGGGTAAGGTATTGAAGATAGAGTCCGCTTGCCATCGAGGCGCCGATCTTTGTAAAAGTAATTATTCCGTTTTCCTTTTTCTCAATCAGACCTTCTTCGATGAGATTGGGAAGCATGAGGGAAATGCTTGCTTTTTTTACGCCGAGCGACTTTGCAATGTCGATACTTCTTACGGCGTTTCCCGTGTTGCCGAGTTCATATATGATAAACATATATTTTTTCTTTGTGGCCGAAAGCATTTTTCTCCCTCCTTAGTCCGATCAAGAGTTTGGATTAACCGTTTTCTTCACTTTTGCGGCTGAAATGATTTACAAGCCGCAGACAGAGATTTTTGACGTAAGCTATTGCAAAAACAAGAGCAAAGCATACGGTAAATGCGCAGATTCCGTAGAGAAAGTTTATAAATGAAGCAGACATCTTTTAATCACTCCTTGCCGTTGCGGCACGATCCTCCGAGAGCGCAGTGGCTGCACGAACCGCCGCAGGAGGATTTTCCTTTTTTCTTATCATTTCTTATTGAGCGTATCGCAAGTACAACAATGCAGATAAGTATTGCGAGAACGATTACGGTGGGTAAATTGCCTGTAAGCCATGTCATTTTGAAAAATCCTCCTTTTTGCCGGGCGGCAGCAGAAACATTATTTAAATCCGTGCCGTCCGGTATTTGTGCGGTTATACTTGTTGTTTGATTTGATTACTTTGTTGTCTTAACTTTGCCGGAGAAATTGCTTGCCTCTTTATAGGGCTTGAAGAGCATATAGATTATACCTGCTATAAGTACGAGCGAAACAATTATTCCGAATATGTTTGCGTTGCCGGCGAAAATCTGACCGATCTGATTGATGCAGAGCGCAACCACATAAGCAAATCCGCACTGATAGCCGATTGCAAACCATGTCCACTTTGCATTGTTCATCTCACGCTTGATAGCACCGATTGCTGCAAAGCAAGGAGCGCAGAGCAGGTTGAATACGAGGAACGAGTAACCGGTAATGGGTGTAAATGCTGCGGAAAGCGCCTGATATACCGTTCCGTCTCCGCCGCCGTAAAGAATACCGAGAGTACCGACGATATTTTCCTTGGCAACAAGACCTGTGATAGATGCGACGGCTGCCTGCCAGTTACCCCAGCCGAGAGGAGCAAATATCCAAGCGATAGCTCCGCCGATCTTTGCGAGTATACTCATATCAAGTTCTTCTTCACCGAGCATTCTGAAACCGTCTGCTGTGAATCCGAAGTAAGTTGTAAACCAAACAAATATTGTGGAAAGAAGAATGATTGTTCCGGCTTTCTTGATGAAGGACCAGCCGCGCTCCCACATTGAACGGAGAACGTTGAGCAGGGTAGGCATATGGTATGCCGGAAGCTCCATAACGAACGGAGCGGGATCGCCTGAGAACATCTTTGTCTTCTTGAGCATTATACCGGAGATGATGATTGCAGCCATACCTACGAAGTATGCGCTTGTAGCAACCCATGCCGAGCCGCCGAATATAGCGCCTGCGATCATTGAGATAAACGGAACTTTCGCGCCGCAGGGGATAAAGGTGGTAGTCATAATGGTCATCTTGCGGTCGCGGTCATTTTCAATGGTACGTGACGCCATAATGCCGGGAACGCCGCAGCCTGTACCGATAAGCATAGGAATGAAGGATTTACCCGAAAGACCGAACTTTCTGAATATACGGTCAAGTACAAATGCGATTCTTGCCATGTATCCGCAAGCTTCAAGGAATGCGAGCAAGAAGAAGAGTACCAACATCTGAGGAACAAATCCGAGTACCGCGCCGACGCCGGCTACTATACCGTCAAGGATAAGTCCGGACAGCCATTCGGGAACTGCGGGATTGTCAGAGTCAACTCTGAGAGCGTTTCCTATAAGTACCGGAATACCGGGAACCCATATGCCGTAATCTGCGGGATCGGGCTCGTCGCCGATTTCCTCAAGCGTTGCCTTTGCATTTTCGTAATCAGCGATGGTTGCGGTTTCTTCGGAAACTGCGAGTGTTTCTTCGTCTTCCACTTCGTAAGTAAATTTGCCGTCTGTGGGCTCGCCGTTTTCTTCGACATATGCGTCATATCCGTCTACTATTGCGGAAGCGTCGCCGTATTCTTCGGCAACTTCATTGTATGCTGCCGAACCTATTCCGAATAAGTGCCAGCCGTCGCCGAACAGACCGTCGTTTGCCCAGTCGGTAGCGGAAGAACCTACGCCTATCATTGCGATCCAGTAAACAAGGAACATGATAACCGCGAAAATCGGAAGTCCGAGCCAACGGTTTGTTACAATCTTGTCTATCTTATCTGATGTGGAAAGCTGACCTGCGTCTTTTTTCTTGTAGCAGCCTTTAAGGATTTCGGCTATGTAAACATATCTTTCGTTGGTGATGATGCTTTCTGCGTCGTCATCAAGTTCTTTTTCGGCAGCTGCAATGTCAGCCTCTATGTGAGCCTTGACATCGGGTGCTATATTGAGGGTCTCGGTAATCTTTGAATCGCGTTCAAAGATCTTTATTGCGTACCATCTCTGCTGTTCTTCGGGCATATCGTGAAGAACTGCCTCCTCAATATGGGCGATGGCGTGTTCAACAACTCCGGAGAACGTGTGCATCGGAACGGTCTTGCCGTTCTTTGCGGCGTTGATTGCTTCTTCGGCAGCTTCTTCAATACCTGTGCCTTTGAGTGCCGATATTTCGACTATCCTGCAGCCGAGTTCTTTTGAAAGTTCGGTTATGTTGATCTTGTCGCCGCTTTTCTTAACGACGTCCATCATGTTGATTGCAATAACTACCGGGATACCGAGTTCGGTAAGCTGAGTTGTGAGGTAGAGGTTGCGTTCGAGGTTTGTTCCGTCGATGATGTTGAGTATTGCGTCGGGACGTTCGTTGATGAGGTAGTTTCTCGCAACTACTTCTTCAAGCGTGTAAGGGGACAGGGAGTAGATACCGGGAAGGTCTGTAATTATAACGCCGTCGTGCTTCTTGAGCTTGCCTTCCTTCTTTTCAACCGTAACTCCGGGCCAGTTTCCTACGAACTGGTTTGAACCGGTAAGGGCGTTGAATAAAGTGGTTTTGCCGCAGTTGGGGTTTCCGGCAAGTGCAATCCTTAAATTCATTGTTGATTCCTCTTTCTGTGATGTTGATTACTGTTTGAAAATTAAGTTTGAGTTACTTGACTTCGATGTTTTCGGCATCGGCTTTTCTGAGTGAAAGCTCGTAGTTTCTTACGGTAACTTCAATAGGATCTCCCAAAGGTGCAACCTTTCTTACGTAGATGCTTACGCCTTTTGTTATGCCCATGTCCATGAGTCTGCGTTTAACAGCACCTTCGCCGCAAATTTTGACGACCTTTACGGTTTCGCCGATCTTTGCTTCTTTAAGATTCTTCATAAACTTTTCCTCCGTTTATATAATTATTATTTAATTTTTCAGATCATTATTTTCTGTGCCATTTCTTCGCTTATGGCAATTCGCGCTTCCTTGACGTTCACTATGACGTTGCCGCCGAGACGGTTGATTATCTGTACATTTCCTCCGACGACAAAGCCTAAGTTTTCAAGGTGCTTTTTTACTTCGGGATTTCCGCCTATTCTCTTGATTATGTTGTTTTCTCCGGTGTTTGCTAAAGTAAGCGGCATCATTTTTTGACCTCCGTATTTGGTTAGGTAAGCCTAACCCGTGTTCAAAATAATTAGTTAGCCTTTGCTAACTTTCGTGGTTAGTTTATCATAACTAATCGAGCTTGTCAAGAGTTTTTTTATAAAAAAATACGTTTCGGCAAAATGTATATAAGCAGCTGCAAAAAACAGGGGATAAATTGTGCAGTGATGATAAAATCGCCGGTTTACTTATTGAAGAACCGTAAAGTCTGTAAACGTGTAACCCGATTTCATAACGATTTCGCGTGCCTTTTTCTCGTCTAACGGCTGTTTTGTGTATACGTAGGCGCACTTTTCTTTGAGCTTTACATTGGCGGCGGTATCGTCCTGCGAATTAAATGCGTTTTCGACTCTTTCTTTGCAGTGTGAACAGGTCATGCCGTCAACGCCGACTTTGTATGAGTATTTGTAATGCGAAAGATTTCTGTCCTTGGGTTTTACTTTGGGATCGGATTCGGCGCCGCAGCAGCCGCTTGTCAGTTTCTTTTTGTAGCTTATCGCGGAATATACGCAAATGAGTATAAGTACGGCGCAGATTATAAGTGTAGGAAGATTCATGGTTATTTACTCCTTTTAACGAATTAGTTATCTCTAACTAACCGCATTATATATCCGCATTTTGCTTTTGTCAAGAGGGAAGACGCAAAAAAGTACCGGACGCATTAAAACGCCCGGCATCAATTTGAATTTTATACCAAGTCTATGTATCTTGACGATGAAAAGCCGAGTATTCCTCCGTATTCGACGACATACCAAAGACCTGTGCTGCAATAGACGTTTACGTTTTCGCCGTTCGGAATCTGTGCAAGCACTGCCGCGTCCATGGACGGACGTTCTCTTATGTTCAGTCTGCCGCCTTCCGTGACGACAACACCCGTTTTTACTCCGCTGTATTCTTCAGGACTCACAAAAATCACTCCCAGATACTCCGCAACTCCCTGAGAAAGGTTGCGGGCAATTTCTTCAATGTTGTTTTTTATCCATTCCGCGTCCTCGGGATTGTCGTGATAGGCAATTTCTATGAGGACGGACGGCGCTCTGGTGCGTACAACTTCCGCAAGAGACGTTGTCGGCATAAGTCTTATCTTTGACGGATCGGGATACACGCTCATAAAATTGTCCGCAAGAACCGTCGCGGCGTCTCTGCCTCTTAGACTTCTCGTGTAGTAGTAAAAATCGCTGCCTGTAAGCTTCCCGGCAAGCGCTTCGGGCGACGCGTTGGAATGAAGCGCTAAATGCAGGTCATAATTCCCGGCGTTTGAATCCTCTATCGACTGTCGGACGGTCGCATTCGGATTGTTTCTTGTGTAACTTATTCCCGATGTCGTAAGGTACGGCTCCATAGCGTCGGCAATGAGGTTCATGTAATAGCGTTCGGAACCGGAATTGTCGTAATACTGATTAAAGTCCTGTGTAGAAGGACTTAAAAAAATTGATGGCATATTATCCCTCCGTTTTTTGTTTTATTACATTGTATTCCGAAAGCCGCTTATTTGACACCGATTTTTTCTCATATACCTAAATGTGCGGCAATATAATAAAGAATGAACAATGAATTGCAGGGAGGGCGCGGAGTTTGCTCGGTAAGGTTTTTTCGTGTATGACGGTAATATCGTTTATATGCGCCGCCGCAACGGGAAATATGCAGCGAATGAGTATGGCGCTTGCGTCGGGGGTGGGCGAGGGAGTGACGCTGTGCCTTGCGCTTATGGGCACAATGTGCTTTTGGAACGGCATTATGAAAGTATTTGACGCAGTCGGCGCAACAAAAGTGTTTTCAAAGCTGTTAAAGCCGCTGCTGAGACTTATATATTCTGAAAAGGTACTCGAAACCGATGCGTGCGGCTGTATATGCGCGAGCATGGCGGCAAATTTTTTCGGTTTGGGAAACGCCGCACTTCCTCTCGGAATAAAGGCTATGAAAAGCATTGAAAAAAGTGAAAATTCTACGCGTGCGGGCAAAGACATGATAATGTTCGCGGTTCTGAATACCGTTCCGTTTCAGCTTGTACCGACGGCGCTTATTGCGCTGAGAACCGCACATGGCAGCAAAGCTCCGTTCGATATAATCTTACCTGTTTGGATATGTTCTGCGATTACGATATGTTTTGCGGTGTTTTTATGTAAGATGCTAAGCAAAATCGCGGATATTACGGAGGCTAAAAAGTGGTTTTTGAAAAAATAGGATATTTCGCGGCACCGGTAATAGCGGTTGTTGCGGCGCTTTTAATGTTCTTCTCGAAAAAAGATGCCGGAAAAGAGTTTCTGGACGGCGCAAAAAGCGGAGTTACGCTATCGTTTGAACTTATACCCGGCATGGTAATGCTTGTGAGCGCCGTTAAAATGTTCTGCGCCAGCGGCGCTGTCGATGTGCTGTTAGGCTTGTTCGGAAAAGCGCTTGTATTTTTGGGAATACCGTCGGAACTGCTGCCGCTGCTGCTTGTAAGACCTTTTTCGGGAAGTGCGTCAACGGCTCTTGCGGACAGTATGTTTGCAAATTACGGGCCTGACAGCTTTTCGGGACGGTGCGCAAGTATACTTATGGGCGCGTCGGACACGATAGTTTATACTTTGGCGCTGTATTTCGGCGCCGTGGGCAAAAAAAGAACGCGGTATGCACTTGCCGCGTCGTTTGTAATATTGATTTTCTGCACTTTTGTTTCGGTAAAGCTTGCGGAATACTTGTTTTCGTAAACTTATTGAGCGTTGTGCTGCGAAATGGACGCACGGTACTTTTTCGGCGTCATGTTTTTATGTTCCCTGAATTTTGAAACAAAGTAGCTCGATGAGGAAAATCCCGTGCTGTAAGCAATTTCAGTGACGGTCATTTCGGTGGTTGCAAGCAGACGTTCGGCTTCGCGCAGACGTATGTAGTTTACGTAGTCGTTAAAGCTTTTGCCGGTGATTTCCTTGAATATCTTTGAAAAATAGCTGTAACTCATAAAGCAAAGCTCCGCCATTTGGGCGACCGTTATGTTCTGCGAGTAGTTTTCGGATATGTACGAGAATACCTTTGACATACGGCTGTTGTAGTTTTCGAGAGATGAAGAATCAATGTTGAGGTTTACACCGTTTTTATGCCAAAAACGCAAGATCCACAGAAAAATACGGCATATATCCATTTTTATCGCGATTTCAAAGCCGTAGTCGCGGTTGTTGTTTTCCTCGACAAGCTCGTACATTGACTCTTTTATGCAGCTGCCTTCGAGAAACGGAGCGGAGATAATTTTTTGATGAGTAGCCGAATCGAGTATAAACGGCAGTATGTATTTTATCTCAAATATGCTCTGCTCGGCACTGTATATAAGCTCAGGAGAGAATTTCAGCACGATGTAGCTGTTCAGCCCGTCCGAAAGCGTGTCTATTTTGTGCACCTCATGCGAGTTGATTACAAGCAAGTCTCCGGATAGGAAATAATGGCGCTTGCCGTTTAAAAATACCGCAAAACTGCCGCTTGTTGCATAAATAAGCTCTATATCGTTGTGAATGTGCGCACCCGACATGGTACCTTTGCCGTCCTTGAACTGATGTGAAACGTAAAACAGATATGAAGCAGTTTCTTTGAGGTTTCTTTCAACGCGATAGCTTTCGCTCATTTTTATCACCGCCGGATATTTTATGTTGCTATTGTATCATATGAAAAATCATATATCAAGCATTTGCGGAAAAATAATATAAAAATTTTGTTTCAGTAACAGCCGTACTTATATGTAAATACAATGCCGAAGGGCAAGAAAATTACTTTTTATGAAAAACACGGATTTTTTTGTAAAATGCTATTGACAAAATCAATATATAGTGGTATAATATTACCGTTGTCGAGATGAGGCAACATTTGTTCTGGGTGTGGCTCAGGTGGTAGAGCGCTACCTTGGGGTGGTAGAGGCCGTGGGTTCAAGTCCCGCCACTCAGACCATTTTTGAAACCGCTGTAATAGGCGGTTTCTTGCTATATATACGTATTTACGTAGCTTTTGATGTTTCTGCACAGTATATAACATCTCTGCAAAAAGTAAAATATGTGCGGATATTATGACAAAGTAGACATGCAAGTAGACACAGAATTACTTAAATAAATCGTCAAAATACTTATTGACGTTCTCATTTACTTCTTTTTCTTTTTCACTCATCAAATGCTGATAAACATTTTTAAGCATATTATCTGTTGCGTGTCCCATACGTGCTTGCGCGTATTTATTCGGAATATTAAGCGAAAGCATTACAGAGGCGTTATAATGGCGCAAATCGTGAAATCTGAAGTGTTTAATTCCAAGTGTTTTAAGTGCCTTTGAAAATCTTTTATATATTGCGGTTGCAGTAAGCTGAGTCACATATTCGGTATGTCGCTCGGCTTTTTTTAATTTCTCGGCGAGTTCTTCCGGAACCGAAAGGTTTCTGTTGCCTGCGGTTGACTTCGGCGCTTTTTCAAAAAGTTTATTATCTTCACCGCTG
>ERZ835980.1168-NODE-1168-length-30800-cov-6.274711_pt1 | contig 30800 bp, 30 predicted proteins | sample MGYA00519943_ERZ835980 | MGnify/ENA primary metagenome ERZ835980 (study PRJEB31850, sample SAMEA3708791) | human gut metagenome | biome: human gut; feature: human-associated habitat; material: faeces | place: China | collected 2014 ... | reverse complement strand
AATCTTATCGAGCCATTTTTTGAGGAAGAGTTTTTCGAGCACGAGCAGTACGCCGAAGAAGAGACCCCATACTATGAAGTTCCATCCGGCGCCGTGCCAGAAGCCCGTGACAAACCATACTACGAATATATTGAAAATCCATCTGCCGAATTTCACGCGGTTGCCGCCGAGCGGGATATAGATATAATCGCGGAACCAGCTGCCCAGCGACATATGCCAGCGGCGCCAGAATTCGGAGATTGTCTTTGAAATGTAGGGATAATTGAAGTTTTCGCAGAATTCGAATCCGAATATCTTGCCCAGACCTATAGCCATATCGCTGTAGCCCGAGAAATCGAAATAAATCTGCAGGCTGTAAGCTATCGCATAGAACCAGTAGAGCACGACGGTTTTTTCTCCTATGGCGGAGAATTTGGAGCAGAATTCGCCTATGACATTTGCGATGAGAACTTTTTTTGCCAGACCTACGCAGAAGCGGAAAGCGCCCTGCGAGAATTTTTCAAAGGAATGTTTTCTGTTGTCAAGCTCGTCGACGACAGTCGAATAGCGGACGATAGGTCCTGCCACAAGCTGAGGGAAGAGCGTCAGATAAGTAGCGTATGTGAATGGGTTTTTCTGAACGGGAACCTTTCCGCGGTATACATCTATTGTATAGCTCAGGCTCTGGAAGGTATAGAAGCTGATACCGATAGGAAGAGCCACCTTGAGAAGCGGAATGTTTGTTCCGACGATTGCATTTATATTTGAAATGAAGAAGTCGGTATACTTGAAGTAGCAGAGCAGTCCCAAGTCGACAAGCAGCGACAGGACAAGCGACACCTTCGGCATGATCTTGTTATTTCTGCGGCGGAAAAAATCTATGGAGAGCGAGCAGAGGTAATCCCACATCGCCGTGAATACCATAAGAAATACGAGCTTTTTTTCGCCGTAGAAATAGAAGAACAGGCTGAAAGCAAGAAGTACATAATTCTTTATTTTGCGGGGTGCTATGAAGTAGAGCAGCAGCACCGCCGGCAGAAAATAATAGAGAAAAGGTATGCTTGAAAAGACCATTTCGTTTTTAACCTTTCAGAATTTATTGATTAAAATCCCATCTCGAATTCCTTTTCGAGGCGTGCGCCGGATTTTTCTTCGAGAACATTATCAAAGGCATCTGCAATCTTTTCGCAGGTAGCCTTGGAGCACATAACCATGAGAACATAATTGCCGTTGTTTACGGTGATGAGATATTCCGCATTGCGGCAGACCCATTTTCTCATATTCACGCCGCCGAGCATTTCTTCCTTGACCTTGTCGCCGTCCTTTGCATCCTTGAGCTTTACGATAACCATAGAGAAGGGTTCACCGCCCATCATGGCGTTTTCGTTCCACACTGCGTCGTCCTCGACAAGGGAAGCGCTCTCGGAGATACCGCTGTAATACTTGCCTTCGTCTGCATTGCTTACGCTGAAGTGCGTGGGACCTGTCAGCATTATCTCAAATTCGGAGCCGTCATATTCATCAATGGTGGTTACCTTGCCGCCGATGCTTTCGATGACCTTATTCATCAGGTCCTCCACGCTGTAGTCCGTGTTCTTTACTTCCTCGGGCTTGCCGGTTGATTCTGTTGTTTCTGTTGTGGATTCGGAGGAGCCTGTGCTCTCTGTTGTTCCGGATGAGGCGGTTGTGTTATTCGGGTCTGAGTTGCCGCAGGAAACGAGCACAGCCGCGAGCATGCCTACAATAAGAAGAAGTGATATGATTTTTTTCATTTTAAAACCTCCCGAAAGTCTCATATGACCTTCATTTTCTTGCTTTTTTATTTTCGCTTTTCGCGAGCACCGTCAATTAGTCGCCGGAGAAACGGTTTTTTCTCACCTTTTTTTCAAAAAAACGAAAAAAAGTTTCCGCATGCGCATTTTTTGCGCAAAGGACTTGACAAATCGACACTTTTATAATAATCTTATTATGTATTATTCGGAAAGGAGTATACAGAATTTGAAAATAACATTCAGATGGTATGGGGAAGACGACCCCGTTACACTTGACAAAATCAGACAGATCCCGTGCGTGACGGGAACGGTCACGGCGGTTTACGATGTAGCCCCGGGCAAGGTGTGGCCGCGCGAGAGCATAGCCCGCCTGAAAAAGCTCTGCAATGACAATGGACTTGAAATGGAGGTCATAGAGAGCATTCCCGTTCACGAGGATATAAAGCTCCGCCGCGGCAATTATCGTGAGTATATAGATAATTATAAGGAAAACATCCGCCGCGTTGCCGAGGCGGGAGTGAAATGCGTCTGCTATAATTTCATGCCTGTTTTCGACTGGACGCGTTCGCGCCTTGACCAGCCGCTTCCCGACGGTTCAACTGCACTTGTATATCACACCGAAGATGTAGCGAAGATGGACCCTACGAAGCTTACCCTGCCCGGCTGGGACGCTTCTTATTCTCCCACGGAGATAAAGGAGCTTATCGATGCATACAAGGAGCTCGGCGAAGAGGGTCTCTGGCAGAATCTCGAATATTTCATTAAGGAAATAATGCCTGTTGCCGTGGAGTACAATGTCAATATGGCGATACATCCGGATGATCCGCCGTGGTCTATTTTCGGCATACCGAGAATAATCACCTGCGAAAAGAATATCGATCGCTTCCTCTCGCTCTATGATGACAAGCACCACGGGCTCACGCTTTGCAGCGGAAGTCTCGGTTGCACAAAGGCAAACGATTATACCGCGATGGTGCGCAAATACGGCGCTATGGGAAGAATCCATTTTGCCCATGTGCGCAATATAAAAATTCTCGATGACGGCGGATTTGAAGAAAGCGGACATTATTCGCCCTGCGGCTCGCTCGATGTTGTCGGGATACTGAAGGCTTATCATGATGTCGGCTTTGACGGATATCTGCGTCCCGACCACGGCAGAATGATATGGGGCGAGCAGGGCAAGCCCGGTTACGGTCTCTATGACAGAGCGCTCGGCGCTATGTATATGGCAGGTATCTGGGAAACGCTCGAGAAGCTGAAATAATCATGGAAAACAAAAAGAAAGTTGCCGTTATCACGGGTGCCTCAAGCGGCATCGGGCTCGCCGCGGCAAAGGCACTGCTCGCACGCGGCTACACGGTATATAATCTAAGCCGCAGTCGCTGCCCCGAAAACGGCGTAGTCAGCCTGCGATGCGATGTCTGCTCGGAAGCCGATATTGCAGGTGCTTTTGCAAAGGTGGCAGAGAAGAGCGGATGTATAGACCTGCTCATCTGCAATGCCGGATATGGCATATCGGGCGCGGTGGAATTTACCGATAATGCAGACGCAGAGCGACTTTTTGAGGTGAACTTCTTCGGAGTATACAAATGTATAAAATCGGCTCTTCCGCTTCTGCGCGCAGGCAAGAACGGAAAGAAAGCCGGCAGAATAATAGTCACAAGCTCTGCGGCGGCTGTCTTTGCGATACCTTTTCAGGCGTTTTATTCCGCCTCCAAGGCGGCGCTGAATTCCCTTGCTTTCGCGCTCTCAAATGAGCTTTCGCTTTTCGGGATTCAGGTCTGCGCCGTCATGCTCGGCGATGTCAGAACAGGCTTTACCGACGCGCGCGAAAAGACTTTTGCGGGCGACGAACTTTACGGCGGCATGATATCGCATAGCGTCCGCGCTATGGAAAAGGATGAGCGCGGCGGCATGAGCGCCGATGCTGTGGGCAGGAAAATCTGCCGCATAGCGGAAAAGAGAAGAATGCCAGTGCGCTGTACGGTCGGCGGGAAATATAAGCTTTTTGTTTTTCTCTCGCGCCTGCTCCCGCAGAGACTGCAAAATAAGATAATAGGCAAAATGTATATGTAAAATTAAAAAACAGGTGCACATCGTGCGCCTGTTTTTCTATATTTCGTGTGTTTTGCGGAGTGTATACGCCGACGGCATAAAATTTCACTTTACGCTGTTTTTCACTGCGGCGCGGAGCAGAATGCCGTCCTCACCCTTTTCGCATATTGTGATATAGATTTGCCGCGAGCGGCGGATGATGCTGTATTCGAGATTCGGATATTCGGAGCGGAGGGTGTTTTCAAAGTCGGGCAGGTTGTCTTTTCTTACGCAGTATCCCTTTTTGTATTCGCGAAGTCCCGATTTTTTCAGGCTGTTTATTATGTCCACCTGACGATTGACCGTTACAATCGCCTTTTTAATCTCTTTGTCGCTCTTGAAATCAATTTTGTTGCTGGATATGTAGCTTTTTATTTCCTTTCCGTCGCGGCGCCTGAAAAACAGGTTTATTCCAAAGCGGCTCAGGCGAAATATAAATATATATGCAATGACAAAAATAAATATAAAACGGCAATATACGCGCACCGTTTCAGTAGGGCTTCCGATTATCAGTTTTGTTATCAGAACGCCGCAAAGGGCGAGAAAAGCCATGGTATACAGATACAAAACCGTCTGAAAGACAAACGATACCAAGAGAAAATCTCCGTCGTAACTGCATCCGTAGTAAAATTTCCGCATAAAGCGCGGGACCTTCATCTGACGCAGAAAGCCGTTTTCCAACTTGCCATCATTTTTCAGCTTTGCAAAATGCAGGTTGATATATGAGGTATCATCGCACACGCAGGGAATGAGTACCCACGAGACGGTAAACATAATAATCATGAAGAAAATATCGGCATTTCGCCAAAAGGTGAACACACCGATGGCTTGCAGAAGAACAATTATCAGCTTTGTTGTTCTTTGGGAATTGAGGTCGATTAAAAAGTCCATAATCTTTGTTATGCCGGTCTTGCCTTTGCGTTTCCTTTTCATCTGCTCTCCCTCCCGAATAAATCATGCTTTACCGAAATTATATCAAAAACCGCACGCCGTGTCAACTGTGGCGAATAAAAATCCGCGGGAAAGTTACTTTCCTCTACGAAGGAAACGAGGGTGTATTTTTGCGTGACCAAGAGGAGGGTTCAGGGTGGCGGAGCCACCTCTGAACACGGAGTATATACCAAAAAGTTGCTTTTGTCCCTTATGGGGAAACGATCGCGCTTTTCACTGACGAAAAGCGCGGCAAAAGTCATCAAAGGAAGGCTTCTCGCCCTCCTTTGCAAACCACCTCGCACACCGTCGGGTTAACCGCAGGAAGTAATGCGCGGCAAGCGTGTGCTACGGATAGCAAATCCCAAAACTCAAGTATATCTCTCCGCATATCATCAGCCATACCGCGCGTGCGAACACAGTATCCCGCAAAAAGCGAGCAGATTCGACGGGGTGGGTGGTTCCACGCCAAAGCCGTAGTTGCACCCCGTTTTAGCTAAAGCTCCACCAAAGCACGCATAACTTGATGGAGGTCGAAACGAGGCAACTGGAGCTAAAGTCTGAACAGGCAAAAGTCCGTGTTAACCGGGGGTCTGAACCATACTTCCGGTTTAGTCTGTGGTCGGACTGTCGTGGCAGTATGTTCGCACGAGTCGCCGCAAGGCGACAAAGAAAGAGTTTAAAAAAGGAGTCCTCCTTTGATGACTTTTGGTACTTTTCTTCAAAGAAAAGTACACCATCGTCTTTCTTTTCCGCGGGACAAAAAACACGGGCGGCAAAAGCCGCCCGCTTCTTTTTTATTTCACTGTGAATTTGTGATATGTCTTTTTGCCTTTCTTTACGATAAGTCCGTTTTCGAATGCGGATTTATCAAATGAGAGGTACAGGTCGGTGACCTTATCGTCGCCTACAAGTATACCGCCCTGCTGAACGAGACGGCGAGCCTCACCCTTGGAGGGAGCGAGTTTTGCGAGCACGAGCATATCGAGGAGCGCTACCTTGCCATCCGTGAAATTGTCATCGGAAAGTTCAGTTGTCGGCATATCGGCAGATGCACCGCCGGAAATGAAGAGCGCCTTTGCCGCCGCGAGAGCCTTTTCGGCTTCTTCCTCGCCGTGAATCATCTTTGTCAGCTCGTATGCGAGCTTTTCTTTTGCGCCGTTTATCGCGCTGCCCTCAAGCTTTGCATATTCGGCAATCTCTTCGAGCGGCATGAATGTGAGCATCTTCATGCACTTGACAACATCGGCATCGTCGATATTTCTCCAGTACTGGAAGAAATCGTAGGGTGTCGTCTTTTTCGGGTCGAGCCAAACGGCGCCGTTTGCCGTTTTGCCCATCTTTTTGCCCTCGCTGTTCATGAGCAGGTTGATTGTGAGCGCATATGCGTCCTTGCCCGTCTTTTTGCGGATAAGGTCTGTTCCGAAAAGCATATTCGACCACTGGTCATCGCCGCCGAACTGCATATTGCAGCCGTAGTGCTCATGCAGGTAGTAGAAGTCATATGACTGCATTATCATGTAGTTGAATTCGAGGAACGAGAGACCGCGTTCCATTCTCTGCTTGTAGCACTCTGCGCGGAGCATATTGTTGACGGAGAAGCAGGCGCCGACATCGCGGAGAAGCTCGATATAATTGAGCTTGAGAAGCCAATCGGCATTGTTTACCATGATGGCTTTGTCCTCGCCGAATTCGATGAAGCGCTCCATCTGACGCTTGAAGCAGTCGCAATTATGCTGTATTGTCTCAGGCGTCATCATAGAACGCATATCCGTGCGTCCCGAGGGGTCGCCGACATATCCTGTGCCGCCGCCTATGAGAACGACGGGACGATTGCCCGCCATCTGCAGGCGCTTCATCAGGCAGAGCGCCATGAAGTGACCTACATGGAGGCTGTCTGCCGTAGGGTCAAAGCCGATATAGAATTTCGCACCGCCGTTGTTTATCAGGTCTCTGATTTCTTTTTCGTCTGTTACCTGCGCGATAAGACCACGCGCCTGTAATTCTTCATAAATCTGCATTTGTTTTTCTCCTTTTATATAGATTTTATTTTTTTCAGGCAAACAAAAAATCCTCTGCCGGAGCAGAGGACGAAAAATCGTGTTACCACCTCATGTTTGCATATACCTCGCGGGATATGCCTCGTCGGGTTTCGTGCAAAACCCACGCGCTTTAACGGGCGCACACGGTACAGCCTACAGCATAAGCTTTCGGTGTACGGCTCGGGAGTGTATTTCGTCGCCTGCCTTTGCTGCCTTGCACCGACCGACAGCTCTCTGCAAAAGGGGAGGGCGATTACTCTTTCCGTCATTGCCTGTATAGGGAAGTATATCACAAAGCACGCATTTTGTCAAGTGGAAATGGCAAAATTATTGCCATGGCGGCGCGTGAAAGAAAATTATACAAGAGTATAATAAAATTTACCACGGCGCACGATGCGAGAAAAAGACTTATACAGCTGTATTATTTCCCAAGCCTTGCGCCGCATCAAGCATTTCGCGTGCCGCGGTGAGCGTTTTCTCCGTTATCTTTTCTCCGCCGATGATTCTTGCTATTTCGCTTACTCTTTCGTCATGCATGAGCGGATGCGCACCTGAATATGTGCGCCCGTCCTCCTCTTTTTTGGAAATGAGGAGATGCTCCGCCGCTATTGCCGCTATCTGCGGAGAGTGCGTGATGCAGATTATCTGCGAGCTTTGCGAGCTCTGGCGCATTTTTATACCGATTTTATACGAGGTTTTGCCCGAGATGCCCGTATCTATCTCGTCAAAGATGAGCGTCGGCGTTTTTTCCTTATCTGCCATCGCGCATTTCAGCGCGAGCATGATGCGTGAAATTTCGCCGCCCGAGGCAATCTTGGAGAGCGGCATAAGCGGCTCGCCCTTGTTTGCCGAAACGAGAAATTCCACCTCATCGCATCCGTTCGGCAGAAAGACATCGGATTTTTTTACGGATATTTCGAAGCTTACATTTTCCATCTCGAGAAAAGCAAGCTCGGAGACTATTTTGCGGCTGAGGATATCCGCGGCGTTCTTTCGCTTATCCGAAATTGCGGAGGCGGCGACAAGCGCCTCTTTTTTGATGCACTTCAGCTCCTCGGAGAGGTCGGCTATCATGTCGTCGGAGTTTTCTATTTCGGAGAGTTCGCTTTCGGCTTTCGCGCGGAAATCCAGTATCTCGGCGACGCTCGAGCCGTATTTGCGCCCGAGCTTCTTCAGCTCCTCGAGGCGCTCCTGCGTTTTGTCTATCAGCTCGGATGGATTTTCCGCTCCGATATCGCATTTTTTGTATATTGTTTCCGCTATGTCCTCAAGGCGATAGCGGATATCGTTCAGTTCCTCCGTGTATTCGGCGCAGTTGCCGATGATATCGGAGAGCGCCTCGACGGCACCTGCGGACTTTTCAATGAGGTCGCAGGCGGAGAGTCCTTTTTCGCTTCGGTAGAGCGCGCGGTGGATAAGCTTGGCGTATTTTGCCGTTTTCTCCGCGTTGGCAAGCATTTTCAGCTTTTCCTCGAGTATTTCTTCCTCGCCCGCCTTCGGCGAAACGGCGTTTATCTCCGCTATCTGAAATTTCAGCATTTCCGTGCGGCGGAGCTTTTCCTTTTCGTCGCGGTGCAGGCGGTTTATCTCCGCTTTGATATCGCGCATGCGCTCATAGAGCAGGGAATAAGCGGCGATACTATCCTCGGTATCGGCAAAGGAATCGAGAATATTTATATGGTTCACGGGGTCGAGCAGGTACATTCCCATATGCTGACCGTGAATACTGATGAGCATATTGCCGACTTCACGCAGAGCAGAAACAGGAACGGGATGCCCGTTTATTTTCGCTGTGGACTGCCCCTGCGCGCTGATATCGCGGCGGAGCATGAGGCTTTCTTCCCGCGGGATGTCGTATTTTTCGAGTGCGGCGAAAATCCGCTCCGGCACATCGGTAAAAACAGCCGCGACAGAGGCTTTTTCCTCGCCGTGGCGCACGAGCTCCTTATCGGCTCTCGCACCGAGTGCCAGCTCTATCGCGTCGAGAATAATGGATTTGCCTGCGCCCGTCTCGCCTGTGAGCACGGTAAAAGGCGCGGAAAAAGCTATATTTTCCGTTTTTATTATCGCTATATTGTTTATCCACAGCTCGGAAAGCATTTTGCCGCCCCCTTCTTTATTTTATATTTCCGCGATGCTTTTCAGTATGGCAACAAACTGACTTGCCGCCTGATTGCTGACGGCTACGATGAATATCGTATCATCACCCGCAATGCTTCCGAGCAGGAGCTCGCTCTGCATGGCGTCTATTGCCGCCCCCGCGGCATTTGCCATACCGGAATAAGTGCGCACGACTACCAGATTGTTTGCGCAATGAACAGCCGAGATTGTCTGATGCAGTATATTTCTGTATTTCTCGTTTGTATCAAACTTATTGACTCTCGGGAGCGAATATTTAGAGTGCCCGTCGTCTGTCTGTATCTTTATCAGATGCAGGCGCTTGATATCGCGCGATACCGTCGCCTGCGTCACCTCATATCCGCAATCGCGCAGTCTCGCTATCAGCTCGTCCTGCGTTTCTATGCGGTAAATGTCTATTATTTCGAGTATTTTTTGCAGTCTGTCTTTTTTCATCCGTTGCTCCTTTCACGCTTTGTCTTGTTTAGCAAAGGCTTTCTTTACCGTGTTTTCTATATCGCCGTCGGAAATCGAAGCCTCACCGCCCGCGATAAAAAGTGCGGTGTATTCTCTGTTGCCGTCGCCTCCCGCTATGGGAGATGGGCATATGCCGCGCATGGCAAGCCCCGATGCAAAGGCACTGCCGCGTATATCGCGAATTACCTTTTCGTGAACGCGAGGGTCTTTGACTATCCCGCCCTTGCCTATATTTTCTTTGCCTGCTTCAAACTGCGGCTTGATGAGCGAAACAAAAGGCGCGCCGTCATCGAGCAAGCCTCTCACCGCATCGTATATCAGCTTCTGCGAGATAAACGAAATATCCGTTACCGCCATATCGATATGGCGTGAGAAAAGGGAAGGTGCCATATATCTCGCGTTGCAGCCCTCGATATTTTCCACGCGCGGGTCGGCGGCAAGCGAAGGCGCAAGCTGACCGTGACCGACATCGAGTGCATAAACAAAATCGGCGCCGTACCTGAGCAGGCAATCAGTGAAGCCGCCGGTTGAAGCGCCGATATCAAGCACACAAAAACCTGCCACCTCAAGATGAAAAGCTATCAGTGCCGATTCCAACTTGAGACCTCCGCGACTGACGAAAGGCAATTTCTTTTCTATATTTACCGCATGAGACGGTGTGTCATCGGGGATAATAAAAGAGGGCTTCGGTATTTTCTTTCCCGAAATGTAAACGCCGTTTCCTATAAGGACAGCGGCTTGGCTCCTGCTTTCCGCAAAGCCGTGGGTGAAAAGAAAAACATCAGCCCGCATTGCTTATTCCTCGCTGTTTTTTGATGGTTTTTTTGTGTATTTTGCTTTTTTTTCGTTTTTGCTGAAGACAGAGAGTATTTTTGCCACAGCCATTACTATTTCATTGCTGAAATTGAGTCCCGCCGCCTTGCCGACAGCCTTTGAGCCGACGGTGAAAGCCGAAACAAGACCGCCCATGACAACGCCGAGCCAAAAACCGCCGTTTTCGCTTGTCGCCATCTTTATCGCGACAGCCGCCGCGGTGGAACCCGAAACGACGCCGCATATATCGCCTATGACATCGTTGCAGAAGCTGGAGACTCTGTCCGCGTTCTTTATGAGCTTGACCGCCGTCTTGCCTGCGCGAACCTTTCTCGCCGCCATGGCAAGAAAAGGCTTCGGGTCCGCAGTCGCCACGGAAAGCCCTATAATATCAAATATCACGCCGAGCGCTACGAAAAATACAAGCACGAGGCATGAACAGAATACATTAAGATAATTAAGCCCTTCCGATGAGAGAAGGGAGAGAACCATTGATATAGAAAGGCTGGAGAGAAATGCCGTTATCGACCATTTCCAGTTTACCAGCTTCCAGAATGATTTTTTTGTTTTTTTGGGACTCGGTTTCGAGTCCTTACTTCGAGGGATATCGTTTTCCAAAGAAATGCTCCTTAAAAAAATGAATTACAATTGAAATAAATGTGATAATAATAAAAGAAAAATGAGTTCGGCGGTGTAAAAAGTAAACCTTGCGGCATAGGTCAAGTAGGCTTTCCCCCGACGCTACTCTTCGTTGCCGATGAGAGCGGTTTCCCTTTAAAGCGACGGTCGGCGCGTCTCCGCGTCCGCGACTTGATTGCCGTTTAGTCCGCACTGCAATCCTTTTTACACCTATATAAAACAGCCTAGAAGTTTTCCTTCATGAAGTTACCGTTTCCCTAGTCTCTTTTGCAACGATGGTTTCAAGCGGCAATGACCCAGTCTCCTCGGCCAAGGAAAAAGGGGGTTAATTCCGACTATCCGCCATAATCACTCAAGGCAGGCTACTCTATCCACAGCGTCTTTTAAAACCTGCACCGCGTAATAGGTTTAATCTTCGAGCCGTAGTCTCAACGCGAAATACCAATCGGCATTTTAACCACGAAAGGAAGCCTCCACGGAAAGCGGGTCGGGCTCCGTATGCCATTACGGTCCGCCCACAGTCCTAACCTCCCAGCAGCCACCCTAAACTGGGCGTAAAAAGCAGCAACAAGGAGTTTCATCGATGTGCCCTTTAACGGATTTTTAGGCCCGTCTTCGGCAAAACGTGCTTCAACTAGGATACTGTGCCGTACACGCGATATTTAAATCGCATCATAATTATATCATATCGCCGCGCAATAATCAAGAGAGAAAAGCGAAAATTTTTATTTGTTTACAAATTATTCGCAAATAAATTCTGCCGTAAAAGGGAAATGCTTTCTCGCATGAAAACGATTGCTTCGCTTTTTGTCGGTTTTGAGTGACATGAAATATATCAAAATCGGCAAGGAGAGGAGATATGGCAAGAAAATCGGTCTCAGGACCGGTTCGAATACAGCGAGGCGGAGTTTGCTTTGGAAATACGCATGTGATAACGCCTCATCCGTCGCGGCAAGCCGCGACACCTTCTCCCGCCGGAGAAGGCTTATCTGCCGTAGGCACAGGCGTTTTTTGAACTTCGTATTACACAAAAGCCAGCCGATGTGCAATATGCTTTTTGACTCGACGGTAACATGCACTTTACCAGCCTTCTCCGGTGGGAGAAGGTGGCAGCCGTAGGCTGACGGATGAGGCGTTTTTCCGGATAGAGAGCAAAAACTTCCCACGCAAAAATCTTTCGGAAGAAAAAGCACAATTCTATTTACATTTTCCCTTTTTTATGTTAAAATTGACAAAAAAGTAAATCATATATCCGATGCTAACGGAGAAAAGCTTTCAGAGGTTATTATGAATAAGAAGAAAATCGCCCTTGATTATGTTATCCTTGCTCTCGGCTCGATACTTACCGCTCTCGGAGTTCATTTTTTCAAGATTCCGAATAATTTCTCCACAGGCGGCTTCAGCGGTCTCGGCATGCTCCTCGGCAAGCTGATACAGGGGCTCGATACATCCACCGTTATTTCCTTACTTAATATAGGCTCGCTCGTTTTCGGTTTCATATTCCTCGGAAAATCCCTCGGAATAAAAACCATATACTGCACGCTCATTTATGCGGGAGTTGTACAGCTGCTCGGCATTATCGCGCCGATGAACACGCCTTTTACCGATGACAGGATGCTCGAACTTTTCTTCAGCTTTTTCCTCGGCTCGGCGGGCGCGGCGATAGTTTTCAAAAAGGGAGGAAGCACCGGCGGCACGGATATAGTGGCGCTTATCATCCGCAAATATTTCAAGAGCGATATCAGCGCGGCTCTGCTTGGCGCGGATTTGCTGATAGTGCTCGCTTCCTTTGCCGTTTTCGATGTAAAAACAGGATTTTACTCGCTCTTGGGGCTTCTTCTCAAATCGTTCGGAGTGCAGACTGTCATCGACGCGATGAACAAGAAAAAGAGCCTGATGATAGTTACCACCCATGCGGACGAAATAGCGAAATTCATCACCGATGAGGTTCACCGCGGTGCTACGGAATGGAGAGGAAACGGTGTTTTCACCGATGACAGCCGCAGTGTGATACTGACGGCACTTTCGCCCTATCAGGCGGCAAAGGTCAGCGCATATGCGAAAAAAGTCGACCCGAATGCCTTCATCATCGTGAATAACACACATGAAATATACGGCAAGGGCTTCATGAATATGAGCGAAATTTAAAAATAAATAAAAATTGGGGGCTATCATGATGAAAGTGAAATTCACCGTTCTGCCAGAGGAGCTTATATCTCCCGTTTCCGAATACTGCGCCGATATCGGCATCTGCATTTCGGACTCGGCAACCGCAAAGGTTACCGCTTCAGAGGGCGACTGTCTTCGCGTTGAAGGTACGGCGGACGACATAAGGATAACCTACAGTCGCCGCTGTGAGCTTTTCCGCGCGCTGAGCTATCTTTCCGATTTTGCCGAAAACGGCGAGCCGATATGCGAAAAGGGCAGATATCCTCTGCTTTCCTATATGGCGGACTGCTCGCGCAATGCTGTTCCGAATGTGCCTTTTGCCAAGCAGATGATGCGGAATCTCGCCGGCATGGGCTATACCTCGATGATGCTCTATATGGAGGATACATACGAGCTTCCCGAATATCCTTATTTCGGATATATGCGCGGCAGATATACGGAAGCCGAGCTTCGCGAGCTGGATGACTACGCATATTCTCTCGGACTTGAGCTTATTCCTTGCATACAGACGCTCGCCCATCTCGCGACGGCTCTTCGCTGGCCGGATTTTGAGGGCTACAAGGAATCGCCCGATGTACTTCTCATCGGCGACGAGCGTACATATAAATTCGCGGAGACTGCGATAAAGCGCTGCTCAGAATGCTTCCGCTCGAGAAGAATAAACCTCGGCATGGACGAGGCGAGTACTGTCGGCAAGGGAGAATCCGTCAAGCGTTACGGTCATCGCAAGCCCTCCGATATGATGCTCGAGCATCTCACGAGAGTAAACGATATCTGCCGTAAATACGGTATGAAGCCGATGATATGGAGTGATATGTTCTTCCGCATGGCTTTTGACGGCTCCTACAGAATAAGAGAGGGAAGGGTGCCGCATGAGGTCATAGAAAAGGTGCCTGCCGATGTAGAGCTTGCCTACTGGGATTACTACAGCAGGGACAGAGCGCTTTTCAGCCACATGCTCGATTGCCACAATGATTTCCCGAATAAGACGGTATTTGCGGGCGGCGCATGGAAATGGTCGGGGCTCGGTGCGCACAACGCCTTTTCGCTCGAGTCAAGCAAGCTTCAGCTTGATGTTTGCGAGGAATACGGCATAAATGAAATTCTTGTCACGGGCTGGGGTGATAACGGCGGCGAGGCTTCGCAGGTTTCCACAACGGCAACACTGCTTTATTTCGCTGAGAGGTGCTACCACGGTCAGTCGGATGAAAAGTGGCTCGACAGACGCTCGCGCGACTGCTTCAATACCTCTTTTGACGATCTGCTTGCCTTTGACCTGCCGGATTCGCTTCCCGAATGTACCGTTGACAAGGTAAAGCTCCCTGCTTCTGCCTGCAAGACTTTACTCTATAATGACCCGCTGGAGCGTTTCATCGACCTTCATCTCGTGCGCGAAACGGTCTCGACGGAATACGCAAAGCGCGCAGAGAGACTTCTTTCGCTGAAAGACAATGCGAGATTCGGATATGCTTACGAGACGCTCGGTTGTCTCTGCTCCGTGCTCTCTCTCAAGAGCGACCTCGGACTTCGCCTGCGCGAGGCATACAAGGCGGGCGACAAGGCGGCTTTGAAAAAGGCGGCAGATGATGATATACCGAATATAATCGATTATCTCGGCAAACTGCTTGTTTCGTATCGCCGCCAGTGGTACCATGAAAACAAGACATTCGGCTTCATCGCGCAGGAGATTCGTCTCGGCGGACTTACCGAGCGCATGCGCTCCGTAAAAATGCGCCTCGATGACTATGCCGACGGCAGGATAGACAGGATAGAAGAGCTGGAGACGGATTCGCTCCCGTATTCTCCCGATAAGGTAGGAAATTACCTCCCGCATATCGGCTGGAGAAATATTTTGACGGCAGGGCAGCTCTGATGCGTTCTTATACATCCGTATAAATAAGGAGAATTTTCAATGAATATAACTGTATATCTCGCTTCAAGCGACGGAAATATGCCTGCTCTCGCAGGCGCGGCGGCAGAGCTCGGCTCATGGATAGCCGAGGGCGGAGATACGCTCATTTACGGCGGCTCGAAGAGCGGGCTGATGGGCGTGCTCGCCGAGAGCGCGCTTAAAAAGGGTGGCAAGGTCATCGGCATAGAGCCGCAGATTTTTGTGGATGCGGGCTATGTCTATGACGAGATTTCCGAGCTGATAGTGACAAAAAATATGACCGAGCGCAAGACAAAAATGATAGAGCTCGGCGATGCTTTCATCGCTTTCCCGGGCGGAACGGGAACGCTCGAGGAGATTTCCGAGGTGATGTCGCTCGTGTCGCTCCGCTGGCTCGATGCGCCCTGCATACTCTATAATCTCGGCGGCTACTACGAGGGGCTCCGCACCCTGCTTGAAAAGATGAAAGAAACGGGGCTTTCCTCCGAGGAAAAGCTCTCGTGCATATATTTTGCGGACAGTCTTGACGAGATAAAAAAGATAATAAAAGAAAAATAAATTCCGCAAAAATGCCTTTTTGCGAATAATCCGCTTTTTTTCCGTCCTACAATAAATAAAATTCACGCAGACGGAGAGAGATTATGATTCTGAAAGGATATACAAAAAATATCGTCGTAGTAAAAAATCTTGAAAATCAGCTTATTGAGGAGGCTTTTCTGATACTCAAAAAAGAGGCTCGCGAGGAGGCGACGGAGACGGATATCGTCCGTGAGGCGAACATGCTGATAAGCGGATGCGATATCCGCGCAAAGAAAAAAGCTCCCCTCGGGGGAGCTGTATGCTTCCTGCTCGGCGCACTTGCCTCGGGCTTTGCGCTTTCGCTTTTTTTCATCTGTATCGGCGTATTATAAACAGATTTCTTCATAGTCGAGACTTGCGTCTCTTGCAAGCGTATGGCACGGGTATACCTGTGCCATTTTTTTTACGGCTTCTTCCGCGCGGCGAAAAGACGCCGTGTCCGCAAATATTCCGAAAACGGCAGAGCCGCTTCCGCTCATCTGAGCCATATGCGCACCGCACGAGAGCATGGCTTCCTTTATGGCGAAAACCTTGCTTGCGGCAGGCAGTGTGGATTCAAATTTATTCAGACTGAGCTTTGCCGCAGCTTTGAAATCCCCGCGCTCCATATATGAGACAAAGGCATTGATATCACCGCTCTTTCTGCAGAGCCCGCGCGCATCTATCTCGGCAAAAGCGAGCGGGGTGGAAATATTCTCTCCGTAGGGCTTCGCTATGAGCAGATGCAGGGTAGGATTTTGCAGGGTATCAGTCATCTTTTCTCCTATGCCGCGTGCCAATACAGTGCCGCGTCTGATGCAGAAGGGAACATCCGCGCCGATTTTCGCTCCGAGCGCGATAAGCTCATTTTCATCTGTTCCCGCATCAAACATATCAGAGAGAATAGTTAGAACAGCCGCCGCATCGGCACTTGCGCCGCCGAGTCCGGCTTCGGAGGGAATATTTTTGATCAGTTCTATTTCAAAATCGCAATCCGCCATACGCACGCCGTCTTTTGAGAGCGCATCGGGATATGTAGCGGCAAAAAGCTCTGCCGCGCGGTACGCGGTGTTTCTCGGCTGAGGAAGCGCGAGGTCGGCTCTCTGCTTGCCCTCCTTTGCGGAAACGGAAATTTTGCCGTTTCCTCTCACGGAGCGCAGAGTGACTATATCAAATATATCTATCGACTGCATAACGGTTTCAAGCTCGTGATAACCGTTTGGCATTTTGTCCGTGACATCGAGGTATAGATTTATTTTAGCGGGTATTCTGATAGTTTTTTCCATTATTATACTCCGAAAAAGGCTTTATCTGAATTTCGAGACAGCCCTCAAGATAATATTTCGCTTTGTTCTGATTGCGGTAAAGGGGCAAAGTTCCTGACAGCAGTAGCATCGTATGCATTTTTCGCGCTCGATATGCGCGACGGTTTTGCCGCCGGATTTCACCATGACTATAGTATGCTGCGGGCAGGAATTTTTGCATTCGCCGCAACCGCGGCATTTTGCCGTGTCTATTTCGGGGTGCGGAGAGAACATTTTGCCGAAAATGCCGCCCGAGAAAAGTTTCAGTGCGGACATCGAGGAGTTTCCTTTGCTTGTGGCGGGAACGATATCGCCGACGGCGACATCCTCAGGGCGAAAGAGCGGATATTCGAGCATGTCGGCGCTTTTCGGTATATAGCCGCGCTTCTGCGACTGCGTAACCGTGCCGACGCCGGAAAAGCCGAGTATTTTTTCTGCGGCGAGATCCGAGGCAAATGGACTGCGGCTCGTGAGGATACAGCCCATCTTTTTCGGATTTCCGCCTGTAGGTCCGTCGCCCTCCATGCCTACTATCGCATCCGTTATCGCTATGACCTCGCATCTGCGGCAATGCATATCGCAGAGGTCGCATATCATGGATTCGAAATCCTCATATTCGGGATGCGCCGCGTGCATCTCGAATTTTTCTATGCCGGGGATGGTGCCGAAAAGATTTTTTACGGCGCCGCTCATTGCCGTGAGCGAATGGGTTTTCAGCTTACAGACATCAAAAATAATATCGGCATTTGCGATGGGAGAGATGATATTGAAGCTTTTTACGGATTTCCCCTCGGGGAAATTGAGCGTCTGCGCGGAAATATCTGTATTGAAGCGCACGCGCAGGTCTTTTGCGGCGTCGTACATTCCGCAGACGCGGTAAAATCCGTCCATGCGCTGTGCCGAATAAACTCCGCCCGGACTTTCCGCCACGGTAGGCTCGATGCCTGCTTCGTTCAGGAGCATGAGAAGTGCGCGGATTACGGCGGGGTGAGTTGTAGCCGCTGTTTCGGGCGGCTTTTTCATCACAAGATTCGGCTTTATAACAACGCTTTTGCCGCGCATGCCGGCTATATTTATGCCGAGCGCCGCAAAATGGGATGCGAGGATTTCCTTTATTTTTGCTGTATCGTATTCATCTGCCGCAGATACGGCGACTTTCCTGCTGTATTCCATTGCTTTTTTTCTCCGTAATTATGAGAGTGCATACAATCACATCATATATGATATCACAAGTGCAGGAAAAATGCAAGTGGCAATAGGAAATAGTGCGGAAATTTACAAAATGTTATTATTTTGAATAGAGAATTTTGCAAACAAAATTATTTTTGAGGCAAAAACTCTTGCATTTTGAAAAAAGATATGGTAAAATAGTTTCGTTCATACGCCGGAATGACGGAATTGGCAGACGTACGGGACTCAAAATCTACTTCGCCGTTTCATACCACCGTTCCGTAAACCCTTGATTTTACAAGGTTTTTTGAAAACTGAATATGTAACTTGCTTTTAATGTCCCTCCACGATGTCCCTCCGATTTCTCGGACAGGACATCGGGAGACGACTTAAAAATATAAATGCCGGTGTGTCGGAATTGGCAGACGAGACAGACTCAAAATCTGTTATCCGCAAGGGTGTGTGGGTTCGAGTCCCACCACCGGCACCAGACCTTAACAGCTCGTAAACCCTTGATTTATCGGGGTTTGCGGGCTTTTCTTTATGCTCTGCTCCGGTTATGTAACGCCCCTCCAACAACAGAAAATTCGCCGTTTTGCAGCTCATTTTCAGGAGGGACATTGGAGGGACATTGCGATTATTTGGAGGGATATACACCCAAAATCGCATTGGCAGACGCAACCTTTGAGGCGAAATTCAAGTGCGTATAAATGTTTGAAGTGGTCGAAATGTCGCTGTGTCCTAACCACTCCTGAATTTCTTTCAAGCTGACACCGTTTGCATACAAAAGGCTTGCGCAGCTATGCCGCAAATCGTGGAAACGAATCTTCCGCATACCGTTCTTTTCAAGCACCAGCGGGAAATGCTGGGTGATATAGCCGGGTTTTACAAGCTCTCCGATCTCGTTGACATAGATATAATCGGTGTATTGCCGGCAATACGACCTGCCGCACAGCTTTCGGTTTAGCTCCTGCTCCGCTTTCAGGCGGTACAGTACTTCCTCAAACGGTGGCACAAGGGGCAGGCTGCGATAGCTTGCTTTGGTCTTTGTCCGATCCTTTTGGATAATCTTGCTTTTGCCGTCAATGGTCGCCTGCGTTACTGTGTGCCGTATGGTGATTGTTTTCTTCTTGAAATCAATCGCATCCCATTTCAAGCCTACAGCCTCGCTGCGGCGCAGTCCGTAAAATGCGCCGAGGATAACGCCAAGCTCTATGGGGTCGCCCTTTACCACCTCAAAAAGACGGTTTAGCTCATCTTCCTCATAGGCGCTGCCGACAAACTTTTCCTTTTTCGGCCGTTCAATGCGATCCGCCGGGTTCGTGTCAATCAAACCAAGTTTGAAAGCGTGCTGCAACGCCTTTCGGATATTTGCGTGGCGGTGTATCACCGTGTTTGCGGAAACGCCCCGCACCGTCAGTTCATAGGTGTAATAGTCCTGAATGTGCTTTGGCTTTATCTCCCGTAAGAGCAGGCCGGGGTGGTGTTCCTCAAAGTATGGGATAATTTTGCTCTTAATTCCCATAGAATACGCCCCGTAGGTCGTTTCCTCCACATTCTTTTTTATCATTTCCAGCCAGTCGAGCAGAAATGTTGTAAAGAGTATGGAATCGGTGGAAACCTTGCCTGTACTGCGTTCTAATGCTCTTGCCTCCAACTCTGCTTCTTTGGCTGAACGGGCTTCTATGAGCATTTTTTCGGCACGCTTTTTGTTGCCCTTTACAGGGAGCCCCGTGGATTTTGACGGCGTGTGCCGTTTACCGTATTCATCCACATAGTTGAGTACGATATGATAGTACCCGTTTTTCTCTCGCAGATGTCCTGCTACCATAATAAAACCTCCTTTGAATGGTACAGCGTAGATTCATCTGCCATTGACATTTATATTGTAGCAGAAAGAATCCCACAGGCCAAATGTGCAAACAAGGTTTTACGCATTAGATTTATCTATCAGTTCCAAGTATTCCAGAATGTTGAGCTTCGGGATTCGATAGCGGCGGCCGACAATGAAACTTCTAATTTCCCCAGACCGCAAAAGCCTGTAAGCGGTTTTGTCGCAAATACCGCCGAGCATTTCACGCATCTGCTCAACATTGACTACATCGGGATAATCGGCAAATAGCAGTTTGTAGGCTGTTTGTGATTCCATAGGCAGCCTCCTATCTGTTTTTCGGGATAATCTCGTAGTCGTACCCTGTACGCTGATTACAGTAGGTACAGGTGTCTTTTTCGGTTTGCTGCGGGTCGATCCGGCGTAAAGAATAAGCGCCCGAACCGTAGAAATTGTCGGCACAAGCGCTGCAAAGACAAAGAATTAACTTTTTCGGTATGCTCTCAATCAGACCGATACTGACGGCAAGAGCATGATTGATACCGCGGATATGCTTATCGGACAGATGACCGATAAAGTCACCCAAACGGCGTTTATCAACGGTTCGCAGTTGTTCAAGCAAAACAATAGAGGGCAGTTCTAAACCGTCCTCTGCGTTGATGTAGTAATGGGTAGGCAACTTCGGCTTTGCGTCCGTTTTGCTTGTGACAGAAGCAATGATAACGGTGGGACTGTGCTTGTTTCCGACATTGTTTTGGATAATGACAACGGGACGATAACCCTCTTGTTCCGAGCCGATCCCTTGTCCCAAGTCAGCGTAATACATATCACCTCGTAGATATGTTTGATTCATAATGTTTGACCTCCTTTGAATTTAAGGCGAATATTCGCCTATGTAGGAAATCAAACAGCGGCACAGAATTAAGGTCAGGAAGATACAAACATTCTCCGTTTCAGCAGACCCGTCCCGCCGTATGATTTCATATTTCAAAAACGATCCTATTTGTCCTCGACACCCCGGATCGTTATGGGAAGTCATCAAACGGCTGGCGGCTCACCAGCTCCACGGGAATCTCACCCCCGGTAGGTTCTCTATCGGCTGCTCTCATTGCCTGCGACGGCTCACACACGAAAAATGCTGCTCGCTCGGACTGTGACTGAACAGGAGTATCATTAGCCCTATTGCTTATCATCGCCATACCGGGAGCCTCCCGATACTTATAGCCGGCTGTTTATCGCTCCTTGCCGGAAATCAGAAAGCCAAAGACCGTATAATCAAAATAGGTGTAATCTCGTTGCTTCTGTTTTCCGCAAATCGTGGCGCAGCCGCTAATGTGGCTTATGCTCATCACAATAGCAATAGGAATGTGTTTGATGAATGGGTATTCAGTTGTAAAAGAGCAAACCCATTCACCGCACAAAACGGAAAACAGGCAGAGAGTTTTCGTACCTCTCCACCTGTTTCCTCACTTAAAGCCTAAAACACAGGGACTATTTCAAAATTTTTTTCAAATTATTCAGAGCGGCATAAATCGAATCCTGCACCGTCTGATATTTGCATCCCTCCATTTCTGCAATTTGGGAGTATGTAAGTCCATTGAAATAATACAGTATGAGCCTGCGCCGTTGTGTTTCGGGCAGTTTGTTTATAGCGTTGTGCAACGCCTCATACCGCATATTGCGAAGAACCGCATCCTCAACCGATTCCGGGAGAACAAACGCCCGGTCATATAGAGTAGCTTCGGTAAGCTCTGAATGCTCGTAATGCCGATCCACTTCATTAAGAAATGAAAGATCGTCCAGTTCAAAGCAATTCAGAAGCTCAAACAGTTCTTTATTTATCAGCAATTCCCGCAGTACACCTTGTCCGTCCCGAAAGGAAAGATAATGCTTGTCCTGCCGTTTGGAAAGTGTATAGGGGTTGTCTTTGTCTTTTCTGCGTTTTGGACGCTTCTCGTCCATAGTCGTTTCCTCCGATCAATCTGAAATTTGAGAAATTCAGATTGACGGAGGCGGTGAACGGCAACGTGGTAACGGGGTTTTGCTATATACAAAAACGCACCTGCATAACGGCAAAAATCGCCGTAACACAAGTGCGTTGTATTCTGTGTCAGATAAAAGGTGGTCTGTGGGTTCAGGGCGCGAGCCACAATATCCCGATGAAGAATTTAGACTTTTTTTGACCGTGTACCATCGGGGTGTAGGCGGTCTAAATCATACAATCATATTCGCTGCTTATAATCAGCAGCGAAGCGTTGGCGGCAGTCCAGCGCATAAAAAACCTCCAAACCAAAACGCTGAATTGGAGGGATAGGCATAACTACACACCCCGGCAAAACCTCGTTTTTTTATTTGTCGGGGCTGTTATTCTATTCAGTTCAATAATTTACGAACTGCCCGTTCATTTATAATTGAATTACCATGCCATTATCAACATGACATAATTAGGTACAATTATATGTGGAGGTGAACCGACAGTGCATAAAGAACCTGAAACGCTTGGAGAAATCCTTAAAACTGCTCGTATGCGTGCCGATATTACAATGGAAACGCTGGCGGAAAGAGTTGATATTACCGAGCGATACTTATATCGGATTGAGAACGAGGGAAAGAAACCCAGTTTTGATGTCCTCTATAAACTCATCCGGGAACTTGCAATACCAGCGGATTCGATTTTCTATCCCGAAAAGCCGTCCAAAGATTCCGAAATAGAAAATCTTGTCCGTATGCTTTACGGCTGTAATGAGCGTTCAATGGAAATTATCAAAGCAACCGTAAAAGCCACATTGGAAAGTCAACCAAAAGAACAATCATAAAGCTGCTTTTCAAAAAACAGAGCCGATGATCTGCGAGGTATCTCACAGGTCATCGGCTCTGCGTCTATGCGTCCGGCTCTTTGATGACAACTATATTCAAATTTTCAACTTCGATCAAACTTTCCTGCTTGCATTTTGGACAGTAGAGAGGAAAATTCTTTAATACCGTGTCCTCTCTGATTTTGTCACGCGTTTTACTGCCGCAAGCAGGGCATAAAATCCAATGCTCATTTTTCATTGCGCCACCGCCTTTTCATACAATCATTTTTACATCATCACACAAAATCATTTCTGACATCCGCAATAATATCTCCATTTTTGATTTTCCATAATCCATATAGCGATGTAAGAAACATAATAAGGAACATAGCCAATGAAGATATTACAAATGCTCCAAGCGGAAATACAAAATCAATTACCGCTCCGACTACAATGCTTTTATATATCAGATAGCATAACGGCAAAGAAGAAATGCCGCCGATTAAGATCGCAAGCAAACCATTCCGCAGGTTTTCGATGCAGAGCATAGCAAACAGCTTATTTACCGTCATTCCTACCGAACGCAATACCGCAAATTCACGCTTACGCATATTGAGGCTCGTAGTTATGACATTGAAAACATTTGCACAGGATATTACGGTCAAGAGAATTAAAAAGGAAGTTGAAAACAGCTTTATCATTGCGGCAAAGTTTCTCTGCGATTCATAGCTTTCAGCAGAACTGAATATTGACACATCTTCGGCAAGACCAACGCTCGTTAAATAATCCGTTGTGTTTTTTTGAATGTTCGCATAGTTTGGGGATTGTATCATTATTTCCTTGCTTGTGATTTCTGCATTAAACTCAGGCATACGGCTTTCGGGAATCAAAATACTGATGCCTCCGTAATTCGGTCTGAATTCAAGCGGAAAGTCATAGTTGCCAACCGTAAAATTAACGCTGAAAAAGGTATCGTAATAATTCTCATAATCAAAGCGGTCATTTGGATTTGCGTTAATATCTTGGCTGAGCCGTTCACTCGCTGCTTCACTCATATAACGCACATCGGCGTGATAGCTTCCGTCTTTCAAGATAGGAAAACTCGTGCTTTTACTATCCTCGTCGATTTCATCATAAAAGGCACTCGCATAAACGGAATTATCATTTTTAAGTCCATTTTGCGAAAGGAACTCGGAATAGCGTTCATTTGAAATAATGAATATATAAAACGGAGCTTTATATAATTCGGAGCTTTCTTTAAGTGTAGCCCAATCCGAGCCTCGGTAGCTGTCAGTTATCCATTCCGAATCAAGTAAAACACTATGGAAATGTGAGGGACTTTCCGCAAACCAACCGACTTCATCAATGCCGTCCTGCGATTTTACAAAGCTGTATAGCTCATCAAATTCTTTCGTGCCAAACTCCATAGAATAGTTCATACGCAGATCGTAGCCTATGTTCTTCCGTTCTGCTTCTACAAATGAGAGCATATACAGGCTGAACGCATTTGCAGACACAAAAAGAAAGATACTGATTGCAAGCGAAAATGTTATTGCACGAAACGCTTTCTTTTCTCGTTTTATAGTACGCTTTGCAAGCAAATTTTCAGCAGAAGAAGTAAAGTTACTGCACTTTACTTTCATCACGCCTTTTTCACCTTTCAGATTGCCTATTATCGAAATTTTAGAAGCAGCGCGAGCAGGAACACCGGCGGATAGTAACACCAACAGATAACCGAAAATTGCTGTTATCATAAGCAGCCATCCGTTTATATGCAGCCGCATACCAATGTTCACATAGAGGACTTTCCCCATATATGCTCCGAAAATATCAAGCAACGCCCAAGAAGTCAAAAGGCCGAGGACTATACCGATCGGTATCGCAACCGTCCCAAGTAAAAGAGCTTCGGAATATACAATCGTGCGAATATCTTTTTGGGTTGCACCAATCGAGGATAAAAGTCCGAGTTCTTTCGTCCTTTCGGAAACGGATATAGCAAAGGCATTGTATATCAAAGAAATTGCACCCACAGCGATGATAAGAAGCAAAGCGGCGGCAATCCCCATTATTAGGCTCTTAATACTCTCGCTTTGTGAAAACCCGAGATAGGAAAGCAATTCCGTGTGATACGAATATTCTGTTGTTTCACTTAAATATCGGCTTGCAAATTCGTACACCTCGTCTGGATTTTTAAGTGTAATGCGGAATACATCATTTTCGTCAATGGAGATCATTTGGGTGGATAAAACGCCCTCTGCCGCTTCAAGGTCTGCTATTTGTTCTGCGGTGGTGTTATACACGGCAATATGCCAATTTCCGTCCTTTTCGATAATGGAATCTATCGCAGAATCGAGCATAGAATTTAACAGCGTAAAAATCGTACACACCATGAGGACGGACAATACAATTCCCATAAGTGTTATCAGCGTTCGCCCTTTATTTTTCCGCAAGCTCCTTGTTGCAAGTTTAATACAAACACCCATAGTTATCCCTCCGAGAGCTTACCGTCCTTGATGATAAGCATACGGTCTGCCAACTTTGCAAGCTCCAAATTGTGCGTAATCATAATGAGCGTTTGACCGTATTGTTTATTTGCACTCCCCAGAAGCTCCATTACCTCTGCTGCACTTTTGCTGTCAAGATTTCCTGTCGGTTCGTCGGCAAGCATAAGCGCAGGATTTGTAAATAAAACTCTGCCTATGGCACAGCGTTGTTGCTGACCGCCTGAAAGCTGGCTCGGCAGATGACTTCTTCGCTCTTTCATTCCAAGCGTATCCAGCAATCGGTCAAGCGTTTCTTTGTCGGTTTTCTTTTTATCAAGGCGGCAAGGGAGCGTTATGTTTTCCTCAACCGTCAAAGTGGGAACGAGATTATAAAACTGATAGATTAAGCCCGCCTTTCGTCTGCGATAATAGGCAAGCTCCTTTTCGCTCTTGGCATATATATCCTCACCATCTACATACACCTTGCCGGAGGTGGGGCGGTCAATACCGGCAAGGATATGTAACAAGGTCGATTTTCCCGATCCCGACGGACCGATGATAGAAACAAATTCGCCTTTTTCTACGGTAAAAGATACATTGTCAAGTGCTTTAACCTCTGCCTCTCCCGCTTGATATGTTTTGCATAGATTACAAACATTCAGTATCGGCATATAAATCATTCCTTTGTAAGGCTTTCTTGTATTTTAGCTTCTGCTTCATCAAGATTGGCAAAGCTGGTAATTGCACCGTCAAACAGATCAGCATTGAAACGAATAGCTCCGTCGGACAAGATAACAGCAAAATGATCTTCTCCGAACATAGAATATTCGCAAATATCGTCATAGTAAAAAGTTTTTCCGTTGATTTCCGCACAGCTCTGTTCTGTTACTTCTTTCAAAAGGAAAATGCCCTCTGTTCCATTCTCCAAATGCGAGATTACAACAGACGAGTCATTTGCAGAAGCGTTATCCACACATTTCGGCAGCAAAACCGTTACCGTGCTGTCTGCTTTTGCATTTCCCGAAATAACCTTTGTGATTTTTATGGTAGCAAGTGCTTTTTGAGCAATTTCACCTTTGCCGTAGTCGATTTGAATATTGCGTACTGTTTCTATTGTACCTCGTACAATCGTATCGCTGTAACTGTTAAAGATTTCTTCCGAGGTCAATGGGGCGGGCAAGATTGTTGTTTTTTCAAATTCGTCAATGTAGGTAACCTTAATTCCTTTGGATCGCTCCAATTCAAAATCACCTTTGGAAGAACAGCCTGTAAAAATAAGGGTAGCTGCGATCAGCAAGAGCGAAAGTGTAAAAATGGTCTTTTTCATAAGTTTTGCATCCTTTCATAATTTGTTTTAGGCTTTCATGCCTTACTTATATAAACACAAAAGGCGAAATATCGGATGCAAAAAAGCAGGCATTTTTCAAAAGAAAACTGCCTGCTTTGCGGTGCTGATTTTATATTGTTAATCAGTTACTATTTTTTCAAAATAGTAAAATTGCCCATCGCCCTGCAAAATGATAACCTCGTCACTATATGGATATATCTTGGCTCCGATGATACTGTCTTTGTCGATCACGCTATCTATCTGTATAATGTCCGTTTCGGTTAAAATTCCCGTAAATAAATCCGGGTTCTGTTTTAAGTCCGAAATATTGTTAAGTCCGTATTTGTCAATAACCAAGCGATTTGAAAAATAACCGTATTGCTCATTTTCGTATGAAATAGTGATTGAATAAAACACATCTTGCGCTATATGTTCCGGTTCTTTATTGAGAACAAATACAGCAGTAATGCTTAAACTGATAACCAAAACAAAAGTGGCAGCTAACGCACTTATCTTTCTAAAAGACCATACAGCAGCCGTTTTGTGCTTGTTTTGATTTGTGCCGAGCATTGCATAAACCTTTTCGTCAAGAGAAGTAAGGTCGTGCTTTTCTTCTGATTCAGACGAAATATTATCAGCCTGTGTTTCGATATACTGTTTCATTGCTTCTTTGATTTTTTTATCGTTCATATCCATCCTCCTTTAATCGAGCTTTCAGCAGCTTTTTTCCACGAGTGAGCTGTGATTTTACGGTGCCGTGTTTTCTGTTCAGAAAATCCGAAATCTGCGATGTGGATAATTCGTAATACAAATGGAGGATTAGCACATCCCGATATTCGGCAGGCATACTTTTTATATTCTGATAGATGATTTTGCAGCTTTCGTCTATAATAACACTTTCAGCAATGTTTTCATCACTTGCAAATTCATACTCAATGTCTGACAAGGAGACCGTTTGAATATGTCTGTCCCGTATCATATTAAACGACATATGTTTTACCGCCATTGTCACATAATATATACAATCTTTGCTGTCAACATCTTTTATCGCATCTAAATTTCGCATAATCGAGGGGATTGTATTATGTACTGCGTCCTCTGCATCCTGCGGATTTTTTAATATTTTCAATGCGACTGCATACATTGTGTTTTTATGCTTTTCATAAATGGCGGTCATTTTTTCAATTTCTTTACTCATACGACCTCCTAAATTATAAGACACTCTCTCAATAATCTATAACACGAAAAAAAGAATTTCGGATGCATTTTAGATAGTAGATTGAAAATTTATTTTTTCGCTGTTTTTAATTCCTCAATAGCGTTCCTTTACTGTCGTATCGTATATTTTAACACATAAAAGTTAAGAAATATAGTCTGCGTTTTGTTTCCTGATAATTATGTACCAACCGCCCCCAAAAAAGGCGGTTGATTTTTTAATGCGCAGGCACTCCGTAACCGAGGATTTCATAATGCCCTACGGCATAATGATTTTCCCGGCAGGAATCCCCGGAATTGCCTTCTATGGTATAAATAATTCCGTCCTCAACTCGTTCGACAATTCCTACATGGTCGGATAGCCCGTCCTGCGGACCGGACGAACCCTTGTTGTTCCAATCGAAAAAGATAATCATACCCGGCGACGGCGTGGCGCTGTTGTCAATCCATTGACCTCTATCCTTAAACCATTGCACGCCGTTTGTGCAGCCTGCAAATTTCGGGATAATACCACTATCAATATACCCGCACTCATTCGCCGCCCACGAAACAAAACAGGCGCACCATTCCACACGGCTGTCAAAGCCATACCAACTCCAATACGGCTGACCGCCCACATTGCCAATCTGCGAGAGAGCAACGGAAACAATTTGTCCGTCCTCGGTGTAAATGCCATAAAGAACCGCGCTCCACATACTGCGATTTTCTTCGGCAAGAAGTTCCGCAAGCTGCTTGCGCTGATCTGCATTGAATCCGAATTTATCTGCCATTTCTCCGGCGGTCTTATGAGCCACCGATATATACAGATAAGTCCGTGTGACCGTCGTTTTCGTTTCAACAATATTGCCGTGACCGTCATCCGTTTCGGTGATAATTTCCTCGGTCTTTGTTTCGGTTCGTGAGGATATGGTATTCATCTGCCAGAATATATCTTTTAGAATCGCTTTTTTTGAAGCGTCCATAGTGGCGACATCCTGCGGATTATTCGGATCGGTAGTAGTCTTAACCGCATAAACAGCCAAAACCTCCGGCCAGACGGCACGGGAGCCGGACATTTCCAAAACATCATAGGAGATATTCGTTTTGGTGGTGTCAAGCTGCGTTTGGTAATCGGTGTTGATTTCCTGTACCACGCTTTGCATTGTCATACTGCTTCCCGAATCCTCGCCCGAAAAAAAGATACCGAAACACGAGCCGACAATCAAGGCAATCAGGCATACCACAATGATAATCACAACGGCAACCCAACCGCCGGCGGCGATAGCGGAAATCAAGGCCTTTGTTCCGGCTATAATCGCCTTGACCGCCGCAACCGTGGCTTTGGCTGCCGCCTTTATCGTGGCAACGGTCGCTTTGGCGGTGGCTTTCGCCGCCTGTGCTGCCGTCCTTGCCGCTTTAGCCGAAGCCTGTGCGGTTTTTTGAGCGACTTTCGCTGCCTGTTCACTCGTTTTAATCGCAGTTCGGGCGGTCTGTTCGGCAGTCTTAACCGTTTTCTGTGCGGTCTTAACTGAACCCTTTGCCGTTTTAATTGTAGATTTACCCGTGGATTTTGCCGTCTGCTTGATCGTTTTTTCGCCACGCTCCAGCGTCTTAATGGATTTTTGAGCCTGCCGCTGCCGAAAATGCTCTTTTGCTTTGGAGATATTGTTTTTGGTAGATTGAACCCCACGGCGGCCTTGTTTGTCAAACTGCCGAACAGCCTCACGGGTGACGGTATCAGCACAGCCGGAAATACGGTCTGCGGCATATTCTTCGGCTGAACCCTCTGCAGAATAAACGCCGTGCTCCGCTTTGTCCTTTGTGCGGATATAGGCATCTTTCATCCGCTCTGCGGCAACCGCCGATTTATCAATCGTTTTTACTGTTCCTTTGACAACATTTTTTGTTTTGATGTCCGGCATAGCGTCACCTCCGATCCGAGCCGGGATAATTCTTTCCGTAAAGCAGCGTGAAACGCTTTGCTTCGGATATTGCCGCCTGCGGCCTGCCATTTAGCTTCAAAGACAAACCGGGCGGCAAGCTGACGGACAGAATAATTTTTGATAAAAGTCCTCCAAGTGCTTTCGTCCCATTCTTCAAGTTGCCGCCATAAATCCGGGAAATACCGATATAGCTTCCGCAGTTCTTCTAAACTTTGGAGCGGGCAGCACCAGCAGGAAACACGGCTGAAAATACGATATAAACCGCCCCAATCAAAACCTCTTGCATAGCAATAATCAAGGCAGTCCTTTTCGGACATTCCCCATTCCACAAGAGGATAGCAGGCAGTTTTTATGCGTTGGGTTTCGTCTGCGGCAATACCCACATACTCCATAATTTCATACTGTTCTTTCAGATCACGGAGATAAGCGTCAATGACACGGGTTTTGAGAATACCCGTACACCAGCGGTTGCGGGGGCCTGCCCAACTCATTCCCCGGTATTTTGAAAGAGCAGGATTTTTTCTTTTTGGGGTGTAATCGTAAAAGTAGTATTCAAAATCGTGTTCTGCTTTCAGACGGATAATCGGTCTGCCGATATATGCCTCCAAACGGTTCAGGTGTTCATACATCTGCGGGAATTCAAGCCCGGTATCACAGAAGATAATCAGATCAACCGGGCGCTGTTCTTCCAATAGCCGCAAAAGCATAGCCGTCGAATCCTTGCCGCCAGAAAGCGAAACAACATATTTTTTAGGTTTCATCGCCGTCCACCTCCACGGCGGGAGGAATAACCTGTTTTGCAACAACGACCATTCTGCCGTTTTGACGGCTGTATTCGCAGGTGGAAAGCGTAATCAGCTTATCGCCGTATTCGGCAGAAACGCCCGTATCGTATAAAGCAAGCTCCTTGCATTTTGCGATATAGGCGTCGAAATCCTCCGCGCTGTCCGCATTGACAAAGTGGTAATACTTGAACCCTTGCTCGGAATAGGCGGCGGTCTTGAACGCCGCCACAATTTCATACTCGCCAAAATCCGAAAGCGTATCAAATCGGATTGTTTTGTGCTGCCTGTAAAAATCTTCGTCGGCATACTTGCAGAGATCGGCAAACATACTGCCGTTGTTCATGTGGTGGCCGTAAATTACGCAGTTGTCGGATAAACCGAGGTCGCAGTTTTCCTGCACATAGGGCACGCCGTAATCACTGTACTGCTTTTCAAAGCTGTGTTTCAGGTAGTAGTTCGGGTTGTCAATCGTCTGCATAACGGGAT
>ERZ835980.1161-NODE-1161-length-30894-cov-4.031292_pt1 | contig 30894 bp, 21 predicted proteins | sample MGYA00519943_ERZ835980 | MGnify/ENA primary metagenome ERZ835980 (study PRJEB31850, sample SAMEA3708791) | human gut metagenome | biome: human gut; feature: human-associated habitat; material: faeces | place: China | collected 2014 ... | reverse complement strand
GTCCGTCAGAGGCATATATGGATATGTATGATATATGATAAACATTCATTTGCATGTCAGCATATGGGGCTTAATAATATTAATAAATGGCAGGCATGATTCAAAAAAACTAGAAATATAGCCCTTTATGGTTTATAATCGGCAGTGGGTATAATATAACTTAGAAAATTCAAAGAATTATAAAAATATTCAAAAATAAAATTCAAAAAAGAAATTCAAAAAAGAAATATAAAAATGGAGGACATAAACATGGAAAAGATTCAGATGACCACACCACTTGTAGAGATGGATGGAGATGAGATGACCAGAATTCTCTGGCAGTATATCAAGGATGAGCTTATCTATCCATTTATCGATCTCAAGTCAGAGTACTATGACCTTGGACTTGTACATAGAAATGAGACAGATGACAAGGTAACATTTGACTCAGCATATGCAACACAGAAGTATGGTGTAGCTGTAAAGTGTGCAACCATCACACCTAATGCAGCAAGAGTTAAGGAGTACAATCTCAAGGAGATGTGGAAGAGTCCTAACGGAACTATCAGAGCAATTCTCGATGGTACAGTATTCAGAGCACCTATCGTTGTAAAGGGAATCGAGCCATGTGTTAAGAACTGGAAGAAGCCTATCACCATCGCAAGACATGCATATGGTGACGTGTACAAGAGTGTAGAGATCGATGTTCCAGGTCCTGGAACTGCAGAGCTTGTATTCACAGGCGATGACGGACAGGTTATAAAGGAGACTATCCATAAGTTTGATGGCCCTGGTGTTCTTCAGGGACAGCACAACGTGGACAAGTCTATTGAGAGCTTTGCAAGAAGCTGTTTCAAGTATGCGCTTGATACCAAGCAGACACTGTGGTTTGCCACAAAGGATACCATATCAAAGAAGTATGACCATACATTCAAGGATATCTTCCAGGAGATATTTGATGCGGAGTATAAGGAGCAGTTCGATGCAGCAGGTATCGAGTACTTCTACACACTTATAGATGATGCGGTTGCCCGCGTTATGAAGAGTGAAGGTGGTTACATCTGGGCATGTAAGAATTATGATGGAGATGTAATGAGTGACATGATCTCATCAGCATTTGGTTCACTTGCCATGATGACATCAGTTCTCGTATCCCCTGATGGAAAGTATGAGTACGAGGCTGCCCATGGAACAGTTATGAGACATTACTACAAGCACCTTGCAGGCGAGGAGACATCTACAAACTCAGTTGCAACTATCTTCGCATGGTCAGGAGCACTCAGAAAGCGTGGAGAGCTTGACGGAATCCAGGCACTTCAGGATTTCGCAGATAAGCTTGAGGCAGCAACCATCAAGACTATCGAGGATGGTAAGATGACAAAGGATCTGGCTCTCATCACAACACTTGAGAACCCAACAGTCCTCAATAGTGAGAATTTTATCAAGGCTATCAGAGAGACACTTGAGGGAATGCTTTAAAAAGTGATTCAAGATAATAAAAGCATTGAGAATATATAAAGAAAGAAGCATATCACCTTTATTCAGACAAATGGATAAAGGTGATATTTTTATACCATTGTGAAAATCGCAGCGTTAGGTTAAAATAACTTATATCTGAGTGTAGCGTATAAGATGATGAGGAGTTGTATTTATGAGAATCGAGCATGTTGCCATGTATGTGAATGACCTTGAAGGGGCGAAGAGTTTTTTTGAGAGATATCTGGGGGCATCGGCAAACAAGGGGTATCACAATAAAATGACGGGCTTTCGTTCGTATTTCCTCACATTTGACGATGGTGCAAGGCTTGAGATAATGAACAGACCTGGAATGGATGATCCTGAAAAAACGCTTAATAGAACAGGATTGATACATATAGCGTTCAGCGTGGGCAGCAAGGAAAAGGTGGATGAACTTACCAGGCTGCTTGAGTCTGATGGCTACGAGGTGATAAGCGGACCGAGAACGACAGGTGATGGCTACTATGAGAGTTGTGTAGTTTCCATAGAAGGAAATCAGATAGAGATTACAGTATAGAATTAAAATGTAGTAGATAGATAAAAATCATAGTATGTGGAAATTCAAACATAGATTTCATTATAGGAGGTATAAGACAATGGACAATCAGGTATTAGAGGTAATAAGGAAGAGAAGTTCGGCTAGAGCGTATAGTGATGAAGAGATTACGAAGGAGCAGCTTGAGAAGATCATAGAGGCTGGACTTCAGGGACCTACAGGTATGAATAAGAAAGAGATACATTTTACAGTTGTCAAGGGTGATGCACTAATTCTGGAAGAACTTGATGCGGAAAAGAGGGCACTTCGAGGACAGGATAAGCAGCCACATAATTTCTACTATGAGGCGCCTGTTTTGATATTCCTGAGCGCAGAGGATGATTACAGATGGAGCAAAGTGGATTCAGGAATCGCAGTTCAGAATATGGCTATAGCGGCAGAGAGCATGGGACTTGGCAACTTGATCATAGGTTGTGTGTATGATGCTCTTCACGGGGAAAAGAAGTCATATTTTGATAAGGCACTTGCTATACCAGAAGGGTATTCATTTCAGATAGCGCTTGCAGTTGGACATAAGACCGATAACAAGACACCTCATGATTACGATGAGTCTGTTCAGGTAAGTTATTTGTAGTTTGTCGCTAAAGATTCATTAGGTGGCAGGGTATAATGAAGTGGTTATCACGCCCAAGAGTGGTTACATATTGTGTATTATAGGAGATGAGATAAGGAAATATACAGGGAGGGTATAGCATATGGGTAAACTTGTAATGGGGTATTGGGACTGCCCTTATTGTAGTACGAAACATATAGAAGGAACGAAACGTGAGTGTCCATCCTGCGGAAAGCCGAGAGGACAGGAAGTTAAGTTCTATATGGATGGAGTGAGGTATTTGTCCGCGGAGGAGAGTCGGACAAAGGGAAAAGGTGCCGACTGGTTATGCGATCATTGCGGTAATTACAATTCTGCTCTTAACACACGGTGTAGCAGCTGTGGCGCTGAACGAGGTTCAAATGATAAAGCTTATTTTGATGTCAGGAAAGAACAGGATGCAAAGAATGCCAGAAGTGCATCCGGAACAGGAACAGCTGCCGGAGGACAAAACAGCGGGCAGGGGGGTAGCAAACGGGGCCGCTCATTTGGAGCATGGAAGATAGTACTGATCGGCATGCTTGTGATAGCGGCGATAATCGGACTTGCGGCGATCATAGCCATGCCGAAGAAGAGAACAGTCACAGTCAAGGATATGTCGTGGAAGACCAGTGTTGATGTGGAGAAATATCTTCTATGTGATGAAGATGACTGGGAACTCCCTGAGGGCGCTACGCTAAAGACCACGAAACAGGAGGTCCATCATACAGAACAGGAATATGTGGGTGAGCGCGAGGAGACCTATGATTCATATGAAGTGATAGGTTCCCATGTGGAGTACAGCTATGAGGACAATGGCGATGGAACATTTTCCGAGGTGGCAAATGACGTGGATGATTACGGATATGTGACGAGAACGAGGTCTGTCCCTGTGTACAGAGATAAGCCGATATACAAGACGAAGTATTATTATACAATATGGAGGTGGAAGTACGACAGGACGGAGACTGCGGAGGGCGGTGGAAAGACACCGGAATACCCAGATCCCCAGCTCACAGACAAGGAGAGGTTAGGGGAAAAATCAGTTGAATATGAAGTCACATGTGAAGTGAAGAATAAGGAAAAGATATATAAAGTTAAAGAGGCTATATATGACAAACTTGATATTGGAGAGACATATAATGTCAAGGCTGACTCTGAGGAGATAGTGAGTATCATAGAGTAGAGACATGAGAATACGGAGACGGTCGAAAGTTATAGTGTAAGTGATAGGTACGAATAAATATAAATAAATATTATCCCGGACGGATAAGACATAATGTAGCTCACTGTTTTGAGCAAAATGTCGAATCCGCCCGGGATTTTTATAATTAAAATGAATAACATCGATGTTTGCTGAATACCATGTATTTGAGACGAAAAAGTTAAGGCGGACATTGAATGAGAGGGAACCTTGATAGGAGAATGGGATTTCGTACTGTACAGCTCATGGCAGCTGCAGTTTCAGTGATTTTAGTGCTTTGCGTGACGACTGGAATTATAGGAGCATTTGGGAAGACTGATGATGGAAGTTATGTACTGCAGGACAGATCAACCGCAGAACTTATGGGTGATTTCGGAGTGATATGTTTTGATACATTGAATGTGCAGACACATTTGCACAGCAATTTTATAACAAAGACGCTAAATGCAAATTCCAATTCGGGACTCAGAAATTCTTACGGGGTGTATGAGGAGTTCTATTTTGAGGACGCTGAGAATATGAATGGCTGTGTGTCGGATATGGATACTGATATGCTGTATACAGGGGCAGACATTAGAAGGGTAGAGGATGGCAGTGTTTATATAATTATGAACAATGGCTCTGAGATAAAGCTTGACAGACCTGCAAATGTTAAGACTGATGCGGAGCTTGCTGAGAAGGGAGAATACTCAAAGTATGCCGATATGTCTGACATACAGAGAAGATTTATTGAATACAGTCTGGAACTTAGAGCGTATGCTGATACAGAGGAAACTGTGGATATAGATCTGGATGGAGATATAAATAACAGACGAATTGCGGTAAATGGCGATGGTATGCATGCTGTGTCGCTGGACTACAATGAACTGTCGGCAAATACCAATCCGATTTATTTTGAGTTCCCGGATTGTGATGGGGATAACGTTCTTCTCATGAACATTGATCTGAGTGGTGCGCAGGATGTAGTGTTTGGGGATATGATATTTGGCAGCAAAAATGACGCGAAGGCAAATGACAATGGAAACTATTTTAATGCCTGCAACAGGATGTATTTTAACTTTTATGACAGCTCTGCTGCAGATGGACAGTTCAGCGGCAGTATTACATTTGCAGGTCGAGGATTTGGAACTGTGATGGCACCAAAGGCATCAGTAAATCTCGGACATAACTGGGATGGATGCGTGGTGAGTGAGATATTCTCAAACAGCGGAGAGTTCCACAGAGTGCCGGGAACTGATTTTCCAAAAGAAGAACCGACAACTGAGAGCACGACGACGGAAGACACAACGGAGGACACAACGACGGAGGATACGACCGCAGAGAATACAACGACGGAGGATACGACCGCAGAGGATACAACGACGGAGGACACAACTACGGAAGATACAACAACGGAGGACACAACGACGGAGGATACGACAACAGAGGACACAACGACGGAAGACACAACAACGGAAGACACAACGACGGAAGACACAGCAACGGAGGATACAACGACGGAGGATACGACAACAGAGGACACAACGACGGAAGACACAACGACGGAGGGTACGACGACGGAAGAAACAACAACGGAAGACACAACGACGGAAGATACGACCACAGAGGACACGACCACAGAAGATACGACAACCGAGGATACCACAACAGAGGACACGACAACAGAAGACACAACGACAGAAAACACAACTGGCACGACCACGGAGTTGACAACGACAGATGAGACGACAACGGAACATACCACATGGAGCACCACTGGCACAACAGTGACAATGATAACGACGCGCAGCACTCCGCCAGGCAGACATCCCGATACCGGTGACAGGCTTCCCTTAAAGGAGATAACTGGTGTGATAGTACTTGCACTTATGGGAAGTGCGGGGATAGTGATATATAAAAAAGTAAAAAAATAAATATATACTATTGAAAACAATATATGAGTTTGCTAAACTATGCTCAAAGCATATATTCTTGTATTCAATCAGCGAAGGCTGCATCTGAGAATCTTTAGTCAATTCAATGAATTCTATGCTTTTAAATACCATATTTTATTTTTGCATAGTGCATTGGAGAGGTTAAAGGATATTTGCCGCTGTTTCTTGATAAGGTTCTTTGATGTACTGTAGAAAGGAGAACTTATGAAGAAACTTGAAGACATGAATTTAGTGGATGATTTTTTGATGACGAGTCTCATATGTCATCAGGAGTATGGAGATCGTTCGGTGAGGTATATGCTTGAGTGCATATTGAATCGCCGTTTTGGCAAGCTGACTGTTGTGCCGCAACGAGTTATGTGCGGTGCAGATCCGGAAAAACATGGCATTAGAATGGATGTGTATATTGATGAAAATGATGGAGAGATAATTGATATCGAGCCGGATCAGAATGACGGCAAGGCTGACGTAAAAGCTGTGCCAAGGCGAAACAGATTTTATCATGCGAAGATTGATTCAGCAAATTTGGCTGCTGGAGACGATTATAGCAATTTAAGGAATGTTGTTGTTATATTTATAACAACATATGATCCATTTGGACTTGACAGGATGGTTTATACGGTGAAAAATAAGTGTATAGAAGAATCGGATATGCCGTATGATGATGGGGCTGTGTCGTTATTTTTGTACACAAAGGGGAAAAAAGGAAATCCACCGGAGGAACTTAAGAGTTTGTTGCATTATATGGAAAATTCGATAGAAGAAAATGCTGGTACAGATTCACTTAAGGTCTTTCATCATATGGTGATTGCTGTGAAGAATGATGGAGAGGTAGGTCTTGCGTATATGAAGAGTGTTGAGATAGAAAAAAGGATACGAGAAGAAGGAAGAGAAGAAGGAAGAGAAGAAGGACACAGGGATGGGGTACGTATTGGACGTATTCAGGAGATAGTAAGACTAAGTAGAAGATTCAATAAAAGCGATGAAGAAATAATACAGATACTGCTGGAAGAGACAGGGCTTGGAGAAGACCAGGCAAGAGATGCACTTAAAAAGTACAGTTAGGTTATGTGAATCGTAAAGTTATAGCAGATTTTTAGCACCGTCATGTATACAGTAATATGTTACATGGCGGTGTTTATGTATAGGTGGCTAAAACTACTCTCAGTCTTGCATAATATGTTCGAATGTGATATATTTTAAAGGAATTTTGTGGTACAAAATACCATGGCAGGAGAATGTGTTTACATTATTTGACACAGAATAATAAAAAGGCACATTCTTTATTTTTGCTCATAAAAGATAGGAGAACAATAACATGACGATAACTGATGAAACTATTGATTATGTTGGAATCCTTGCAAAGCTTGAGCTTTCTCAGGAGGAGAAGGAGCAGGCAAAGAAGGATATGTCAGACATGCTTGATTATGTCAGCAAATTAAATGAACTTAATACAGATGGTGTGGAGGCCATGAGCCATACATTCCCATACAATAATGTGTTCCGCGAGGACGTAGTCACAAATAACGACGACAGAGAGAACATGCTGAAGAATGCACCGGAGCAGAAAGACGGCTGCTACAAGGTGCCAAAGACATTTGACTAGGAGGTAAGCTGAAGTGAATTTAATGGGTATGACAGCTGTAGAGCTGGGAAAAGCTATTAAAGACGGACAGGTAAGCGTTGTTCAGGCGACACAGGCTTGTCTTGACAGCATAGAGGCTTGTGAGAAGGACTACAACAGTTTTGTCACAGTTGACCGTGAGGGAGCGCTTGCCCAGGCAGAGGAAGTGCAGAAGAAGATAGATGCAGGAGAGCTGAGCGGTCCTCTTGCAGGAGTTCCAATTGCGATAAAGGACAATATGTGCCAGGCTGGTGTTCAGACAAGCTGTTCATCAAAGATACTTTCAAATTTTGTCCCGACATATACAGCCGAGGCAGTGGTGAAGCTCCAGGAGGCAGGGGCAGTCATCGTTGGACATACCAACATGGATGAGTTTGCCATGGGAAGCACAACGGAGACATCGTACTTTGGAGAGACAAGAAATCCATGGGATATAAACAGGGTTCCGGGCGGCTCATCAGGTGGTTCAGCGGCAGCAGTTGCCGGAGAGGAGGTTCCATGTGCCCTCGGTTCAGACACCGGTGGGTCAATCAGGCAGCCTGCATCATTCTGTGGTGTCACAGGAATAAAGCCAACCTATGGAAGAGTTTCAAGATACGGACTCATAGCATACGGTTCATCACTTGACCAGATAGGACCTCTCGCAAAGAATGTTGAGGACTGTGCAACTATCCTTGAGGTCATATCACAGTATGACAAGAAAGACTCAACATCAGTGAACAGAGATGACAATGATTTTACAAGCGCTCTGGTGGATGATGTAAAGGGACTTAAGATCGGACTCCCACGAGATTACTTCACAGAGGGACTTGAGCCTGAGATAAAGGAAGCTGTATACGGTGTAGCTGAAGCTCTTAAGGCAAAAGGCGCAATAGTTGAGGAGTTTGATCTTGGCATGGTTGAGTATGCGATTCCGGCATACTACATCATAGCATCGGCGGAAGCAAGCTCAAACCTTGAGAGATTCGATGGTGTAAAGTACGGCTACAGAACATCAGAGTACACCGATCTTCACAACATGTACAAGAAGAGTCGTTCAGAGGGATTTGGTCCTGAGGTAAAGAGAAGAATCATGCTCGGTTCATTTGTGCTGAGTTCAGGATATTATGATGCATATTACGTTAAAGCACTTAAGGCAAAGGCGCTCATCAAACAGGCATATGACAAGGCGTTTGAGAAGTATGATATCATCCTTGGACCTGTTGCACCTACAACAGCTCTGAAGCTGGGAGAGTCACTCTCAGATCCTATTAAGATGTATCTGGGTGATGTGTACACCGTTCCTGTAAACCTTGCGGGACTTCCTGGAATATCACTTCCATGTGGAACAGATAAGGACGGAATGCCGATCGGAGTACAGATGGTAGGAAATGCATTTGAGGAGAAGACTATTATAAGAGCAGCTTATGCATTTGAGAAGACCAGAGAATACAAGAGACCTGCACAGGTTTCAGAAAGGGGGCTGTAAGAGATGGCAAAGACATATGAGACAGTCATCGGACTTGAGGTCCATGTAGAGCTAGCGACCAAGACAAAGATATTCTGTGGCTGCAGCACAGCATTTGGAGGAGCTCCTAATACACATACGTGTCCGGTATGTACCGGAATGCCGGGTTCACTTCCAGTACTTAATAAGGAAGTTGTAAATAAGGCGATCGCAGTTGGTCTTGCGACAAACTGTAAGATTACACAGAACTGTAAGTTTGACAGAAAGAATTATTTCTATCCGGATAACCCACAAAACTATCAGATATCACAGCTTTACTACCCAATATGCAGGGATGGTAAGGTAGAGATAGAGGTGGACGGTGTCAAGAAATATGTGAGAATCCATGAGATACATATGGAGGAGGACGCAGGTAAGCTTGTCCATGATCCATATACAGACAGCTCACTTGTTGATTTCAACCGTTCAGGTGTTCCGCTTATAGAGATAGTATCTGAGCCTGACATGAGATCTGCGGAGGATGTAATAGCATATCTTGAAAAGCTCAGGGAGACGATACAGTATCTCGGTGCTTCAGATTGTAAGCTTAATGAGGGATCAATGCGTGCTGACGTCAATCTTTCGGTCAGAGAGGTTGGCTCGGAGGAGTTTGGTACACGTACAGAGACAAAGAACCTGAACTCATTCAAGGCCATCGCCAGAGCCATAGAGAATGAGAGAGAGAGACAGATCGATCTCATCGAGTCCGGTGAGAAGGTTGTTCAGGAGACAAGAAGGTGGGACGATACAAAAGAGTATTCATATCCGATGAGATCCAAGGAGGATGCACAGGATTACAGATATTTCCCTGATCCTGATCTTGTACCAATCCACATCAGTGATGAGTGGCTGCAGCAGGTAAGGGATGCACAGCCTGAGTTCAGAGATGCAAAAAAGATAAGATACAAAGAGGAATATGCAATTCCTGATTATGATATAGATATAATCACAGCATCAAAGAAGATGGCAGATCTGTTTGAGGATGCCATCGCACTGGGATCGCCGGCAAAGAAGGTGTCCAACTGGCTTATGGGAGAGACCATGAGACTGATGAAAGAGAACATTGTTGATGCGGAAGACCTGAAGTTTTCAGCGGAGAATCTTGCAAAGCTCATCAAGCTCGTGGATGACAGGGTTATCAACGGCGGTGTAGCAAAGGAAGTGTTCGAGAAGGTATTTGCTGAGAATATTGATCCTGAGAAGTATGTAAAGGATAACGGACTTGCGACAGTTCAGGATGACAATGCCCTTAAAGAGGCATGCCAGGCAGCCATAGATAACAATCCGAAGGCTGTAGAGGATTACAGGGGTGGCAAGGAGAAGGCTCTCGGAGCACTTGTCGGTCAGGTTATGAAAGCTATGAAGGGTAAAGCAGATCCTGGATCTGTTAACAAGATGCTTAGGGAGATGCTTTAATATGGAAGAAAACAGAAGAGTGAGAAAGAGGGACAGGTATAAACGTCTCATAACAGTGGGTGAGGCTTGCGTACTCATTGCTGTGGAGCTGGTGCTGTTTGGACTCATGTGGTACCGGTACTATGAGGTAACGCTTACGCTTCCGTTCTGGAGAAGAGGAAACTGGGCGGTTATCGGAATGTATGGAATCATCATCATACTTTTCACCAAGCTTTATGGTGGTTACAGAGTTGGCTTTTTCAGATTGCTTGATATAGTATACTCACAGCTGCTGGCTCTTGTATGTGCCAATGTGGTTGGTTACTTGCAGCTCTGTATAATCTGTCGAGATTATGTGAATCCAGTACCGTTGCTTAAGGTAACCGGACTTGAAGCGGTAGTGATACTGCTTTGGATCTTTACGTGTAGATTTCTGTATGCGAAGATGTATCCGCCAAGGCATCTGCTGTTGGTATATGGATATAAGACGCCGATGGAGTTTATAGACAAGATCAATGCCCGTAAGGATAAGTATGTAATAGAAGATAGAATACATGTCAGTGAAGGCGAGCAGGCGATCAAGGAGAAGATACTCCAGTACGATGGAGTAATCATTTGCGAGACAAAGGCTTATATAAGAAATGAGCTTGTGAAGTATTGTTTTGAACACTCTATCAGATCGTATGTTGTGCCAAAGCTCTCCGATATAATCATACTTGGTGCGGAGCCTATACATTTGTTTGATACGCCTATCCTGTTGTCAAGGAATCAGGGCCTTACTGGAGATGACATGATCATTAAAAGGATTATGGATCTTGTGTGTGGATTTATATTGCTGATCATAGCATCGCCATTTATGCTCATATCAGCACTTGCGATATGGCTTTATGACAGAGGACCGGTTTTCTACAAGCAGGACAGACTAACGCTTAATGGTAAGGTATTCAAGATCATTAAGTTTAGAAGTATGAAGATGGATTCAGAGGCTCACGGTGCCCAGCTTGCGAAGAAGGATGATGATAGAATTACTCCTGTGGGCAAATGGCTCAGGAAGCTGCATCTCGACGAGCTTCCACAGCTTTTCAATGTTCTTAAGGGAGATATGTCGCTTGTTGGACCAAGACCTGAGAGACCAGAGATAGCAGAGTTATATAAGAAGACTTTCCCTGAGTTTGATTACAGACTCAAGATGAAAGCTGGACTTACGGGATATGCACAGGTGTATGGAAAATACAACACCACACCAAGAGATAAGGTGAAGCTTGATCTCACCTACTACGAGCAGTATTCAATATGGCTTGATTTCAAGCTGATGCTGCTAACTGTAAAGATCATGTTCCAGAAGGAGACATCAGAGGGCATAGCTTCAAATATGACTACTGCACTCAGAGATGGTGAGAAGGTTCAGATTCCGGCACCGGTGAATGTCAAACCAGATGGACTGGATGAAGCAGAGGATGCATTTTATGATCTTAAGAAGACCGTAAATAAAAATACAGGCAAAGATTCTTGATATAAACGTATGATTTGATGTGTAGGTGGATAGTATGACAAATGCTAAGGTTTCGGTAGTTATACCATCATATAACAGTGGCGGTACAATAGAAGAGGCTATAGAGTCGGTTCTGGCTCAGGATGTGCCAGTGGAGATCATCGTGATAGATGATTGTTCGCTGGACGACACTGAGCATGTACTTCAAAAATATAAGAATGATCCACGTATCAGGATAATTGTGAATGAAAAGAATTCGGGGGTAGCAGCGTCCAGAAATCGTGGAGTGAAAGAGGCTGTTTGTGACAGAGTCGCATTCCTGGATTCAGATGATATGTGGGTGGATGGAAAGCTGGTAAAACAGCTGAAGCTGATGGATGAAACAGGAACACTGATCTGTTCGACTGCGAGGGAACTGCTCACGGAGGATGGCAACAGGACAGGAAAGATCATAGAGGTGCCGGATACGGTGACGTACAGGGAACTTCTCAAGGGAAATGTGATCAATTGCTCTTCGGTGGTTGCGGACAGAAACATATTGATGAAATATCCTATGGGTAATGATGATATACATGAGGATTACATCTGCTGGCTTCAGATTCTAAAAGAGTGCGGGCAGGCTGTTCTTATAAATGAACCATTGCTTCTTTATCGTGTGGTGAAGAACAGTAAGTCGGGTTCAAAGCTTTCGTCCGCGAAGAAAACATTTGCAGTATACAGAAAACTTGGTTACGGATTTTTCAGAAGCTGTCTGTATTTTGCGAATTACGCTGTAAATGGTGTGAAAAAATATTTCCTTTAGAAGTTAAAGTGCGGGTATGCATGAGATATAATTATAGTCGGAGAACGATATGGCTGATGAAAAAATAAAACGAGGTCCGGGGAGACCTACAGACAAGAGAAAAGACACTGTCTTGAGACTCAGGATAGATGCGGAGACACATAAGAAGCTGAATAGATGTGCAGAGAAAAGACAGGTGTCGATGTCCGAGATCGTCCGTGAGGCAATAAATGAGATCGTCCGGGAAGCTGAAGCTGAGAGTTATGATGCAAAGGTTCCTGGGGGGAAAAAGACACAGGACAATAGATAAATATAACGATAAAGCAGGTGAGCAGCCGAGAGATTATCAGTATCCCGGCGGTTCACCTGCTTTATTTTATAATTGGGTTTATAATGTATATCCGTTTTGTTTGAGAAGCTCTCTTGCAGAGTCAATGGAATCATTGCCAGTAGCATTTTTTATAGGGGCAAATTCCTTCTCGCGTTCAACCTCAAATGGAAGACATGTGCCCATGAATGCAATCATGTCTAGAGCCAGTGTCTCAAACTTGTATCCGTTAGGCTCGGCAGGCTTTACAATGTCACCATTCTTGTCAACGTATGGGATGGCTTTCTTCACGATGTGTAGAGGCATGCTTTCATTCATGATCTTCATAAGTCTGTCGACAGGAAAGATGTAGTTGAGGGTAACACCGTAATTGTATGCGTAATCTCCATTTTCATCGCGCTGGTTGCGCATCTCATCTGTGAGCTCATAGTACTCAACGATGTATGGCTTTCCGTGGTTTGTGCAGAGAACACCGACCTTCTCGTCGGGATAGGCTTTTCTGACAACCTTTCCGCCGGAGAGGTAGCCTTCCTTGATGACTGCACCGAGGAAAACAGGATCTGCGATCCTTTGAAGAACATTGTCAACAGAGAAGACATTGATGTATTTGATATTGTGCTCAGTCAGCTTGCTCAGATGACCTGCCTTGCAAAGTGATGAGAACCAGCCACCATTACCGTTAGGGGACATGGCGATACGTCCCTTTTCTTCCAGATAGATCTTGCCGTTGAAGTCAACTGATGGCACCATCTCCTGTTTGAAGAAATGAATATAATCAGGGTTATATCCGAAGTAGTTATGTTCCTTGAAAAATGCAGTCGTATCATCATGGTTCTTTTCATTCGTCATTATAAAGAAATGTATCCATGTATCGGCAAGCTTTACGATATCCAGTGTGTGCTCAATGAGCAGTTGGAAGATGAACATATCTTTTGTTATGCCCACATTGAAGGTTCCCTTTGGCCCTGAGAATCCAAGACGGGTTCCCTGACCACCAGCTAAAAGTACGAGTGCAAGATCGCCATTTTTTATGGTGTCTATTCCTGCATTCAAGTATGTGTCATGGTTCGCATTGATGGCGTCTAGCTGAAGAGCTGCGACAGGTGCAATGTCGGAATCATTTCCAGAGTTGTTTTTGCCAATCATGTCGATGAGTGAAAAATCGATCTGATCAATCTGGCTTAACAGAGCCTGCTGCTCATCGCTTTTTAATTCATCATAATATCTGAGAAGGTGAAGCTGACCCTTTTCTTCCAGAAGTTTGTATGCGCTTTCGTAATTCATAAAATTCTCCTTAAATAATGTAGATTGTAAATAAATTCTCTCTCCTAGTATTTCTTTCTGATAGCAATTGTGTCCGTAAATACTTTCCAGATATCTCTGAACTTGATCCTTCTGCCGTTTGATAAATCGTCTCTGCTGTAATTAAGCGCTATCGGAGCCTCAGATATTTTGTATCCCTGCTTGTGGGCGGCTACAAGTATCTCAATGTCAAATGCGTATCCGTTTATAGTCAGATTTTCAGCTATCGGCTTGATCACCTCGGATTTAAATAACTTGATACCGGTCTGAGTATCGTGAATCCCGAGATTGAAAAGCATCCGGAGCATGACATAATAAGAATAACTCATCATTCTTCTGAGCGGCGGATAGTCAAGTTTGGATTCTGGGTGAAGCTTGGAACCGATGACTATGTCTGCATCGTCATCCTTCATCTGCTTCATGAACTTCCTGAGCAGAGCAGGACTGAGTTCCAGATCAGAATCAAGGAAAGCGATGTATCGGCCACGGGCAGCCTTGATGCCTGTCGTTATAGCGAATCCTTTGCCGTGGTTGTCATTGTATCCTGTGGCTGTAATGTGGGAATCTGCATCAGAAGCCTCCCTTATCAATTGCCAGGTGGAGTCTGAGCTGCCATCGTTTACGGCAATTATCTCATAGCGATGAAGGAAACTGCTGAGTATCTTACTCGTTTCCAGCAGATTATCTTTTATATGCGCTTCTTCATTGTAAGCTGGCATGACTACCGACAAAGTAATATTTGGTGAAATATTCTTTTCAGTTTCCATTTCATTCATTATCTCCCTTGCTATAGACTTAACTCCAATTGTTTTAAACACAATTATTAATAGTATACTTGTAAAAATGATGGGTGTCAAATGAAATACATTTAAGCCGTTATGCCTTGGTTTTTAATTTCATTGGGTAATGCTATAGATTATATGTTGTAAAAGCCAAAAATATAATGTATTATATAGCGAGGTAACGACATTTTTAGATATGAAGATAAAAGAGGAGTTCCAATGGATAAAAAGAACAGATTATCAACAGATTATGATGATGAAGATATGAACTGGCTGGATGACGATGACGACTACCTTGAAGAAGGTGGTATTCTGAGTTCATTGTTATTTGGCGATAAAAAGAAGAAAAAGCGCTCCAAAGCGGATTCATCCCGCGATGATGACCGCAGAAGCAGGAGACCGACAGACGTACATGAAAAACGCGAGGAAAAGACGGATGTATCAGAGCCGCGCCGGACTAGAGCAGCTTCTGGAACTCATGGAGAGAGAACTGGCAAGCCGGCGAGATCAGTGCGCCGTGTTGGGGACGAGCAGAGCACAGGTATAGATAATGTCTATATGGATGAAACTGCATCTGCGAGAGATCGTCAGTCGGAAAGACCTGCCAGGAGAAGAAAGATTTCGTCAGACAGGACACCGGTAAGACTGGATGATGGAACAACTAGAACAGGCAGAACCCCGGTCAGACATGATGAGGAAAAGGCAAAAACTGTCAGAACACATGCTGCGTCAGCGGGAACAGTTGGAGAGTATGATGAATACTACCATGAAAACAGCCGTTCGAGAAAACTGAGAGATGACAGGACAGCCCAGAAGAAAGAGAATGCATCAGGAAAGCATACAGGCCGTAGTCAGCGAAGCGGATCTGCATATGCTGCAGACAGCGCCAGGACATCAGTGGACAATCTTCTCAGGGATGTGAGTAACCTCGAGGTGGACAGCAGACAGAGACATGAGGACCTGCGTAGAGAGGCGTGGGAGAGGACTCAGCGCAACGTCGCAAAGGCAAAGGCAGAGGTCGAGCGTCTGGAACTTGAGCGCGAAAAGAATGAGAAAGAGGAAGCGCGCAAGAAAAAAGTCCGCGAGGAGATGGAGAGAAGACAGGCTGAGTCAGAGAAGCAGCGTGAACAGGAGAACACCGAAAAAGAAGTAAGGTCTGTAGCAGACAATAGTGAAGAGGACAATAATAAAACAGAGGTGACTTTAGCAGATACTGCGGAAAAATCAGTTGATATAGGACCAGATGATATGGGTTCAGACGATGCAGGCGGCAAGTCAGAGGCAGTGGAGTCTATTATTTCAGACGATCAGACAGAAGAACCGGATGAAGAGTCATATGAAGAGTCAGATGAAGAGTCAGGTGAAGATGACAATATAACATTTTCTGACAATGCAGACGAAAGCAGCACCGAAGAAGAGAAGCCTCGGATGAAGGATAATAGATCTGATATGCTGAACATGGATGCTCTTGAGCAAATAGAGAGGGATATAGACGAGGATAAGCTCAGATATTCAGAGTCAGATACGGAGGATCTAGGACTCGGAGATATTGGCAGGGCACTTGGGTTTGATGCGGTTGATCTTGAGGATGATGAAGAGGAACTGGATGATGACGAAGAGTCAGACAGTGAGAAGTTTTTCAGAGAGAATCTACTCGATGAGGCTGACCCGAAAGTAGTAAATCCAGAGAGAAAGAAGATAAATATAAGCACTAAGGTCTGGGCGATCGCGTTTTTTGTACTGCTGGCATTGTTCATAATGATATGTGTCATATATGTCAAAAATTATGCAAGAATGAAGTACAATGAGATGAATATCAATGAAATCAGTGCAGATCAGCTTCTTGTAAATGATGGTGTAAAAGATGCTACGGCTGGATACAGAACTATAGCGTTGTATGGTGTTGATTCAAGAGATCAGAATATGGATGCCGGAACAAACAGCGACAGTATCATGATAGTGAGCATCAATGAGTCCACGAAAGAGATAAAGCTTGTATCAGTGTACAGGGACACCCTCATGGATATAGCAAGCGGAGCGATGAACAAGTCGCAGAAAGTAAATTATGCTTATCAGCTTGGAGGCGCCGTCACAGCAATAAACACTTTGAATACTAATCTTGATCTCAATATCACAGACTATGTAGCGGTAGATTTCAGTGCCATGGCAAGCATAATCGATGCGGTAGGCGGTGTTAATATTAATGTAGTCGATGATGAGATAAATAATTTCAACAAGAATCTTGCAGAGCAGATAAGTATATCGGGTAAATATTCATCTGGTATAACACAGGCTGGTGAGTATACTCTTGATGGACAGCAGGCGGTTGCATATTCAAGAATCCGTTCAACAGGCAGCGGTGATATCACGAGAACTGAGAGACAGAGAATAATACTTCTGAAGGTCATCGATAAGCTGATAAAGGCTGATACCAGCTCGCTCAGCGCATTTGTAGATGTGTCATTCAATAATATATCTACAAGCCTTAATAAGGACAGTATATTGGATCTGGTAAAAGCTGTTGCAAAGTACAGTGTAGTCGACACTGCTGGATTCCCTTTTGCCTATGAGGCAGTGGATATGGCAGAACAGGGCAATTGTCTTGTTGCTGCAGATATGGAGAGCAATGTCCAGGCACTTCATGAATACCTGTACGGCAATTCACATTACAAGGTATCAGATACATCAAAGCAGATAAGTGTATGCCTTGCAAAGGAGACAGGTGTAAGTGCCCAAAAGGTCAAGGTAGAATCAGAAAAGCCGGGAGATGGTATTTCTGACGGAAAGGGTGAGGGTGACCTCAGAACTATAACAGAGCCACCTAAGGGAATGATTCTTGACGAGTGATGTATTAGTACTGATGTGAAATTAACAAATAACATGTATAAATATAGAACCCCCATATGAGTGCATATCAGCATCCATATGGGGGTTTTCTGAAAAATGGAAAAGCATGGGTGGGGAGAAAGAGCCAGCTGCCTTAAATCACAGAAATGTATAGTGATATAAATGTGTTTCATGGAAAATGAAACTGAAAATATTTGAGAATTGAGAACAACAAGAGAAAATGAATATACAATAATTCAAAATATATTAAAACTGAAAACTGTCAGACAATTTCCTGAAAAAAGTTGTTTACAAACGGTATAAATGGTAGTAATATATCAAAAACGATAAAACACTTGAGAAAAATACAAAATTAGCAACATTTACTTGAGAAACAAAAGCAAAAAGAAAAATATCGTTGTGAATGACAAAAATGCAATAACATGGAAAGGACGGAACAGGACATGATTGAGAATAAGAGAGCAGAGAATACCGGATTATACGACCCATGCTTTGAACATGATAACTGCGGTATCGGTGCTGTTGTCAATATCAAGGGTATCAAAACTCACGACACAGTTAACAATGCCCTCAAGATAGTTGAGAATCTTGAGCACAGAGCAGGAAAGGATGCAGAGGGCAAGACCGGAGACGGTGTAGGTATACTCCTTCAGATATCACATAAGTTCTTCAGTAAGGCTGTAGCAGAGCTTGGATACGACCTTGGAAAGGAAGGCGATTATGGAATAGGAATGTTCTTCTTTCCACAGAAGGAGCTGGCTCGCAAGCAGGCTATGAAGATGTTTGAGGTCATAGTTGAGAAAGAAGGACTTGAGTTCATTTGCTGGAGAGAAGTTCCTACAACACCTGGAATTCTCGGCAAGAAGGCGATAGATGTTATGCCATGTATCATGCAGGCATTCATCAGAAGACCTGAGACAGTAAAGGCAGGTATGGACTTTGACAGAAAGCTCTACTTTGTCAGAAGAATATTCGAGGAGAGCAATGATGACACATATGTTCCGTCACTTTCTAGCAAGACTATAGTATATAAAGGAATGTTCCTCGTCGGTGAACTCAGAATGTTCTACAACGACCTTCAGGATCCTGATTATGAGTCAGCAATAGGACTTGTTCATTCAAGATTCTCAACGAATACAACACCATCATGGCTCAGAGCTCATCCATACAGATATCTGTGCCATAACGGTGAGATCAATACAATAAGAGGAAATGAGGACAAGATGATTGCCCGTGAGGAGACAATGGAGTCGACCATCATGCAGGATGAGATGTACAAGGTTATGCCTGTTCTTGATCCCGATGGTTCAGATTCAGCAAGACTTGATAACTGTCTTGAGTTCCTGGTGCTGAACGGAATACCACTTCCTATGGCAGTCATGATCACGATCCCTGAGCCGTGGGAGAACGACAGAGCTATGAGCCAGGAGAAGAAGGATTTCTATCAGTACTATGCAACCATGATGGAGCCTTGGGATGGTCCTGCTTCTATATTATTCACAGACGGTGAACTCATGGGAGCAGTCCTCGACAGAAATGGCCTGAGACCATCGAGATACTATATAACAGATGATGATTACCTTGTACTTTCATCAGAGGTCGGAGTTCTGGACGTAGATCCATCTAAGATCGTGAAGAAAGACCGACTCAGACCTGGCAAGATGCTTCTTGTCGACACAGTGAATGGACGTCTTATCTCAGATGAGGAGATCAAGGAGAAATATGCACTGGCAAAGCCATATGGAGAGTGGGTAGACAGCAATCTTGTACATCTCGCCGATCTGAAGATCCCGAACATCAGAGTTCAGGAGTACACAGATGAGGAGAGAGCAAGACTTCAGAAGGCATTTGGATATACCTATGAAGACTTCAAGAACACAATATATCCAATGGCAGAGAAAGGTGCAGAGGCTATCAGCGCCATGGGTACTGACACACCGCTGGCAGTCCTGTCGAACAGCCACAAACCATTGTTCAACTTCTTCAAGCAGTTATTTGCACAGGTTACAAATCCTCCAATCGATGCGATCAGAGAGGAAGTTGTCACATCCACATCGGTATACCTCGGAAAGGATGGTAATATCCTCGAGGAGAAGCCAGAGAACTGTCATGTGTTGAAGATCAACCATCCAATACTGACAAACACAGATCTTCTGAAGATCAAGAATATGAATGTTCCTGGCCTTAAGGTTGCGACACTTCCTATTCTTTATTATAAGAACACATCCATGGAGAAGGCTCTCGACAGACTGTTTATCGAGGCCGACAAGCTCTACAGGGACGGTGTAAATATACTCATCCTCTCAGACCGAGGCGTGGATGAGAATCATGTGGCAATACCATCACTCCTTGCAGTATCAGCTATGCAGAAGCACCTGGTAAGAACCAAGAAGAGAACAGCGGTTGCGATCATCCTTGAGAGTGCAGATCCAAGAAATGTTCATCACTTTGCAACACTTCTCGGATACGGTGCATGTGCAGTCAACCCTTATCTTGCAATAGAGACGATCAAGCAGATGGTTGATTCGCATCTGCTGAACAAGGATTTTAATGCGGCTGTAGATGATTACAACAGTGCAATATGTCATGGAATAGTAAAGATCGCATCCAAGATGGGAGTCTCAACGATCCAGTCATACATGGGTTCACAGATATTTGAGTGTATCGGACTCTCAAAGGATGTTGTGGACAGATATTTTACAAATACAGTAAGCCGTGTTGGTGGCTCCGGAATAAAGGAGCTTGAGAAGACCGTTGACGATCTCCATTCATCAGCATTTGATCCACTTGGACTGAATACGAATCTTGCCCTCACAAGCATAGGAGCACACAAGTTCAGAAGTGGCAAGGAGGAGCATCTGTACAATCCTGTCACAATACATCTTCTTCAGGAGGCAACAAGGCGCGGCGATTACAAGCTGTTCAAGCAGTACACAGCAGCGCTCCATGATGAGCAGAAGCCATTCCACCTTAGAGGTCTTATGGACTTCAAGTTTGCTGATAAGCCGGTTCCACTTGATGAGGTTGAACCAGCAAGTGAGATAGTCAAGAGATTCAAGACAGGTGCCATGAGCTACGGAAGTATATCACAGGAGGCACATGAGTGTATGGCCATCGCCATGAACGAGCTGGGCGGTAAGTCCAATTCAGGAGAGGGCGGTGAGTCGATAGAGAGACTTACGATCGGCAAGGATGGCAAGAATAGATGCTCAGCCATCAAGCAGGTAGCATCAGGAAGATTTGGCGTTACATCGAGATACCTTGTGAGCGCCAAGGAGATACAGATCAAGATGGCACAGGGAGCAAAGCCTGGAGAGGGCGGACATCTCCCTGGCGGAAAGGTATATCCTTGGATCGCAAAGACAAGACTTTCAACACCTGGAGTAAGCCTTATCTCTCCACCACCACATCACGATATATATTCGATAGAGGATCTTGCACAGCTCATCTACGACTGCAAGAATGCAAACCGTGATGCGAGAATATCAGTAAAGCTTGTGTCTGAGGCTGGTGTAGGTACAGTAGCGGCCGGTGTTGCAAAGGCCGGAGCACAGGTCATCATGATCTCAGGTTATGATGGAGGAACAGGAGCAGCACCTAACAACTCCATCCATTATGCAGGCCTTCCTTGGGAGCTTGGACTTGCAGAGACACATCAGACACTTATAATGAACGACCTCAGAAATAAGGTTATCCTTGAGGCTGATGGTAAGCTTATGACAGGACGTGACGTTGCCATAGCTGCAATGCTCGGTGCAGAGGAGTTTGGATTTGCAACAGCACCGCTTGTAACAATGGGCTGTGTCATGATGAGGGTATGTAACCTTGATACGTGTCCTGTCGGCATAGCAACACAGAATCCTGAACTTAGAAAGAGATTCAGAGGTAAGCCGGAGTATGTGAAGAACTTTATGCTGTTCATAGCAGAGGAGCTTCGTGAGTACATGAGTAAGCTCGGCGTCAGAACAGTTGATGAGCTGGTTGGACGCTCAGATCTCCTGATGAGCAGCGACAGAGCAGATGAGAGAAATGTAATCCTTGATAAGATAATCAATAATCCATATATGGATATGCCACAGAACAAGGTCAAGTATCATGAGAAGAATATTTATGACTTCCAGCTTGAGAAGACAGTAGATATGAGGATACTCATGAAGAAGCTCGGACCTGCACTTGAGAAGGGACAGAAGAAGAGTGTTGAGCTTGATGTGGTCAATACGGACAGATCTGTTGGAACAATATTCGGATCAGAGATCACCAAGAAATATGGCGAGTCCCTTGATGAGGACACATACATCGTCAAATGTAACGGTGCCGGTGGACAGAGCTTTGGTGCATTCATTCCAAAGGGACTTACACTTGAACTGGTTGGCGACAGCAATGATTACTTCGGCAAGGGTCTGTCAGGTGGCAAGCTGATCGTTTATCCACCACGTTCAGTAAAGTATAAGCATGAGGATAACATCATTATAGGAAACGTTGCACTGTATGGTGCCACAAGTGGTAAGGCATTCATCAATGGTGTTGCAGGCGAGAGATTTGCAGTTCGTAACTCAGGCGCAACAGCGGTCGTTGAGGGTGTTGGAGATCACGGATGTGAATATATGACAGGCGGTAAGGTCGTAGTTCTGGGAACAACAGGCAAGAACTTTGCAGCAGGAATGAGCGGCGGTATCGCATATGTTCTTGATATGGGCAACGATCTGTACAAGAGACTGAACAAAGAGATGATATCCATAGAGGCTGTTACGGACAAGTACGAGGTGAGTGAACTTAAGCAGCTCATCATGGATCACGTAAACTATACCAATTCAGAGATAGGCAAGAGAATCCTTGAGGATTTTGAGGGATATCTTCCAAAGTTCAAGAAGATCATACCAAAGGATTACAAGAAGATGATGAATATGATAGTTGCATTTGAAGAGAAGGGCCTGAGCCGTGAGAAGGCAGCTATCGAAGCATTCTACAAGGTTAAGAACGGAGGTAAGTAGGAATGGGAAAACCAACTGGATTTTTAGAATATGAGAGAAAGACAAGCGCAGAGCTTGCTCCTAAGGACAGAATCAAGAATTTTAACGAATTCCACACCCCGCTTAGCCGTGATGAGCAGAGAAAGCAGGCTGCAAGATGTATGGACTGTGGCGTTCCATTCTGCCAGGCAGGTTTGAATATATGTGGCATGACATCTGGATGTCCTCTGAACAACCTTATCCCTGAGTGGAATGATATGCTCTATAACGACAATCTTGAGCAGGCATTTGCAAGACTCAGCAAGACCAACTGTTTCCCTGAGTTCACAAGCCGTGTGTGCCCGGCGCTCTGCGAGAAGGCATGTACTTGTAACTTGAATGGCGATCCAGTGTCGGTCCGCGAGAATGAGAGAGCCATCATAGAATATGCATTTGCAAATGACCTCGTAAATGATGCTCAGCCAAAGGTTCACTCTGGCAAGAAAGTGGCAGTCATAGGTTCAGGCCCTTCGGGACTTGCAGTGGCGGATCAGCTGATCGGCAGAGGTCATGACGTGACTGTGTATGAGAGAAGCGACAGGCCGGGCGGACTTCTAATGTATGGTATTCCAAACATGAAGCTTGAGAAGCAGATCATAGACAGAAGAATAGATGTCATGAAGAAGAGAGGAATAAAGTTCGTATTAAACACAGAGGTTGCAACCGGAAAGGCATCTGCTAAGGCTGTGTGCCCGAAGGACGACCAGATGACTGGATACCTTAAGAACAAGAACCTCAAGTATGTGAAGGCTGATGATCTGCTCAAGGAATATGACGCAGTTGTGCTTGCCTGTGGAGCAGCAAATCCTAGAGATATCAAGGCACCCGGAAGGGATGCAAAGGGAATCTACTTCGCTGTTGATTTCCTCAAGACAACCACAATGAGTCTTGTCAATTCAGGCTTTGCAGATAAGCAGTTCGTGAGCTGTAAGGGTAAGAATGTTCTTGTCATAGGCGGCGGTGATACAGGAAATGACTGCGTTGGAACAGCGGTCCGCGAGGGCGCTGTCAGCGTGACACAGCTGGAGATGATGCCAAAGGCACCTGACACAAGAACACCTGACAATCCATGGCCGGAGTGGCCGAAGATCTGCAAGACAGATTACGGTCAGCAGGAGGCTATAGCAGTATACGGACATGATCCTAGAATATATGAGACTACAGTAAAGGAATTCATCAAGGACAAGGATGGAAATGTCAAGGCCGCCAAGTGCGTGAAACTCGACTGGAAAAAGAATCCTGAGACTGGAAGAATGTCTATGACAGAGATAGAGGGAAGCGAGTATATCGTTGATTGTGACGTGGTACTCATCGCAGCAGGTTTCCTCGGATGTCAGACATATGTGGCAGAGAGCTTTGGCGTAGAACTCAACGAGAGAACAAATGTCAAGACGCCATGTCCAAACTCATATACAACCAATGTGCCAAAGGTGTTCGTAGCCGGAGATATGCACAGAGGCCAGTCGCTTGTAGTATGGGCCATCAGAGAAGGCCGCGAGGCAGCCATGGCAGTTGAAGAGCTGCTGCTCGGATATACAAATCTGCAGTAAAAATAGACGAACTTGGTTTGTTCGCCTTTCGTGTAAATAAAAAAATATCCCTAATACCTATCATGTGATTGAGGTATTGGGGATATTTTGTCATATAATCTGAGAATTTATCTTTAATCGGTCTGGTTTGGGGGAATAAGGATAAAACTATAACAACTACGTATAAAAGCCGGGTAATATGAAAAACGATCTGTTACAGAATCCTTTTGTATGTGTGCATTTGTCTCGCAGCCAGCCCTTGAAAAGATTGTTATAGAATGCCATTGTACATGTTGGTTCATCCCACAGTCGGCCCTTGAAAACAAAAAAATGTATATATACATCTGTCTGTTTCAATGGGCGTCCGTCTTTCTTAAAGCAGATGATTTACTGGCAGATACATAGGAAGTCCATCCTTGTATTGCAGGGAAACCTCACCTATTATAAGAGGTCTGAGATATGCTTCCATCTCAGGCGTGACATCATTCTTCTCAGGAGTGATCCACTCTAGTGGAATTGTCTTGGCCTGATTTGCGATGAGTGCTACATTTTCAGGCTCGATAATCCACTGGTAAGGGTCGTTTGACACTCTCTTTATGGTTGACATAACTGCGGTCATACCTTCGGCTGCATACTTTACAGCGGCCTGTCCGAGTGCAAATGACTCATTTATATCTGTTCTTGAAGAAATGTGTGCAGCACATCTCTGTAGAACATTCAGTTCGATGGAACGAACCTTTATGTCCATTCTGTCTTTTACCAGACTCTCAAGAGCCTTTCCGGTTCCACTGAGCTGAGCGTGACCGAATTTGTCTGCTACGGCGGATGTTGCGCTGATGTAGTTGCCGTCCTTATCATGAATTCCTTCAGATACTGCGATGATGACACATCTTGATGTCTTTAATACATTCTTGATATCTTCGATGAACTGGTTCTCGTCGAAATCAACCTCTGGAAGATATATGAGATGAGGAGCAAGGCTGTAATCATTTCTTGCAAGGCATGAAGCTGCGGTAAGCCAGCCGGCATCACGTCCCATTATCTCTACGATGACAACACTTGGTATATGATATATGTAGGTATCATGTGCAATTTCCAGCATGGTCGATGCAACGTACTTGGCTGCAGAACCAAATCCAGGCGTATGGTCAGTGAGACACAGATCATTGTCTATGGTCTTAGGTATACCAACTATCTTTACATCCGAGCCGATCTTCTCTGCATATTTGCTGAGCTTGTCAACTGTATCCATGGAATCATTGCCACCGATATAGAAGAAAGCAGCGACCTTGTATTCTTCAAATCTGTCAAATATTATCTCATATGGCTTCGAATCAACCTCAAAATCAGGCAGCTTGTATCTGCATGATCCCAGATACATAGCAGGAGAAAGCTCCAGTGTATTCACAAGCGGGAATTTAGAGAGGGCCATGAGGGAAAGGTCTATGAAATTATTTTCAAGGACTCCCTGTATTCCGTGAATCGCACCATATACTCTTGTAAATTTCTTACTCTTTTTTACTCCATCTATGACACCTGCCAGCGAAGCATTTATCGCCACGGTAGGACCTCCGGACTGAGCTACTATACAATTGTCTTTCATATCAATTTACTCCTTTAAAATTATTACTCTGGGCTACGAAGAAGTATGCCTATCTTCTTGCGTCCATAAACCATGAGCGCATCCTTTATGATGTCTTGGTTTGCTTGGGTGGTATGGATCTCAACTCTGTCGAGAAGTTCCTCCACATAAGATACCCAAAGATCATATATTTTCTTTTGATTTTTTTCACTGACTGGTGGAAGAGCAGCCTTTGCCTTTTCAAAGTCAGGATCATCATCGGTCATGTAGATGAATGAATCAGGCTTTAAAGCATCCTCGCCGTATGCTGAGACAAAGATGTCCTCAGTTCTCACAAAGCCGCAGTCGTACATCTCTACGATCAGGTCGTGGATGCATTCATCGATGTTGTCAAAGTAGTGGTAGTATCTCAGACGGTATGTCTGATCCACCTCGTCCATATCGTCTTTATTGAGCCAGTATCCTTTGCTCTCGCTCTGCTCCTCCTGAATGAGTTCATCGGCCCATTTGCTCCGGTCTTGGTCAGTTGTCTCTCGGCGTATGGCAAGCCGCTTTCTTATATAGAGGATCGTCAGGAACACAAGTGCAAGAAAAAATAATATCAGCAGTATTACATATCCCATTTGTAGGGTGTTTTTATCCATTGTATACACCTGCCTTTCATACATAGCCTTGTTATTAATATTAGCTATAGCACTGAAAAATTGCAAAAGTCAGAGATAGCCATAAGTAACTTTATTTTAACACATAGCATGATTATATTTCAAGATGTAGGGAATGATAGCAAACCAGCTTAATGTAATTTTATATTCTGAAATAAATTTGTGAAAATTACCATTTTAGGAAGTTTTTATTCGCTTTTGACTGATAAATTATCCCTAAAAGGTCCTTGAAATAACTAATAAAGCATTTCAGAAGGGTGGTATGTATGATGAATGGATATTTAGAGTATCTAGCAAAGACTGTGCCTGTTATATCTACACGGCAGACAGTGATCAACATTTCGCAGATGGGAAATATTATGGGTGATATGATATATCTTGAGAATGGATATAAGACGGGGGGGCAGCAGGGTTGTACAGAAGATTATATGGGTATTCTTAACAGATATGCAGATGATAGAAAAAATAATATACCATCAGTTGTCTTCATCGCATGTGACAGTATAGAACTGGCAAAAAAGTGTTCTGCAATACTGTCAATTTATTATGATATTAGTGTGAATGATCAACAGTATATTCTTGTACATGGGGGCTTGGGTAATTTTTCCCCAGGTAAATCGCTGGATGAATATACCATAGATGAGATAGTGTGGACGAGACCAGATTTCAGTGTGCCATACTACACTGACAGGATAGTTGTATGTGGCCACACACCGACTCAGCTCATAGAGGAAAATGACAGGCCAGGGTATATAATGAAGAAAAATAATTACATTGCAATTGACTGTGGAGCGTGTTTTAGAGGTGGTCGTCTTGCAGCGATATGTCTGGATACAGGGGAGGAGTTCTATGTCTAAACTTGATGTGAAAAATTGTTGCAAGTGGTGTAAAGGTAATGTATAATGAGTTCACAAGCTGAGATGTATTAAGTCTCTTGTGATTTTGAACCTACATTTGAATAAAAGGGATTCCTACATCATTGCATTGAAGTCAAGCCTCGTTATATAAGTTCTAGTGGACGGCTGATATGTAGTTGCGGTTGCCCACCTAGCTCTGCTAGGACTCAAAAGCAAGGGCGCATTTCAGTTTATTACAAAAGACAAAAAAGCAGCATGTATATGCTGCTTTTTCTCTGTAATTGGACGTTTTATAAGAGATGGAGAATGTGATATGCGTATAGACCAACGAAAGAAATGGTATCAAAAGATAAAATACAATAAGAATTTTAAAGTGGTCAGCTTTATAACAGTTATCCTGGTATTTGTGGTTGGATACATGATAATGACAGGCAGGAGCAAAGTGGGGGATGGTACCACTGATGCGGATGGAAGTAATGCTGTTGAGACAATAGTTATACAGGCACCTGACGATCCGACAGAGGACCTTGTGAGGTATGCTGCATATGACGGTGGTAAGAAGCGTGACAGCGATAAGCGTGGTGGCGAAAATATAGAAGAATTTGATTACACGATACAGGGTGCGGGAACAGTGGCAGCTCCAAAGAAGGACACAGGTAACTCATACAGGCTGAGCGGATCAGACAGGACTAGCGGAGGTACGGGAGACGGCGGCGCGTCAGTTCTCATAACTGGTATGGAGAATAGTGTCCGTGTCATCCTGACAAATGGTGGAGACTATTATCAGAGTTACGTTGAGTTTTCATGCAGCACAGGCGTAAATGTCACAAGCGATGGCAAGGCAAAAAGTTATAAAGCAGGAGATATCATATCACTTGGAAGTGATGAGAAGGCCTCGAAGATAATTGTCGAGCCTGAGAACTCAGATGGTGTGATAACAGTTTCCAGTCTCAGCAAATCGGGAGGTGCGCCAAGATATCATGGCGCTCTTGATATAACAAAGGATTCATCCGGGTATCTGGTTGTGAATCAGGTCAATATAGAACAGTATCTGTACGGAGTTGTCTCCAGCGAGGTCTCATCAAGCTACAGCATGGAAGCATTAAAGGCTCAGGCCATATGTGCAAGAGGATTTACATACAGAAAGCTTGGCAGCAATTACAGGGGCTATGATGCAGATCTGGATGATACGACAGCGTGTCAGGTATACAACAATTTCCCTGAGACTGACAATTCAATAGCAGCGGTGAATGATACAGTGGGAATCGTTCCTACATATGATGGAGAGATAATAAATGCAGTATATTTCTCAACTTCATGTGGAACCACAACGACCAGTGATCAGGTGTGGGGGGGCAGTATGCCATACACATGCACGAGAATACAGAATACGGCACTCGATATACCATACTTCAGCGATGAGGCGGCATTTATGGATTTTATGGATGGAAGGACAGACACTGATGTTGTCGAGAGAAATCTTCCTATGTACAGATGGACAGTGAGCTATACAGAGGATGAGATGAGACAGGCTGTGGAGACAGGACTTTCAAGGTGCTCCGATGTATCTGCCACATCGGTAGGCAAGATCACATCAATTGCAGTTACTAGTCGTGATGACAGTGGACTTGTCAAGGAAGTGACAATAACAGGAGATGCAGGAACGGTTACAGTGAGCGGACAGAGCAATATAAGAGTTTTGTTTGCAACTGACGGCAAGGCAATCACGGAGCAGGATGGTTCAGAACTTACAGGCTGGACAGGCGTTCCAAGTAATTTCTATTATGTGAAGAAGGACAGCAGTTCAGGACTTTACATACTCAAGGGCGGCGGATACGGACACGGTGTAGGTATGAGTCAGAACGGCGCAAATGAGCTGGCAAAGCTGGGATATACCGCTGCACAGATCATAAGCCACTACTACAATGGAGCGGTTCTCAGTTCGGTTGAAAGGTAATGGAGAGTTTGTTTGTATGAAGATGAAGAAAAGAGCGGTGATCTTGTATCACAAGCTAAGACTGTTTATGGCTGAGATGAATAAAGATCAGGTGTCGGCCTTTGCGGCTCAGTCTGCATTCTTTCTGCTGTTGTCGTTATTCCCACTTGCAATGACACTTCTCACTTTTGTTAAGTATCTGCCATTTACGGAAGTCCAAGTTGTGGAGATCGTGAGGGAGCTTTTCCCGGAAGAGATAAATTCTAATTTTGAATTTATGTTTGCCGAGATATTCAATAGCAAGAGTTCGCTGATAGCGACGGCTGTGTCAATATTGCTCACGGTGTGGTCTGCATCAAAGGGCACCATGGCCATCGGCAGAGGACTTACATTTATGACTGGCAAGGAAGACAGTGCAAACTATTTTCTGAGAAGAGCTATACACACATTGTATACGCTTATATTCTGTGTGATGATAGTGGCGGTGATGGTCATATATATTCTCGGTGATGTTGTTGTTTCAAAGATACTGGTAAGGCTTGATTCTGTTGAGGGATTTCAGCTGGTGGATACAGTTGCCAATATTCTTTCCATTATAAAGATAGCATTTGCGCCTACGGTATTGTTTGGCGTTATGTTGGTTGCTTACTGGGCACTTCCGGTTGGAAAAGTAAGGATCAAAACAGCTATGCCTGGAGCGGCATTTACGACCATACTGTGGATGCTTCTGTCATTTGGCGTTTCGAGCTACATCAATCTTGTGGGTATAAATACTTACATGTATGGAAGTCTTGCCAGTGTCATACTCCTTGCACTGTGGCTTTATATGTGTATGTATGTCATGCTGATAGGCGCGGAGATCAACAAATTCATGGATAACGGAATCCGTGGAATAAGGAGACGTGCACACAAGGCCGGGCGGAAGAAGAAACGTCTTGAGAAGAAGAAAAAGCGCGCAGAGAAGAAGCGGATGCGCCAGACCAGAAGAGAACTCGTGGTGGATGCAGATGAATTTGACCAGGAGCTGGGTATGGAGAACGCTGAAGGCGTAATGGAAAATGAAAATCCGGATGTGAGTCCAGCCACTGAGAAAAAAGAGGTTGACTAACACCCGCCTGTAGGTATATTATCTCTACAGGCAGTGACGATGCAAAAGATGCGCATGTCGCCATCAGAGAGACCAGGTCAGCGGCTGAAAGCCCGGTCAGGTTAGAGTGCGTATTTAATTTCACATCAGAGCCATCATGGCTGAAGGATTGATGATATCTGCTGATCAGTTGACAGATATTGATTTGTGTAGGTTGTGGCGTGTGACGTGCGACAAACGTCTAATGAGAGTCAGACATATAGCACATATATATGACGGTGCATATAATGAATGTCTGGAATCAGGGTGGTAACGCGGATATAATTCGTCCCTAGTATGTAAAACATGCTGGGGACTTTTTTAGTGTATAAGTCGTTTTCAAAGCATGAGCAGTTTCATGCTTGCATGAAAAACTGCTCATGCTTTAGAAAAC
>ERZ835980.1157-NODE-1157-length-31061-cov-5.302103_pt1 | contig 31061 bp, 22 predicted proteins | sample MGYA00519943_ERZ835980 | MGnify/ENA primary metagenome ERZ835980 (study PRJEB31850, sample SAMEA3708791) | human gut metagenome | biome: human gut; feature: human-associated habitat; material: faeces | place: China | collected 2014 ... | reverse complement strand
TTGTGTGGTAACTTTATTTTACACGAAAATTCATAATGAGTTTTTTATTTTTCTAAGTGTCGCACTTCATTATACAATCCATCATTTATTAATTATTAAATATGAAAGAATGTAAATACTAAAAATCCGATACAACTTGCAATAATACCTGCACAAGAAGGCATGAAATATCTTGTTCTAACTAAGCAATAAAAAAGGCTGATGGTGAAGATAGGAATGAAGATAAAAGGTATACACAAGCCTAAAACCATAGCTATGGTTTTGTTAGCTAGAGCAATTACAATTAGAGGTAAAATATTGAATAAATGTCTAAATTTTCTTAGCTTGAGACTATATTTATACATTAAGAAGATACCTAGTGGATAAAATAAAAGCCATGTAATGATGATAAATGAATCTTTTTTATAAAATTTATCTTGTTTTATATTAGCAAGATATAAATCTGTTTGTTCCTTGTGAGCATCACCGAAATTGATTAATTTTTTAGTTAAAAAGTTTGGTGCTTGTTTGTTAGAGTTCTCCATGATAATATTCATCTCTTTTCATAACTTTTTAGTAAATTTCATTGGAAGCTTAGCGTAATATTATTTAGATTAATAAAATAGAATATCACTAGAATTTAATAGAGAATGATTAATTGCAAATAATTTATATTTGATGATTTATCAACATTAATAATTAAAAACTTCTCTAAAAGATTAGCTTCTTGATTAGTACATTAGTTAGCTTGAAAATAATATGTTTAATTGTCATTTTAGTGAAATACTTATTTAATTAATCTTTGTGGATATACACTCCTTTGAAATTTATTAATAGTTTTAAGAGATTTGTTAGAAAAAGGGATATTTGATTTGTTTTTATCTAAGTATAAACTAATGTACTATTTAAAGTATATTCGTTTTATTCTAATAATTCAATTAAATTTTCGAAAATAATTAATACAAAATAAAAAGACTTAGTTTACTAAATGAAAAACTAAGTCTTAATTAAAATTTTAATTGATTAAATTTAATATTTTATGGTTTACATACTTTGCAAGGTACATATCCATAGCTAAAAGCTTCTTCACGACTACTAAAATATATGGCATTACCAGGATTGATTTTTTTAGCCCAGCGACAATCTGTATAGTGAAATTTATTGCTTTGAGATGAACCAATATAAGTTGTAGCTGTTGCTATATTTAAGGTCATCAATAAAGTAACTAAAGTTAATAAAATAATGGCAGTTTTCTTTTTGGCTTGTTTAAACATAAAATACACCTCTCTTATTATTTTTATTTTAATATATTATATGTAGTATATAAATATTATTAGAGAAAAAGATAGACAAATTAGCCTATCTTTTTCTTATTTTTTTATTATTGTACTCGTTTAAACATCTTTTCCAAATCATAAGTGCTAAATTTTATAATAGTTGGTCTGCCGTGTGGGCAGGTGTATGGTAAAGTTGTTTGAGCGAGTTCATTTAAGATTATCTTCATCTGTGTGATATTTAAGACATCGCCTGCTTTGATAGCTGCTTTGCAAGCTGTCATAGCTAAGCAGGAATGACGAATTTCTTGAGGAGTAGGTGTGTGCAACTGAGAAAGTGAAATTAAAATTTCACGGAAAATATCTTCACTTTCTTGTGGTTTTATATCAGCGGGAACTTCTTTTAAACGGATTTGATTTTGTCCTGCTAATTCTACGTTAAAGCCTAAATCATATAAAATTTGTTGATTTTCTTCAATTAGAGTTAATTCACTATTATTTACATCTAAAAATAAATGCATCAATAATGGTTGAACAGGAATTCGCTCAGTTTGTTTAGCAAATTTATCATATAAAATGCGTTCATGTGCTGCATGTTGGTCAATGATGTACATTCCTCCATTAGGACCTTGAGCAACAATGAAGCAAGCATCAATTTGTCCAATTGGCGTTAGATTGACAGCTTCTTTTAATAGTTGAGTAGAATTTTGACAATCTGTTAAGTTTTCGCTAGATGAAATATTTATATCTGTTTGAGGCTTTGTGGTAGTATTTGTTTGGTAATCTTGAATGGCGGTTTCTTGAATAGTATTGCTGTGATGATTAGATAAATTAGGGTGAAGCGCTTCTCTTGCTTGGCGAAATTTATTTAAATCTGTTGTTAAAGGAGTTGTATTATTTTTTAATGATGGTATATGGTTAATTGAATTTTGTTTAAATGAATTTGATGGAGTAGATGGATTGTTTTCAGGTAAATCCATATTGATTTGTTCAGGCACTGTTTTTTCAATATGCAATGCTTTATCTGTTACAGGAATAGCAAAATCACTTAAAGCTTGATTATCACTAGGTTTTACAGCTTCTAAAACAGCATGGTATATAGTCTTGAATAATAAGGATTCATCTTCAAATTTTATTTCCGCTTTTTGAGGGTGTACATTGATATCAATAGTTCGTTTGTTGATTTCGATATTTAAAATAACAAATGGATATCCAGATTTTGGCAGCAATGAATGGTAAGCATTGTCGATTGCTTTGGAAATAATTCTACTATTGACCACGCGACCATTGATGACGAATGTTTGCCAAGAACGAGAACTGCGAATAATAGCAGGTTTGGAGATGAAGCCTGTTACTTTGATATCGTCAGTTATCGCTTCGATGGGCAATAATTCTTCGCTGACTTTAGCACCATAGATACATTCAATAGCATCATATAGAGAGCCATTACCTGGGGTAGTGATAGCTATTTTATTATTATTAATCAATTTAAAAGCAATATTAGGTTTAGATAAAGCTAATTTTATGATAAAATCATTTATTTTATTTGCTTCTGTGGTCGTGGTTTTGAGAAATTTTTTACGAGCAGGTACATTGAAAAATAAATCTTCTACTTTGATAGTAGTACCGATATTACAGCCCATATCTTCAATTTCATCAATGCGACCACCTGTTAATTTTATAGTAGTGCCTAAATCATCTTGAGGGCGACGTGTAATCAAATTAAATCTTGATACAGCAGCGATAGATGGCAAGGCTTCACCACGGAAACCTAGAGTATCTATGGACATCAAATCATCTACTTGTTTGATTTTACTAGTAGCATGACGCAAGATAGCTAGTCTAGCATTTTGATTATCCATGCCATCGCCATTATCTGTAACACGCATAAAAGATGTTCCACCAGCTAAGATTTCTACTTCGATTTTATCCGCATGAGCATCTATGGAATTTTCTACAAGTTCTTTAATTACAGAAGCTGGTCGCTCGACAACTTCACCAGCTGCTATTTTATCGACAGTGATATCATCTAAAATATGAATAGAAGTCATAATATCACTCCTCTTGTTTTGCCTGTTGTTGCAATTCGTATAATTTATTCATAGCATCAAGTGGTGTCATACTCATTAAATCTAATTCTTTTAATTGAGTACTTATACTTACACCGAATAAAGTTGGCATTTCTGCTACTTGCATGAATTTCAATTTTTTAGTTGAATTAGCAGTTAAAGTTGGTGTTTTTTCTTGATAATCAACTGTTTTCGTATCTTCTTGATTATCTTGAAGATAATTTACTTCTTGGGAAGTATCATTTGTGATAGCTGTATCTTGTTTTAGTGTAGTATCTATATTGTTTTCGTCAGAAATATCTTTAGAAATAATAGTTTTTTCTTTAGTCGGAGCTGTATTTTCTAAATCAATGAGAATTGTTTCCGCACGTTTGACCACTTCTTGAGGTAATCCAGCTAATTTAGCAACATGGATACCATATGATTTATCAGCACTACCGCGAATAATGCGACGTAAGAAGGTTACATCCGAACCTTTTTCTTTTACGGCGATACAATAATTTTTTACATGAACATCATCTTCTAGGTCAGTTAGTTCATGGTAATGCGTAGCAAATAGAGTTTTAGCTCCAATATGGTCGCGTATATGTTCAATAACAGCACGAGCAATACTCATACCATCATACGTACTTGTACCGCGTCCAATTTCATCTAAAATGACAAGACTTTTATTTGTAGCGTATTTTAGAATATGAGATACTTCATTCATTTCTACCATGAAAGTACTTTGTCCGCTGACTAAATCGTCGCTAGCACCTATACGTGTAAAAATTTTATCCACAGGGGAAATGGAAGCTTCACGAGCAGGTATGAAAGAACCTACTTGTGTCATCAATGTGAGTAGAGCAGATTGTCGCATATATGTTGATTTACCAGCCATATTAGGGCCAGTGATAATCATGATTTCATTTTGAGCATTATCCAAATGGGTATCATTTGGCACGAATAAATCTCGATTTAAAATGCGTTCAACAAGAGGATGTCTTCCATCTTTGATATGGATAGTGCCATCATCTAATAATTTTGGACGAATGTAATTATATTCATCACCTGCTTGAGCTAAGCTTACTAAAACGTCTAAAATAGCTATTTCATGAGCAGTATTTTGAATAGAGCTTATTTGGGTTTTTAAGATATCGCGAAGTTCTGTAAAGAGGTTATATTCTAATTGAACAATTTTTTCTTGTGCACCGAGAATTTTAGTTTCAAATTCTTTGAGTTCTGGTGTGATATAGCGTTCAGCATTGGCTAAAGTCTGTTTACGAATATAATTTTCAGGTACCATTTCTGTAGAGCTATGGCGGACTTCGATATAATAGCCAAATACTTTGTTATAGCCGATTTTTAAGGATTTGATACCAGTTTTATTTTTTTCGTCTTCTTCCATTTGCTGTAAAAGACGTTTGCTGTTTTTAGCGATATTGCGGTATTCATCTAATTCTTGATTGTAGCCATCTTTGATGAAGCCACCTTCACGGATAGAGAAACTAGGATCTTCAACGATTGCCTTATCGATTAAAACTACTAAATCATTATAGGTAGAAATCTTTTGATGAATGTTTGCTAATAATTTAGCAGTGGCTTTAGCTAAGGATTTTTTTATAGCAGGCAATACATATAATGAAGATTTTAGGGCATTCATATCGCGAGCATTTGCTGTGCCGACTTCCATACGAGTCAATAATCTTTCAAAATCATAGATTTCTTTTAATTGTTCACGAAGATTATTACGCAAGGAAAAATCAGATACAAGATTAGCTACAGCATCTAAGCGGTCATTTATCTTTTTGGGGCTAAGTAATGGATATTCTAGCCATTTACGTAAAAGACGGCTACCCATAGCTGTTTTGGTGAAGTCTAAAACATCATATAATGTATCTTTTTTGCCACCATCGCGAAGATTGCGAGTTATTTCTAAGTTGCGCAAAGTATACGTATCAATAAATAGAGATTTTGAAGAGTCTAAATAAGTTAATTTATTCAGATGAGTTAAATCTGTTTTTACTGTTTCATGTAAATATTCAAGTAAAGTAGCGATTGCCTTGTGAGCGATTTTATTATCTGGGCGATTATGCACATCAAAATGTTGTAGCATGAGGTCTTCGACTTGTGATGTGATTTCAGTTAATTCATTAACTAAGCAATTATTTAAACGGAGAGATAAGAAATTTTTTAATTCACCTTCATAAGAAAAAGGCTTAATTAATAATAATTCTGGCATCATCAAGCGATAAAGTTCGTCAAATAATAATTGGCAACGGTCAGGGCCATCATAAATACTATAAAAACATTCTCCAGTGGAGATATCAGCACCAGCTAGATAAATAGCATGATTTTCTTCATAGATTAAAGTTATATAATTATTTTTACTGCTAGTTAAGGCTGATTCGTTCATCACTGTACCAGGAGTGATGATTTTGATGACTTCACGTTTTGTAAGTCCCTTTGCTTTAGGGTCGCCGATTTGTTCACAAATAGCTACTTTATAGCCTTTATTTACTAATTTATTGATATAAGATTCAGCAGCATGATAAGGCACTCCACACATAGGAATGCCATCGCCTGCTGTACTTCTTTTAGTTAAAGTGAGTTCTAATTCTTTGGAAACGAGTATAGCATCGTCCAAAAACATTTCATAAAAATCACCTAGACGAAAGAATAATATTTGGTCTGGGTGTGCATTTTTTACAGCTTGATACTGTTGCATCATTGGAGTGAGTTTCAAAATTTACGCCTCCAATTCACCTTTTAATACCCATGTCTGTGGATGTGTGATTTTTACTTGTACTAAATCGCCGATTTGTTCATCTTTATGATCCCAAAGTATAATTTTATTTGTACGAGTATGACCTGTATAGACATTAGGATCTGTTTTACTAGGGCCTTCAACCATAACTTCTACTGTTTTATTTAATAAAGATTGATTTATTTCTAAGCTGATTTCATTTTGAGCGTCCATTAATTTATGGAGACGTTCTTTTTTGAGTTCTTGAGGAACTTGATTTTCCATAGTAGCTGCTGGTGTACCAGAACGTTTGGAATACAAGAATGTATAAGCTGCGTCATAGCGAATTTCTTTTAAGAATTCGAGCATTTGAGCGAAATCTTCATCTGTTTCTCCAGGAAAACCTACGATTAAATCAGTAGTGAAACTAGCTTCAGGGAATTGATTGCGGATTTTAGCTACAAGTTCTTTATAATAAGCTGTAGTATAACCACGATTCATAGCTTTGAGCATTTTGTCAGTACCATATTGAACTGGTAAATGGAAATGTTCACAAATATGCTTGCTATTTTTTATAGTTTCGATAACTTTATCTGTTAAATCACGAGGATGAGAAGTCATATAGCGAATACGTTCAATGCCTTCGATTTTATCTACCATCGCAAGTAAATCGGCAAAGTCAGCATCATCTCTATCTTTTCCGTAGGAATTAACATTTTGACCGAGTAAAGTAACTTCTTTTACACCATTTTGAGCAAGTTTTGTTATTTCTGCAACGATTTCTTGCGGTGCACGACTGCGTTCACGACCGCGAACGTAAGGAACGATACAATAAGTACAGAAATTATTGCAACCATACATAATAGGCACGAAAGCAAATAAAGAGTTGTTTTCTGCTGGTTCTACATTTGGTGGCATATCATAATCGCCAGCTAATTTGACAATATGACCACGAGAAGCAAAAATTTCTTCTAATACAGCAGGTAAATCATACATTTTATTTGTGCCGAGGACAAAATCTACATGAGAAGCTTTTTTGAAGATGGCATCACCATCTTTTTGTGCCATACAACCAGTGATACCTAAGATTAAATCTGGTTTTTGTTGTTTTAAATGTTTGATTTCTCCAATTTTGCCGTAAATTTTCTTTTCGGCACTTTCACGAACACAGCAAGTATTGATGATGATAATATCAGCGTTTTCTAATTTTTCGGCAGGTTTATAGCCCATGCGTTCTAACTGACCTGCGAAGCGTTCCCCATCAGAAAAATTCATCTGACAGCCATAAGGTAAAATTTTATATAATAATTGTTTATGATTTAACAAAAGATACATCCTTTCTAAAAATAAATTGAATTGTAATTAAATAACTAAGATAAGAATAGCCACCAGCTAATTAATACTGGTGGCTATATCCACAATAAAATAATTATATCATTTTCTAAAATGGACTTCAATACTTAGTGATTTTGAAGACGGCAAGTATAATTTTGCAGATAAGATGCATTAGTATGATGAACTTTAACATAAATTTTTATTTTAGATTTTTGATGATTGAAAAAAAATGATTTTGGTTTTTGTTTTAAAATCTTGATTTTGTTATGAAAAATGAAATTTTAAATACAAATATATATTACAAAAAGAAAAATATATAGTATTTATTATATTAAGTGTATCATTGACAACATAAATAACTTTGGTATAATTATACGATAAAGATATAAGATAAATGCAATTAATTAATAAAATTTAAAAGAGGAGTGGTCGATAGATGAAGAAAAATATGAAAAAAGATATTTTAGTTATGGGTTTTGCGATGTTTGCCATCTTTTTTTGGTTCAGGTAATTTGATTTTTCCACCAATTATAGGTTTAGTATCAGGTGAACAAGTTGGCTGGGCAATTATTGGTTTAGCACTTACAGGAATTTTATTTCCTATGATGGCTTTAGCTTCTGTAGGTAATGTAGGATATAATTTGCAAGATATGATGAAACATATCAATAGTTGGTGGCATTATTTATATATGGGACTTGGTTTATTAGTTGTTATCTTTGGTACTATACCTAGATGTGGCGGTGTTGCTTTTGAGTCTGGTATGCAAGGAATTTTTGGTGAATTGCCATTTATGGCGAGAATTATTTTTCTAGCTATATTTTTGCAATATCATATTATTTTGCTATGAACCGTTCCACTGTTATTGATAAAGTGGGCAATTATTTGACACCAGCTTTACTTATTACTTTATTGGCAATTGTTGTATTAGCCATTGTAAATCCTATCGATACATTACATAGTAGCTCTATTTCTACAGCCAAAGAGTCATTTTTGAATGGATTTTTTACAGGATATAATACAGGTGATGTAGGTACAGGTATTATTTGTGCAGGTATGTTTATCACTGCTTTTCGTGAAAAAGGTTATTGCAATAAACAAGAATATAATAAAATGATGCTCGGTATTATCTTAGTAGGTTTTACTTTATTATTTGTTGTTTATGCTGGCTTAGCATATTTAGGAGCTCAAGGTGTAAATTATTATAGTTTAGATGTAAATGCTACATTTTTACTCACTGATTTAGTGAAAAATTTAGCAGGTTATGAAGGTAGTTTTATTTTAGCTGTTGCTGTTATTTTGGCTTGCTTGACTACTGCTATAGGTATGATTGCTACTGCTGGTCAATGGGTGGAAGCATGGTTTAAAGGTAAAATTTCCTATAGACAAGCTTCTTTGATGATTACTGTTGCTATTTTTATGATTTTATTCCCAATGTCAGTAGTATTGACTTTCTTAGGTTTAGGTAAAAAATGGGTACCAAATGATGGTGCATGGAAAGGTGCTGTTTGGGTAGCTTTTATTATGTCATTATTTGATGCTTTGAATTTAGCAGTGATTACAGGATTAGTAAATATAGATATTTCTGGCTTAATGAATATTATCAATCAAATTCCATTAGCTAAACAAGGCTTTGCATGGCTTATTCCTACAATTTTAGGTTATGTCATAGGTGCTGTTGTCTATAAATTTAAGAAAAAAGAAAGTGTTGCTTATGAAGTTTGGGATAATTAATTTTAATTAGTATTTGGAGTATATTTTATGGAAGAAAATAATTTTATTTATGAGAATGGAAAAATTTTCACATCAGATGAAGATAATCTTCATGCTGATAGTATGATTGTGGAAAATGGATATATAAAATGGATTGGGAAAAAAGAAGATAGACCAACTTGTGATTTTCCAATAATAGATTTAAATAATGCTTGCGTATTGCCAGGATTTGTAGATGCACATATGCACCCTGTAATGCTTGCTGATTTTAGCAAAGAAATATCAGCATTACCTCCGTGAATTCTATAAAAGACTTGATTGCAGAAATAAAAACAAAAGCTCAACAATTGAAAAAAGATAATAAGAATGAATGGACTTTGGGCTGGGGTTATGATGAAGGGAAATTCGCTGAAAAACGTTCTATAACTCGTTGGGATTTAGATGAAGGAACAGAAGATTTTCCTGTGGCAATCATTCGCACTTGTGGTCATATAAGATGTGTAAATAGTAAAGCATTAGCTCTAGCAGGAATAGATAAGAATACGAAAGACCCAGAAGGTGGGCAAATTGAATGTGATGAATTTGGTGAGCCTACAGGTGTTTTAAAAGAAAATGCTAGAAATTTAGTTTTGCCTTATATACCTGAATTAAATGAAGCTGAAAAAGTACAGAATTTAGTAGATTTAGGCGATTTATTAACTTCACAAGGTATAGTGGCTGTCTGTGATATGGGCAATTTGGATAAATCCGATAATTATACTTATTATAAAGAAGCAATAGCAAAAGGTTTTAAACAAGAAGTTTCTATGTATTATATGTGGGATTTCTTTATGCATGACAAGGATTTCGCTATTAGCAAGGAAAAACAAAATAATGATAATCAAGTATTTGTTGCTGGATTGAAATTAATTGGTGATGGCAGTGTATCTGGTAAAACTGCGTGGATGGATAAGCCTTATTTAAATAGCGATAGTTGCGGTATAAGTGTATGTTCTGATGAACAATTAGAGACTGCAATTGATTTTTGTAAGCAAAATAAATGTCAATTATCCGTACATGCTATGGGAACGAATGCCATAAAACGCGTGGTGGATAGAGTTTATGCAGAAAAAGATTGGCTCAATCAAGATAGACCATATGTAAGAGTTGAACATATTACTTTACCTAGTCAAGATAGCATTAATAAAGCCGTAGAAAAAAAATATTGGTTTTGTAACTCAACCTATTTTCCTTTATGCAGAGATAGAAAGTTATTTACAAAATTTAGGCGAAGATATCATGAAAGAATGTTATCCAATAAAATCTTTATTAGAGCAAAAAGTAAATCTATGTTTTTCTACAGATGCACCGGCAACATCATGGGCTGTGCCATCTGATCCATTTGTATGTATCAAAGGAGCTGTTACAAGAAAAGCTTATGATGGTACGGATTGTGGTGATGACCAAATCATAGATATGAAAACTGCGATAATTTTATATACAAAAAAATCGGCACAAATTGCAGGTTTTAAAAATCTTGGTCAATTGAAAACAGGATATAAAGCAAATTTCATAACACTTGATAGAGATATTTTTGCTATAAATCCTCAAGATGTTGATAAGGTAAAAGTTAATAAAACTTATATTAATGGCAAATGTGTTTTTGCTAGATAAGCTAAAAATATTAAATAATATTTAATAAATATGAGAAAATAAGAGAGAATTCTATAATATTACGGAATTCTTTTTTATTTATATTGATGTATTTGTAAAAATCAGATTATTTTTATTTAAAGAGTAGAAAATAAATACAGCTTGCTATATAATATTAAGGAATATAACTTTTATTTTTGTAAAAAGAAATGAAGTATATTAATAATAGAGAGGGATTTATAATATTTTTGTTATAAATTTGAAAGGAAGTTCTTTATGAATTCAAAAAATGAAAATTTAGCCATGTTATGTGATTTTTATGAATTTACAATGGGAAATGGCTATCTAAAAAATAATTTACATAAAAAAAATGTGTATTTTGATGTATTTTTCCGTAATATTCCTGATGATGGTGGTTTTGCTATAGCAGCTGGCTTACAACAAGTAATAGAATATATAAAAGATTTACATTTTGATAAAGAAGATATTGAATATTTTCGTTCTAAAAATATGTTCAGTGAAGATTTCTTAGAATATCTAGCTGACTTTAAATTTACAGGGGATATTTATGCTGTTCCTGAAGGAACTTGTATTTTCCCTCGTGAACCAATTATGACTATCAAAGCTCCTGCTATTGAAGCACAGATTTTAGAAACTTTTATTTTATTGACTTTAAATCATCAATCTCTTATTGCTACAAAAGCAAATCGCATAGTAAGAGCTGCTCAAGGTAGACCTGTATTAGAATTTGGTTCTCGTCGTGCTCAAGGTGCAGATGGTGCGGTAAAAGGTGCTAGAGCTGCATATATCGGCGGTTGTGCTGGAACAGCTTGCACACTTACTGATGAACTTTATCAAGTGCCAGCTAGTGGTACTATGGCTCATGCTTGGGTACAGATGTTTGATTCTGAATATGAAGCATTTAGAGCTTATTGTGAAATTTATCCTCATAATGCAGTATTATTAGTAGACACTTATAATACTTTAAAAAGTGGTGTACCAAATGCTATTCGCGTATTCAAAGAAATGCTTGTGCCACAAGGTATTACTAATTTTGCAATTCGTTTAGACTCTGGGGATATTTCTTATTTATCTAAACAAGCTAGAAAAATGCTTGATGAAGCAGGTCTTACAAATTGTAAAATCGTAGCATCTAATGCTTTAGACGAACATTTAATCCGTGATTTATTAATGCAAGGTGCTAAAGTAGATGTATTTGGTGTAGGTGAAAGAATGATTACTTCAAAATCTGCACCAGTGTTTGGCGGTGTATATAAATTAGTAGCTATTGAAAATGAAAATGGTGAAATTACACCAAAAATTAAACTCAGCGAAAATATCTCTAAAATAACAAATCCACATTTCAAAAAAGTATATCGTTTGTATGATAAAGAAACTGGTAAAGCTATCGCTGATGAACTTTGCTTATATGATGAAACAATTGATACAACAAAAGAACATACTATTTTTGATCCAAATGCTACATGGAAACAAAAAACTCTCACTAATTTCACTGCTAGAGAATTGCAAGTTCCTATCTTCAAAAATGGTGAATGTGTATATGAAAGCCCATCTATAGAAGAAATAAAAGCATATTGTCAAAAAGAAGTGGAAACTTTATGGGATGAAGTAAAACGCTTTGAAAATCCACATCGTTATTATGTAGATTTATCTCAAAAATTATGGGATATAAAAAAAGAATTATGCGTTAAAAATGCAATGAAAAGCAAATAATAAATAAAATTCATTTTTCTTTTGTTTAAAAGAAAAACGAATCAAAAAGAAAATATCCCGCAATATTGATTTTACTTTGGCAAAAATAAAATCACGCCTACAACGCTCTAAACTCGCTACGCTCAAACAGTAGGACTAAAAACGTAGTCATAATTTTATTTTCGCCAATAGCTTTCAGTTACTGTAAAAGTCTGCTAATGTGGGAATGGTTAGGTGTTATTGATATTTAAAAATTTATTTTTAATAATCTATGATTACCACTAAAATTTATGATGCGGAAGTAGTTTAGTGTTGTATTTTTGTAGTGTGTAAATTAAAGGCTAGAGTATAGGTTACTCTAGCCTTTTTGTTATTTTATGGGATTGGATATGAGGTAATGGGGTTTTGTTCTGATGATGAAAGATGGAGTAGGATTGTAGTGTAAGTATAGTTGGTGGTTGTAGTAGTTAAATTCTAGGGTATCAATGAAGATGCCTTGGTTATAAACTAATTTTAAATTTAGTTTGTTATTTTGCCAGCCATAGTTGGCGTAAGGGTTTTCATAGAAAATAGTTGTACAGGAATCAAAGTTATCATTTTCGGAATTAGTATTATTCTTTTGCCAAGTGTTTAGTTTAGCTAACAAATTATATTTTCTAGTGTTTAAGGTAATATTAATTCTGATGCAATCAGGGGCAATTTGGGAGAAAGAAATAGAATTTAAATTTAGAGGATTGTGAGAGAACTTAAATTCTTGTTGAAAGATTTCAGGAGTAATGGAATTGTCATTAGGTAAATATGGTAAATGAAGCTTAGAAAGATAGTTATTTAAAGATGATAAATCTTGAGTAGAGGATTTATTATCTTTTTTTATTTGGTCTAAGAATTTCCATGTAGCAGATAAAATAGCTTGTTTTTGTTCGTTTTCAGCATTGCTAGTTATAGCTATGACCATATTTTCTTTGGGCAAGATAATGCAATATTGCCCGAAAAGACCAGCACAGCGAAAGGCTTTTTCTGGTTGGCATTTCCAAAAATAATAGCCGTATCCTAATTTGCTATCTGGAAAAGCTTTATCATCGGTATTTATATATACTGTGAGTAATTTTTCAATATATTCTGGGGCTAGTAATTGTTTATTATTCCATGAGCCTTTATTGAGTATAAATTGACCGAATTTAGCTAAATCTTCTGTGGTCAAGCTTAAACCCCACGAGCCTTTATCGTAGTTTTGAGTATTTTTTTCCCAACTTATATTGGTTATATTTAAATGAGAAAAGAGTTTTTCTTGTAGATAAGTCAAAAGATTATTGCCAGTTAATTCTTGAATGATGGCACTACATAAAAATGGGCAACGATTATTATAAAAGAAGGAAGTGCCAGGCTTTGTCTGTAATTTTAAAGAAAATGCTTCATTAATCCAATCATCTTTTAGATAAAAATCTTGAATTTCTTTGTCGATGAAGCCATAAGTCATGGATAATAAATGATGTATGGTGATGCTTTTAATATCTTCTGTAGGTTCAAAATTTAATTTGTGTTTTAAAAGTGAATAAATTGTGGTATCTAATGTAAATAATTTATCTTGGAGAGCAAACATCATGGCAACTGCTGTAAAGGATTTGCTCACAGAAAATAAAATTTGTTTTTCATGTTCATTATAGGGGGCAATATGAACTTTGGAGAGTAATTTATTATCTTTATAGATTACAAGTGAATGTAAGTTTAGATTAGTTAAGGTATCAACATATTGAAAAAAATAAGAAGGTGAAATACCTTCTTGTAAAAAATTATTGTTTATCATATATATTCCTCGATTAATAAAATAAATTTTTGCGCAAACGAACAGCAACGTAGCTGGCAATTAAAGTTTTGATGATATCACCAGGAATGAAAGGTAAAGCACCAATGGTGATGCCTTCTAAAATGGAAAGTTTCATAATGAAGCAAAGCATAGCTACACCAAAAATATAAGTGATAGGAATGACAGCAAGTCCTGCTAAAAAGAAGTTTTTGAAAGAGTTTTTATTTCCTTTCAGATAACTAGCGATAGGATAGCTGACGATAAAGCCCCAAAGATAACCACCAGTTGGGGAAAATAAACAGTTGAAACCACCTGCACCACCAGAAAATACAGGAAGACCGATAGCACCGATTAGCGTATAGACAATCATGATGATTAATGTTTCTTTTGGTGTGGATAAAAATGCTGATAATAACATAGCTAAAGTAAGGCAAGTAAAAGGAACAGCAGTGATAGGGAAAGATATGTAAGCTGATATGCAGATGATAGCTACGCAAACAGCCATTTTTGATAGGGTTTTTGTTGTTAATGATGATGATGACATAAAATTATCTCCTTATATATTTATAAAATTGAATTTTATAAAGTATGTTTTGATATGATTATAAGAAAATAAAAAGATATAGTCAACTCTAAAGATGTTTTTGGTTTACTATGTTGTTAAGTTTTAAGTTTTATTTGATTATAAAAAAGTTTTTAATTACAATAGATTGTATAAAATCAACAATAGTATAGTAGGTGATTTCATGGAAATTATTGATAATATAAATAAAACGATGAAAGATGATTTGATAAAAGAAATAAAAAAGAATAGTAAAATATCTATAGCTTCAGCTTGTTTTTCTATATATGCTTATCAAGAATTAAAAAAGCAATTAGATAATATAGAACAATTAAGATTTATATTTACTTCACCAACTTTTATAAAGGAAAAAGTGGAAAAAGAAAAAAGAGAGTTTTATATACCTAGATTATCCAGAGAAAAAAGTTTATATGGAACAGAATTTGAAGTTAAGTTAAGAAATGAATTGACGCAAAAATCCATTGCAAAAGAATGTGCTGAATGGATAAAAGAGAAAGTCATATTTAAATCAAATACAACGAATGAGAATATGGCTGGTTTTATGAATATTGAAACTAAGGATAAAAAGATTACATATATGCCTATACAAGGTTTTACAACTGTAGATATTGGTTGTGAACGCGGTAATAATTTTTATAATATGATCAATAAAATAGATGCACCATATAGTGAAGCTTATTTGACTTTATTTGAGAATATTTGGCAAGACAAAGATAAATTACAAGATGTTACAGATATTGTAATTGATAGTATTTCTAATGCTTATAAAGAAAATCCTCCAGAATTAATTTATTTTATAACTTTATATAATGTATTTAGTGAATTTTTAGAGGATATATCTGAAGATATTTTGCCTAATGAGGCCACTGGTTTTAAAGATAGTAAGATATGGAATTTATTGTATGATTTTCAACAAGATGCGGTGTTGGCGATTATTAATAAATTGGAAAAATATAATGGCTGTATATTAGCAGATAGTGTAGGTTTAGGGAAAACTTTTACGGCATTAGCAGTTATAAAATATTATGAGAATAGAAATAAAAGTGTATTAGTACTTTGCCCTAAAAAATTAGCAGAAAATTGGAATACGTATAAAGATAATTATATAAACAATCCTATTGCTGTAGATAGATTAAATTATGATGTGTTATTCCATACTGATTTATCAAGAAAACAAGGTTTTTCTAATGGTTTAGATTTAGATAGAATTAATTGGGGTAATTATGATTTGATAGTTATTGATGAAAGTCATAATTTTAGAAATGGTATGGGGACTCATGCTAATAATAATGAAAACCGCTATGCAAAATTGATGGATAAAGTAATTCGTGCAGGAGTAAAAACTAAAGTATTGATGTTGTCAGCAACACCTGTTAATAATCGTTTCATTGATTTAAAAAATCAATTAGCATTGGCATATGAAGGAAAAAGTGATTTATTAAATAAAAAATTAAAGACAACAAAAGGAATTGATGAGATTTTCAAAAAAGCACAAAAAGCTTTTAATGAATGGGTAAATTTAGAGCCAGAAGATAGAACTACACAAGTTTTATTGCGTATGTTAGATTTTGATTTCTTTGAAGTTCTAGATAGTGTTACTATAGCTCGTTCAAGAAAACATATTGAAAGATATTATAGTGCAGAAAAAATAGGCAAATTTCCTGAAAGATTAAAACCTATTTCAAAAAGACCTATGCTCACTGATTTGAAGGAAGCTATTAATTATAATGAAATATATGAACAATTAATATCATTGAATTTGAGTATATATACTCCATCTGATTTTATATTAGATAGTAAAAAAGTAAATTATATAGATTTGACGCAGAAAAAAGGACTTACACAGCAAGGTCGTGAACAAGGTATTCGCCGTTTGATGAGTATAAATTTACTCAAAAGATTAGAAAGCTCAGTATACTCATTTGAAGTAACCTTGAATAGAATAAAAGATTTAATAAATGATACTATTAATAAAATAGATGAGTTCGAACAATCTGGATTAGGTGATATTGATGCTATGAATATGGATAGTGATTTTGATGCTGATGACCAAAATACAGATTTATTCACTGTAGGTAGGAAAGTAAAAATCAGTTTAGTTGATATGGATTATATAAGTTGGCGACATTATCTAAAAAAAGATGCTGAAACGTTGGATTTACTATCTTTAATGGTAGGAGATATTACAGCGGATCACGATATGAAATTGCAGTCATTATTAGAGTTGATATCAGAGAAGATAGAAAATCCTATAAATGAAAATAATAAAAAAATAATGATATTCTCGGCATTTGCAGATACTGCAATGTATTTGTATGAAGAAATAAGTCAGTATGTGAAAACAAAATATAATTTAGATGTAGCAGTAGTAACAGGTTCAATAGAGGGAAGAACTACAATAAAGAATTTCAAAGCTAGTTTAAATAATGTATTGACTTGTTTTTCGCCTATATCTAAGGGAAAAGATATATTAATGCCTCAAAATAGCGATAATATTGATATATTGATTGCTACAGATTGTATTTCTGAAGGGCAAAATCTGCAAGATTGTGATTATCTAATAAATTATGATATTCATTGGAACCCTGTGAGAATTATTCAACGTTTTGGACGTATTGACCGCATTGGTAGTAAAAATAAGGTTATTCAATTAGTTAATTTCTGGCCAGATTTATCTTTAGATGAATATATAAATTTAAAAGGTAGAGTAGAAACGAGAATGAGAATTTCGGTAATGACTTCTACTGGTGATGACGATTTAATTAATCCAGAAGAAAAAGGTGATTTAGAATATAGAAAAGCACAATTAAAGAAATTACAAGAAGAAGTAATAGATATTGAAGATATGTCAAATGGTATATCTATTATGGATTTGGGATTGAATGAATTTCGTTTAGATTTGTTAGAATATATAAAAACTCATGAGGATTTGGATAAAAAACCGTTTGGTATGCATGCTGTAGTGAATAAAAGTGATGATTTGCCAAATGGAGTAATTTTTGTATTAAAAAATCGCAACAATAATATAAATGAAGATAGTCTAAATCGTATTCATCCATTTTATATGGTTTATGTAAGTGAAGAAGGAGAGGTCGTTTGTGATTATCTAAATCCTAAAAAATTATTAGATACAATGAGACTTCTTTGTCGAGGAAAAGACAAGCCAATTACTCATTTATGTAAGATTTTCAATGAGCAAACAAATGATGGTAAAAATATGCAAGAGGTATCTCAATTATTAGATGAAGCGATTAATTCTATTATTGATGTGAAAGAAGAAAGTGATATAGATAGTTTGTTTACAACTGGCGGAACGAGTGCTTTATTATCAACTATAAATGGTATAGATGATTTTGAATTAATTTGCTTTTTGGTGATAAAATGAGGTAGGTGTTAGTATATGCTTTTTCCAGAAAAAACAGAGTTTAAAAAGAGAATACCAAAGCAAAAGTTTTATACAAATATGGAGATAACATCTAATTTAAAAAAGGCTTTTGTGGAGCAGATAAAGATAATTTATTGGCAAAATAAATTGACATCTACAACATTGAATATAGATAAAGGTAAATCTGTATTAGAAATTGAAGTCATAGAAATAAAATTAAATAGTAAAAATTTAGATGAGATGGTTTTATCTAAAATAGATAAATGTATACCGTACCATATATTGTTTTTATTAGAGTATGAAGGTATGTATCAGGCTTTTATCAGTTATAAGGAGATAGAAAATGAGAAGATAAAAGTAAATAAATACTATCATACGCAATGGCTAGAAAAAGAAAATCTTCCATGTAAAATAGAAGGTTTGAATATGGATAGTGTATATGAAAATTTTGTACGTCAAATTGCAGGGGCAGAATTAAATGTAGGTTCAGAGGAGAAGAAGAATTTAAAAGAGGATATTGAACAAGCAGAGGAAAAGAAACAGCTAGAAAAACAGATAAGTGCCTTGCAGGCAAAAATAAGAAAGACAAAACAATTTAATCGAAAAGTGGAATTGAATAATGAGTTAAAGAAATTAAAGAAAATGCTTGAAAAGTTTTAGTTAAAAAGATTTTTATGTATATTTAAGAGAGTCAAAGAAAATTGGCTCTCTTTATTTTATAATAAGATAAAGTAATTGTTTATAAAGATATGTATATCTTTAATTTAGAGTGATAAAATATTCATGTGAATAATTTTTTTGTATGTTTTTTTAGAAGGTGATTTTTATGATAGGGAAGAATTTTGACTTTTGTACAATATGTAGAAAAAATACAAAATATACTTTACAAAAAAGAAATGTAACAAAAGTTATTAGAGGGAAAGAGTATATTTTTAATATTACAGTAGCCATTTGTAGTGAATGTGGTGAAAAAATAAATATTAGAGGTTTGATTGATAAAAATATCCAAGAGGTGGATGAGCAATATAGAAAATATGAAAATATTGTATCTATTAATGACATAAAAAAACTCATGAAAAAATATAAATTAGAAAAAGAACAATTATCATTTATATTGGGATTTGATAAAATGGTAATTACGAGATATTTAACAGGACAAATTCCATCTAAGGAAAATTCAGATAGTATAAAAAATAGATTTTAAAAATTTATTTTTATTGTATAAAGGATGTGTATAAAAATGAAGGTAGGTATTTTTGATAAAAATATAAGAAAAAATTATTCAGGTTGGTTAACTAGTCTTAGTGTAATATTATCAATTATAGTGCCATTTGTAGATATTCCATCTAATTTTAAAATATATTATGGATGTACGATGTTAGTAATAATAATATCTTATTATTTTTATTCATGGAAAAAAGCTAATGATATGTGTGATATTGAGATAAATATAAATAATACTACAATTAAAATTAGTGAGGGAGATATTTTTTCTAATAATCCTAATGAATTTAAAGTCATAGGTTTTAATGAATATTTTGATACAGAAGTTGATGATATAATTATTTCATCTAAAACTTTAAATGGGAAATATATTAAACAAAAATATAATGATGTATCAGTTTTAGATAAAAAGATTGAAAATGATATACATTTAAAACAAAATATAATTAATAATGTAAATCGAGTATCTGGAAAAAGAACTAAATATAAATTAGGAACAATTTTTAAGGATGAGGATTATTTTTTAGTAGCTTTATCTAAATTTGATGAAGATAATAGAGCTTATCTTGAAGTTAATGAATATATTAATTGTTTAATGAATTTTTGGAATGAATGTGATGTATTTTATTCAGGATATACTGTCGTTATGCCATTATTAGGTTCAGGAATAACTCGTTTTCATGGTTATGAAGAAATTACAGACCAAGAAATATTAGAAATAATTTTATGGACTTTTAAAGTTAGTAAAATAAAATTTAAATATCCTTCAAGTTTAAAGATTGTATTAACCAATAATACATTAAAAAAGATAAATTTGTATGAAATAAAAAATCGTTTTGATGAATAAAAAGGAATGGTAATATGAGTCATAAGTGTTTTATTAGTTTTAAAAAAGAAGATATTGAATATAAAGATGAATTAATAAAAATTTTAAAGGAGGAAAATGTTATTGAGAAATCTCTTGATAAAACTATTGATAGTGAAGATGGAGATTATATAATGCAAAAGATAAGAGAAGATTATCTAAAAGACTCAACAGTAACTTTATTTTTAATTGGAGAGCATTCTTCAGAAAATGAAGGATATGATGAAAAGGGAAGAGCACATAACTATTTTATTCAAAGAGAATTGCAAGCTTCATTGTACAATGGTGTTAGTAATACAAGAAATGGAATAGTTGGGATAGTTATACCTAAAATGTATAATAAAATATTTTTAGGTAGTTATACATGCAATAAATGTGGTTTATCACATCGAACCGTCGCTATAGATGATTATAGTGTAATTAGAGAATTTAGTGTGAATTATTATATTAAACCACATGAAGGTTGTTGTTGGCATGAAGATGAACGATATTGTGTGCTTGTAAAATGGGATGATTTTAAGATAGAACCTGAAAAATATATAAATATGGCATTTGAAAAAAGAGATAGTAGTATAAGTGAAAAGATAAAAATAAGAAATCTTAGATAAATACAAGATTTTGAAATACTATATTGACAAACAAGGAATACAATGGATTTTTGAATAAAAAAATGGTATAATTACTGTTAATTATGTCAAATGTGAGAAAAACTCTCTATCTTCAACTGAATAAGGTTGAGGTAGAGAGTTTATTTTATGTAATAAATGGGGGTATGAATAGATGGAGAAGATGAGAATGGAGTCTATGGATATAGTAGCTCAAAATGTGGAAAAAATAGAAAAATTATTTCCTGATTGTATTGTAAAAATTAATGATAAAAATGGTAAATTAAAGAAAGTTGTTAATTTCGACAAATTAAAACAAAATTTTTCTACAGAAATATTAGATAATAAAACAGAACATTATGAATTTACTTGGGTTGGAAAAAATGCATCAAGAATAGGAGCAAATACGACTACAAATAAAACTCTACGTCCATGTATAGAGGAAAGTAAGGACTGGGATAATACAGAAAATCTCTATATTGAAGGGGACAATCTTGAAGTACTCAAATTATTGCAAAATAGTTATTTTAATAAAGTAAAAATGATATATATTGATCCTCCATATAATACAGGAAAAGATTTTATTTATATAGATAATTTTTCGCAATTAAAGAAAGAATATGAGGACGCTAAAGGTACTTTTGATGAAGAGGGTAATCGTTTATTTAAAAATACAGATACTAATGGTAGATTTCATTCTGATTGGTGTTCAATGATATATTCACGTTTGTTATTAGCTAGAAATTTATTAGCTGATGATGGTGTTATTTTTATATCTATTGATGATAACGAACAAGAAAATTTAAAGAAAATTTGTAATGAAATTTTTGGAGAACAAAATTTTATTGATCAAATTATATGGGAAAAAGTGCATACAAGAAAAAATTCAGCAATATATTTTTCTTCTTCTCATGAATATATTCTTTGCTATGCTAAAAGAAAACGGGAAAATAGTAAAGATAAAATAGGATTTAAAAGAAATTTGTTACCAAGACAGAATACTAATGATTATAAAAATCCGGATAATGATCCAAAAGGTCCATGGAAATCAGATCCAATAACAGCGCATAATTATTATTCAGCTGACTATACTATAAAAAAACCAAATGGATTTATAGTAAAGAAACCTCAAGATAGGTATTGGACATATAGTGAAGAAACTATTAATAAATATATAAAAGAAAATCGTATTATTTGGGGCGAAGGTAATGCGATGCCAACTGTAAAAAGATATTTGTCAGAAGTGCAAAATGGATTGGTTCCGACAACGTTATTTTTTAGGGAAGAAGTAGGAGATACTTCACAAGCAAAAAAAGATTTAGATGCTATTTTTAGTGAATGTAAAGGTATTTTTGAATATATTAAACCAATTAATTTAATAAAGAGATTATTATTTATAGGTACAAATAATAATGATATAATTTTAGATTTTTTTAGTGGTTCAGCAACAACTGCTCATGCTATTATGCAGTTAAATGCGGAAGATGGTGGTAAACGTAAGTTTATTATGGTGCAGTTACCAGAAGAAACAGATGAAAAGAGTGAGGTTTTTAAGGCTGGTTATAAAAATATCTGTGAAATTGGTAAGGAACGTATTCGTCGTGCTGGTGAGCAAATAAAAGAAGAAGCAGGGCTTAATGGGCAGGATTTGGATATTGGCTTTAGAGTATTGAAATTAGATAGTAGTAATATGAAGGATATCTATTATAGTGCTGATAAATATGATCAAGGAATGCTTGAAAATATGCAGTTAAATACAAAAGAAGATAGAACGGATTTAGATTTATTATTTGGCTGTTTAGTAGATTGGGGATTGGAATTAGATAAATCATATACTGTAAAAGAAATTAATGGTCATAAGGTGCATATTTATAATGATGGAGATTTAGTAGCCTGCTTTGAAAAAGATTTGGATATGAAAACTATAGATGAAATTGCAAAATTACAAGCATTAAGAGTAGTATTTTGTGATAATGGTTTTATTGATTCAGCTACAAAAATAAATGTAGCTGAACATTTTAAAATGATTGCTCCTGATACTGATATAAAGGTTATATAATGAGGTGAGCAAATGAGATTACAATTTAAACATCAAAAATTTCAACAAGATGCTACAAATGCTGTTTGTGATATTTTTGCAGGACAGCCTTATAGTGCATTTAGATATAAAATAGATAGTGGAAAAGGTCTTGATTTTAATGAATCGGGATGGAAAAACAGAGAAATTGAACTAAATGATAATACTATTTTAGAGCGTATAAATAAAATCCAGCGTGAAAATCAAATTGCTGTATCTAAAAAATTAGAAGGTAAATATAATCTCACCATTGAAATGGAAACTGGTGTAGGTAAGACTTATACTTATATAAAAACTATATTTGAACTTAATAAAAGATATGGTTGGAGTAAATTTATAATAGTGGTACCGTCTGTTGCTATTCGTGAAGGTGTATATAAATCACTACAGATAACACAAGATCATTTTGCAGTGGAATACAATAAAAAAATTGATTTTTTTATCTATGATTCAAAAAAAATAACACGTTTGGAAAATTTTGCAACTAGTAGTTCAATAAATGTAATGATAATAAATGTTCAAGCTTTTAATGCTAAAGGAAAAGATGCACGTCGTATTTATAGGGAATTAGATGAATTTCGTTCACGTGTACCAATTGAAGTAATAAAAAAACTTAATCCTATTTTAATCATAGATGAACCACAATCTGTTGAAGGAACAGAAGGAAAAAAAGCATTAAAAGATTTTAATCCCTTGTTTATTTTACGTTATTCTGCTACACATAAAAAAGATAGTATCTATAATATGGTTTATCGCCTTGATGCAGTGGAAGCTTATAATAAAAAATTGGTAAAGAAAATAGCAGTGAAGGGAATTACGCAAAAGGGGATAACTGCTACAGAAGGTTTTGTTTATCTTGAGAAAATAAATTTATCAGAAAAAGCTCCAACTGCTATGTTGCAATTTGATGTAAAAGGTGCAACGACTATTCGCAAAAAAACCATGAAGGTAAATGAAGGTTTTAATCTTTATGATAATTCAGGTGAGCTAGACGAATATAAAAATAATTATGTAGTCAGCAGTATCAATGGTAAAGAAGATTATATCGAATTTTTAAACGGCAAACGAGTATATATTGGACAAGTATGTGGTGAAGTCAATGAAGAACAGTTGCGACGTATTCAGATACGAGAAACGATTTTATCACATCTAGATATGGAGAAAAAATTATATAACAAAGGTATAAAAGTATTATCTTTATTTTTTATTGATGAAGTAAGCCATTATAAGCAATATGATGAAGCTGGACAGGCTCAAAATGGTATTTTCGCTAAAATGTTTGAAGAAGAATATGAAAAAGTTTTAAATGAATTCCAATTGGATTTAGATAGCGATAGTTATAGAGAATACTTAGAAAATATAAGTGCCAATAAAACTCATGCAGGATATTTTTCAATTGATAAAAAAGGTCGTATGCAAAATGGTAAGATAAGTAAGAAAGAAAATACTTCTGAAGATGTTGATGCATATGATTTGATTATGAAAGATAAAGAGAGATTATTATCTTTTGATGAACCTGTTAGATTTATTTTTTCACATTCAGCACTTCGTGAAGGTTGGGACAATCCAAATGTATTTCAAATTTGTACATTGAAACAAAGTAATAGTGAAATCCGCAAGCGTCAAGAAGTAGGTCGTGGTCTTCGTCTATGTGTAAATCAAAAAGGTGAACGTATGGATGAAACTGTATGGGGAGAAGATGTACAAGATATTAATACATTGACTATTATAGCTAGTGAAAGTTATGATAGCTTTGCTAAAGCGTTGCAAAATGAATTAGCAGAAGTCTTAGAAAATAGACCAAAAGTAGTAAGCAGAGAATTATTTGAAGGTAAAATTATCAAAAATAATAAAGGTAATCAAATAATCATAGATAAAGATATGGTAGATACTATTTATTATGATTTGGTAAGTAATAAATATATAGATAGAAAAGGAAATTTAACGGATAAATATTACGAAGATAGAAAAGAAGATAATATTGAATTTTCTCCAGAAATAAAAGAGTATACTTCATCTATTTTGGATATTATAGATAGTATATATAATGAAAAATCTATTGATATTGCTAATGCTTATGATACTAATGTTGAGTTAAAGTTGAATGTAAAAAAATATAATATGAGAGAGTTCCAAAATCTTTGGTCAAGAATAAATAAAAAAGCTATTTATGAAGTAGATTTTAATAGTGAGGAATTTATAAATAAAGCAATAGATGCATTAAATCGAAAACTACATGTAACGAAAATTTATTTTAAAATTGAAAAAGGACAATTGGATAAGATAAAATCTAAAGATGATTTATTATCAGGTACAGCCTTTGTTAAAGAAACACGCAATGAATATGATAGTAAAAATATTTCTGTGGCTAATAGTAGTGTAAAATATGATTTAGTAGGCAAATTGGTAGAAGGTACTGGGCTTATACGCAAAGATATTGTAGCTATATTAGTAGGGCTTGAAAAAAATGTATTTAATCAATTTAAAAATAATCCAGAAGAATTTATTATCAAAGCTACTAATTTAATCAATGAAGAAAAAGCAACGACTATAATTGGTCATATAGAGTATAGTTTATTAGATAAAACATATGATATAGATGTATTCACAGAAAATACGTTAAAAGGAAAACTAGATGTGAATGCAATGAAAACGCGTAAGCATTTATATGACAATTTAGTATATGATTCTAAAGTTGAAAGAAATTTTGCTACAGAATTAGAAGCATCAGATAAGGTAGCTGTATATGTGAAATTGCCAAATAAATTTTTTATTCCTACACCTGTGGGAAGATATAATCCAGACTGGGCGATTGCTTTTTATGAAGGTAGTGTAAAACATATTTATTTTGTGGCGGAAACAAAAGGCACAATGTCTCCAATAGAATTGCGAACAATAGAAAAATCAAAGATTGATTGTGCTAAGAAATATTTTGAAAAACTAAAAAATGATGATGTAATCTATGATGTAGTAAATAGTTATGATGAATTATTAAATATCATAAGTAAATAATAAAAATAGCCTTTATACTAAGAGAAGATAATCTCTCAAGTATAAAGGCTATCTTTAATTTATAAAGTATTTAATTTTAAAGGAGTTGCAGGAGGAAGGATTAAATTATATTAATCTATATCAATTTGAGCAGTTGTTGATTGTGGTTGAAGTTTTGGCAATGTCATTTTTAAAACACCGTCAGTATATTCAGCTTTAGCATTAGCTTTATCTATCTGACCTACATAGAATGAACGTTGCATTGTGCCATAATAGCGTTCTTGATGAATGTAGTTACTTTCTTCATTCTGATTTTGTTCATTTTGTATTGTAGCTTTGATAGTTAAATAACCATTTTGATAATCAAGAGCGATATTTTCTTTTTTTACTCCTGGTAATTCAGCAGTGAGTTCATAAGCATTATCTGTATCTTTCACGTCAACTTTGAATGCGTTGAACATGGAATTTACTGGAGCAAATGCATTTTGGAAAAATGGTTCGTTGAAAACATCAAAAATAGATTTGAAAGAATTATCTCTAGCTGCAAGATTATTTGTAAATGTAGGAATTAAACCAAACATAATAAATACCTCCTAAAAGTTTAAAAGTCAAATTCTGTTTAAAAGAAAATTAGTCAATATTAATTTGGGTAGTTGTTTCTTCTTTAGTAGCTTTTGGTAAAACTACAGTCAAGATACCATCTTGATAGGAAGCTTTGATATTTTTTTCATCAATATCGTCAATGTAGAAAGAACGTTGCATTTCACCTACATAACGTTCACGGCGAATATATTTTTCTTGAGGTTTTTCGTTTTTATCATCAGCATTTTCAGCTGGTTTTTCTTCTGTGGATTTTGTAGTAGTTGTTTTAATTGTTAAATAACCTTTATTGTAGTCAAGAGAAATATTTTCTTTGGCGATGCCTGGTAATTCAGCAGTGAGTTCGTAAGCTTTATCTGTATCTTTTACATCGACTTTAAAGGATTTTACATAAGAATTCATTTTTGCAAATGGTTCATGAAAGAAAGGTTCATTGAAAACATCGAATAATTTATTAAAATCATCATCACTTTTAACAATATTTTTTGCAAATGGAACTAAACCGAACATAAATAACAACCTCCATGTATAGAGCAATAAATAAAGTCAAAAAGTCAAAGTTTGTTTTGAATTAAACGGACTATCAAGTCCGCATTTAACTTTTATTTATTGTTATTAGTAAAATTATAAGATTAAAATTTAGATTTTGTAAGTATCTTAAGGGACACTTCTTATCTTTCGTATCTCTTAACGTCCTTACAATTATTATTATACTCGAATTAATCAAAATGTCAATAATTATTTTTGACTTTTTGACTAATTTTTTATACTTATTTTATAAGCCTTTATAGAGTTTTTGTTATTAGAAGTTTGACTTTTTGTTATTTTGAAAATATATGAGAGGTACCATTATTTTATAAATTTTGTAGAAAAATTAAATTATACTTGCATTTGCCAAAAATGTGGAGTATGGTAGTAGCAAAATTAAAAATGATGAGCGAGAGAACAAAGACGTTCTGCCCCGAAAGGGGCGGAGCGTCTTTTTTGGTTTTCTGTAAAGAAGCAGAAAGGTTACAGAGAAATTCTGTTCCGGCTTATCACAGAAAGGATGAGAAGAAGACATGACTGAAAAGATGAATGTTGCAAAGATTTTTGGTGAAAATGTATTCAACGACAAAGTGATGCAGGAGCGTCTGCCGAAAAAAGTGTATAAAGCACTGAGAAAAACCATTGATGAGGGAAAAGAACTGGATCCGATGGTAGCAGATGTGGTGGCAGAAGCTATGAAAAACTGGGCAGTAGAAAAAGGTGCAACACATTACACACACATTTTCCAGCCTCTTACCGGTGTAACAGCAGAAAAACACGATGCATTTATCACAGCACCGAGACAGGACGGTACCGTACTGATGGAGTTCTCCGGAAAAGAACTGATCAAAGGGGAGCCGGATGCTTCTTCTTTCCCGTCAGGCGGACTTCGTGCTACATTTGAAGCAAGAGGATATACAGCATGGGATTGTACATCACCGGCATTTGTAAGAAAAGATGCAGCCGGAGCGATCCTTTGCATCCCGACAGCATTCTGCTCTTACACAGGTGAGGCACTGGATGAAAAAACACCGCTTCTCAGATCTATGGAAGCAATCAACAAAGAATCCATCAGACTGCTTCGTCTGTTCGGAAATACAACATCAAAGAAAGTAACACCTTCTGTAGGACCGGAGCAGGAATACTTCCTTGTTGATGCAAAGAAATTCTTACAGAGAAAAGACCTTATTTACACAGGACGTACACTTTTCGGAGCAATGCCGCCGAAAGGACAGGAGCTTGACGATCACTACTTTGGAACGATCCGTCAGAGGGTTGCTTCCTATATGAAAGATGTCAACGAAGAATTATGGAAACTCGGCGTTGCAGCAAAGACACAGCACAACGAAGTTGCACCTGCACAGCATGAGTTAGCTCCGATCTACGCACAGGCTAACATTGCAGTAGACCACAACCAGTTGGTAATGGAGACATTAAAGAAAGTAGCCGGACGTCATGGCTTACAGTGCCTGCTTCATGAAAAACCATTTGCAGGTGTCAATGGTTCCGGTAAACATAACAACTGGTCAATTACAACGGATGATGGAATCAACCTGTTAGAGCCAGGCAAGACACCTCATGAGAATGTACAGTTCTTATTAGTACTTACCTGTATCTTAAAAGCAGTTGACAAACATGCAGATCTTTTAAGAGAGTCCGCAGCAGATGTCGGAAACGACCACAGATTAGGAGCAAACGAGGCACCGCCAGCAATCGTTTCTATCTATCTTGGAGAACAGTTACAGGATGTATTATCACAGCTTATCTGCACCGGAGAAGCTACACACAGTTTAAAAGGTGGAAAGCTGGAAACAGGTGTAAGTACACTTCCTGACCTGTTCAAAGATGCAACAGACAGAAACAGAACATCACCGTTTGCATTTACAGGAAATAAGTTCGAGTTCCGTATGGTAGGTTCTTCCGACTCTATTGCATCTGCAAATACAGTATTAAATACCATTATCGCTGAAGCCTTCAAGGAAGCAGCTGACAAGCTGGAGAAGGCAGATAACTTTGATATGGCTGTACATGACATGATCAAGGAAACCCTGGCAGCTCACAAGAGAGTTGTATTCAATGGAAATGGTTATTCCGATGAGTGGGTAGCAGAAGCTGAGAGAAGAGGACTTCCAAACATCAAGTCTATGGTAGATGCTATTCCGGCACTGATCACAGACAAGGCTGTAAAGCTGTTTGAAGAATTCGGCGTATTTACAAAGACCGAGCTGGAGTCCAGAGTAGAAGTTGAGTATGAAGGCTATGCAAAGGCTATCAACATCGAAGCAAAGACCATGATCGATATGGCTGGAAAGCAGATCATCCCGGCTGTTATCAAATACACAACTGCTCTTGCAGCTTCCATCTCCGCAGTAAAGAGTGCTTGCCCTGAAGCAGATGTAAGCACCCAGACAGAGCTTCTGTTAGAAACCTCTGATCTTCTGGCAGAAACCAAACTGGCTCTTGCAAAACTGACCGAAATTACTGAAAAGAGCGCAGCAATGGATGGCGGCAAGGACCAGGCAGTTGCTTACCATGAGGAAGTCGTTCCTGCAATGGCAGCATTAAGAACCCCGGTAGACAAACTGGAAATGCTGGTAGACAAAGACTTATGGCCAATGCCGAGCTACGGCGATCTGATCTTTGAGGTTTAATAAATCTTATAAAATAGAAGGTTCCGCCTGCGTCAGCAGGCAGATAAGCGCGAGAGTGCGGTGAACCTGAGTATTGGACGCAATTACATAAATAAAATGCCCTTCTGGTGATATATAACGTATCCCGGAAGGGTGTTTTTTTCGCGGTATGAGTGGCATTGTTTAACTTGCATTTTAAACCCAGTGTGCTATAATGTTCATATATTTTTGAAAAATAATAAAAATGAACATAAATATAAACATAAGCATAAGCAGGAAAAGGAGTTAAAGATCATATGAACCGACAGGCGCTGGTATGCAGAAATATACTGGAAAAACCGGATATTACACAGCGGGAAATGGCGAAAAACATGGACATATCCCTGGGTACAGTCAATGGGCTGGTGAAGGAATGTCTGGCAGAGGGATATATTGCAGAGGAAGAAAATGGGAAAGAAAAATATCTCATCCTTCTGGAAAAGGGAAAAGAACTGTTAAAGCCTTATAAAGTAGATGGGGCGCTGATCATTGCAGCCGGTTTCGGTTCCCGTTTTGTGCCTCTTACCTTCGAGACTCCAAAGGGTCTTTTAGAGGTCTTTGGAGAGCGCATGATCGAGCGTCAGATCAAACAGCTCCATGAAGTGGGGATCCACGACATTACCATTGCAGTAGGCTATTTAAAAGAAAAATTTGAATACCTGATCGATAAATACGATGTGAAATTATTATACAATCCGGAATACTCCTGCAAAAACACGCTGGCTACTGTATACAGAGCCAGAAAGTTCTTAAAAGGCCGGAACGTATACATTCTTTCATCAGATAACTGGATGCGGGAAAATATGTACCATTCCTATGAGTGCGGTGCCTGGTACAGCGCAGCCCACGAAGAAGGAGAGACCAAGGAATGGTGCCTTACCTTTAATAAAAAGGGCCGTATCAGCGATGTAAATGTAGGCGGAAAAGATGCGTGGTTTATGTACGGTCCCGTATATCTTTCCAGGGAGTTTTCCGCTAAATTCCTTCCTGTATTAGAGGCTTATTATCAGATCCCCGGAACAGAGCAGTTTTACTGGGAGCAGCCTTATGTGGACATGTTAAAGGGAGAGGCAAAACGCCGTCTGGAAAAAGAGGACAAGGAGCTGTTGAAACAGACAGAAGAAGCCTGCGGCATACCTGCGTCCAAATGGAACGAGATCGAGATGAATATCAACCGCCAGCCGGATAACCAGGTATACGAATTTGAAAATCTGGAAGAGCTGCGCCTCTTTGATACCCATTATCAGAACCACTCCGATAATGCGGCCATGGAGCTGGTAGCAGAGGTATTC
>ERZ835980.1153-NODE-1153-length-31193-cov-5.350087_pt1 | contig 31193 bp, 30 predicted proteins | sample MGYA00519943_ERZ835980 | MGnify/ENA primary metagenome ERZ835980 (study PRJEB31850, sample SAMEA3708791) | human gut metagenome | biome: human gut; feature: human-associated habitat; material: faeces | place: China | collected 2014 ... | reverse complement strand
TGTCCTCTCTGCGGTCGATCCACAGCTCCTTGGTGAACTCATCTCCCCTGCCCTTTTTCAGCGTATATGTAAAGGGCAAACCGGACATCGTCTTGAACTTGTATCCCCGAAAAGCCACTACACACTTCCAGAGATTTTCTTCGCAGGGATTCTTCCTCAGCGCAACCACAGCTCGGTAGTGTCGCTGCCGCTCTGCCCCGGCACTGATATTCGCCGCTTCAGCGTCCTCCGGGAAGTACACGCCTTTCTCATACGGCAGATAAGAGGTCACAGAAGGGCGGGACAACTGCAAGGCAGACATGGTGGAGGTGACAGCAGCAGAATAACTCTGCGTGCTTCTAAAAGAACCGAACGTCTGCTGGACGAATTTTGCCGTGTCCGACTCATAGACCCCTGCTGTGATGAGCAACTTCCGAACCTTGATAGGGTTGAGGGACAACGCATCTGCGATGACCTGCAATGACATCTCTGAATTATAAAGCACTACAGCAGCATCCAACTGTTCTTTCAGCTTTTCCCCGGCATCGTACTCCGGCTTCCGCTTTTTCCGACCACCACCCGGATTTCTGGCTTTATATGGTATTTTCTCGCCCATGATTATTCATGCAGTTCCAGCGGCAGGCCATCCGGATCGTGGAAGAAGGTCATCTTTTTGCCAGTATAACCATCCACACGGATCGGCTCACATTCAATTCCAGCCTCTGCAAGCTCATTCACTGTCTGTTCCACGTTATCAACGCAGAACGCAAGATGGCGTAGACCACAGGCTTCCGGACGGTTCACACGCTTCGGCGGGTTTTCCTCAGCGAAAATCTCCAGCTCTGTGTGCTCATTAATACGAAGATCCAGCTTCCAATCCTTACGCTTCGGGCGGTGGTTTTCTCTGATGACAGAGAAACCCAGTTTGTTTACATAGAAATTCTTTGCAGCTTCGTAGTCAGATACAATAATTGCAATATGATGAATTTTTGATAAATTCATTTTCATACACTCCATCTCTTTTATTACTGTCACAAACTATACGACGCACTCCGAATACACCGTGCGAACTTTCGGAGTTCAGTCCACACGGCATATTACTTTATTTCAGCTTTTCGAGAATCTCATCTGCCGTCATACCGGATGTCAGCAGCTTTTTCAGCACAGCTTCAGCCTCGACCTTCTTAGCAGCTTCGGCGGCCTTCGCCTCAGCGGCTTCCTTCTTGGCCTCCAGCTTTGCGATTTCTCTTTCGGTCTGCTTGATCTCCGCCTTCTGCGGCTTTAGACTTTCACGCAGGGACTTTATATCGGTTTTCAGCTCTTCGATCTGAGCGACAGTCTTGGAAAGACCTTCTTCGAGCATCTCCTTGTCTTTCTGCAACTTTGCAATCTGAGCATCGAAATCTGTAGATGCGGTAACACGGTTCTTGCTTCCTTTGGTTCTGGCCATAGGATGATACCTCCGATAAGATTATGTAAGTTTTGATGTTAGTATAAACGCTCTGTTTATGAAGACCTTCTCAGTCTATCACGCATTGTATGGGTCAAATGATATTCCACAATCATGAAGTTCTTTCATGACCTGATTTTTCCAATTCGCATCACTAAAGTGGATGTATATAACACCAGATAAATCACCCGGTGTTTCCACTCCATCATCTACAAGTGCTACCACTCGGTTCCGACCAAGCTTATTAATCAAATAACCATGCTCAAAAACGACATTCTGCCTTGCCCTTGGCTTTAAGTCTGCATCGGTTTTAAGTTTTCCCTCATCGCACCCTGTGTACAACACAAGCGAAAAGTCAACATCCGTATTTTCTTCAATTTTCTCGATTATAGTAAGGCCAGCGTTCGGTTGATTGCAAAGAATAACTGGAGTGAGCCCAATTCGTCTCATGAAAAGTTCAACTTCATTCCGCCGATCAACATCATGCCCATGCACAATAAAGACTTTTGTATTTGTTCTCCCCGGCATATCTTTGATATCTCCTTCATAGTAGCTATCTATTGACGCTTTTATTGCCATTAATTTGCCGCACAGAAGATTAAAGCTGGTTTTGTCATGCCATCCTTTAAATTCATTATCAATTACTTCAATCGTCTGTGTTATAGTATCATTTTTATTTGGAATGTTGACAAGTTCTGCTCGAACTTTTTCTTTCCACGAAATAAACTCCGGTACGTCATACACCACGAATGAAATGTTCATGAAGCTATTTTCCTCATGAGCTAAAGCAAGAATCTTATCTTTCTCATCTATAAGATTTAGTAATTCCTGTTTCATTTCCTACCATTGTCCTTTTTGACTCTATTTGCATCTTAGCCACAGCACCCATGCTGTGTTGCCTGCCGCTCACCGCGTAGAGGTGTGCAAAGTTTCAAGCGGCAAGACTGTGAGGTACAAGCCCCCACAGCCCAGTTAGTGAATCAGAAACAGCTTTGCTTTCGCATTCAGTATTACAGTACTATAAACAAATCCTGTGCGCCATTACTTCTTCTCAAAACAATCCGATTTATCAACCAAAATGCCTTTGTATCCTTCAATTCGAAGGTAAACCTTTCTGCCACTCGATGAAGTATAGTCCTCATCCACCCCATAAACTTCATGCCAATTATATGGGTCTCCCGGTACTTTAATATAATCGCCCGCTTTAAGATTTCCAGCTGCTTCCATCATAATAAACACCTCCACACCTTACAATTACTGGATACTACACTGCACAAGAGTCTCCTTTTTATAAAGATAACCCAATAATCGACCAATTTCAAGCTCCTCGCGCTGGAATCCGCATGAATATATCGTTGTGTTTTAGTTCCACCTTTATGATATTTGGGAAACAACTGCATACGCTGTCAGGATTCCAATCCATCCACCCATCGTATTGCCGAACACATCATCGAACTCTGCGAGGCCAAGTCCCGTAATATATTGGGTCGTTTCGATTGCCACAGACATCACGAAAGGAATCAGCAACACCCACTTCTTCTGAAACCATCTATACAGCCCCGTTCCAAGTGGAATGAACAGCCAGATGTTATTGATGACCCCAACTCTCACAGATTGCTCTTTCAAGAACTTCCCTGCATAGGAAAAGAGGACAAAGTTCGTTCTTGCATCTCCTGACTCACGAAACATCAGTGTTTCATAGAGGATGAAAGCCACATAAACAATCGTCAGTACTACGCTTAAACTCTTCGGAAGAACAATCATCAGCAAGCAGACTACACAGCCAAAAACAACTACCATGCATGGGAAGCCATTCAGAAGGTTGTCCACACACAGCATAACGTTGCCGTTTCTCTCAAGCAGAAGGTTCACCTTGCCACTGCGTTTGATGCCGTACTGCCCTTTAGACAATGCCTTTGGATTGCCATTCGCATCAAAATACATATCCGTGTCTGCTGTGCCATCTCTATGATAGGTACGTTTGAGGATGGTATATCCTGCATTGGTAGGGGCAGGGTTGCCATCTGCACCAAGATAGGTGATCTGACCGATGTATCCTTTCTCGTTGCACTGGTATAATTCACCCATACTGACCAAGCGAAGACCTTGCCGGGTTTCCTTCTGTGTCAAAGTACTGCTCACCGACAATGGTTCCATTCCCATCATGCTGATATGTCTTAATCGCATATCCAGATGATGCACACATTGCATGTCCATCTTTATCAAGAAATGTCAAACTGGTATTCTGGCCATCAGAGTTATACTCACGATGAAGCCCATAGTATCCACCGGAGCACTGTACCTGCTGTCCGTTCAAATCGTAGTAGAAATCATCGGAAGCCCTGCCATCAACCTGCGTTCTGACAATAGTAGAGTATCCATCGCTGAGTTTTATTGGATTACTCTCTGCGTCAAGATATGTGATTACCATACTCGTTTCATCGTATTCAAACGATAATCCGTAATAATCCCCATACCTTGCCACAGGGTCTCCGTTTGCATCAAGATAACGTTCCTCCACAACTCGACCGTTATCATCTCGCATTCTACACACAGTCGCATAGCCCATATCAATAGCTTCTGTGATTACTCCATCAAAATTCACATAGCTTGTGCTGGTCACGCTTCCATCTACGGTTTCTCGGATACTCAGCTCTGAGGAAGTATATCCTGCATCGTGGTCAACATCCGCATCAGGCAGCAACGCCAAGATAGACAGAAGAACCACAGATGCAATCAGCAGGATTCCGAATCCTCGTTTCAGGTTTGCACTCAAACTCCGTAGCCTCTGCTCTTGATGACCTCCACGACCTGAGAAACGTACTTCTGGCAGGTGTCGTGGTCAGGGGCTTCCACCATCACACGCACGACCGGTTCCGTGCCAGACTCACGGACAAGGATACGGCCAGTGTCGCCTAGTGCCTCGGCTACGGCCTTGACTGCTGCCTGCACTGCTTCGTCATCCTGTGCGGCCTTCTTGTCAGTCACACGAACGTTCTCCAGCACCTGCGGGTAGATCTTCAGCGGCTCAGCCAGCTTGCTCATGGGCAGCTTTTTGGCCAGCATGACTTCCATCATCTTCAGACTGGTCAGGATACCATCACCAGTGCTGGCATACTTGCTGAAGATAATATGACCACTCTGCTCACCGCCAATACGGCAACCGTTCTTAGCCATGTACTCATAGACGTACTTGTCACCCACTGCAGTCTTGGCGTAGCCGATGCCCTTTTCATCAAAAGCCTTATACAGGCCAAAGTTGGACATGACCGTGGTGACCACGGTATTGGTCAGCAGTTTGCCCCGCTCCTTCATGTAGCAGCCGTAGATGTACAGGATGTGGTCGCCAGTGATGACATTGCCCTTTTCATCCACACACAGGCAACGATCAGCATCGCCGTCATAGGCAAAACCGATGTCCAACCCCTTCTCTACCACGAACTTCTGCAGACCCTCAATGTGGGTAGAACCAGCATTGTTGTTGATGTTCAGACCGTTGGGCTGTGCATTGATGACATAGGTATCAGCTCCCAGAGCATCGAACACAGATTTAGCGATGTTCCAGGAACTGCCGTTAGCGCAGTCCAGACCGACCTTGACACCCTTGAAGGAATAGATACCAAGGCTGATCAGATAGCCCATGTAGCGGTTGCGGCCGGACACATAGTCCACCGTGCAGCCAATGTGTTCCCGGTGAGCGAAAGGCAGCTCCGGCCAGTCCTTATCGAACACATGGAGCTTTCCGTCGATGTAATCCTCGACTAACAGCAAGATTTCCTCTGGCATCTTCTCACCATAGCAGTCGATCAGCTTGATGCCGTTATCGTAGTAGGGATTATGGCTGGCAGAGATCATAATGCCACAGTCAAAGTCATCCACGCGGGCGATGTAAGCCACAGAAGGGGTAGTAGTGACATGGAGCAGGTAGGCATCTGCACCAGAAGCGGTCAGACCTGCGACCAGGCTGTACTCGAACATATAAGAACTACGGCGGGTATCCTTGCCAATGACGATGCGTGCAGGCTCGTTATTGCCGTTGCGCTCACGCAGGGCGTTATAATACCAGCCCAGAAAACGGCCAACCTTGTAGGCGTGGTCAGCGGTCAGAGTGATTCCAGCTTCACCACGGAAGCCATCGGTTCCAAAATACTTTCCCATTATGTAATTGTATCCTCATCCAAAGAGTGAATTGACGAATATATGCTTTAGCCGAGAGAGAATCTCGTTGCCTGCCATCCGCCACGTAGAGGCAGCATATCTGGATGGCGTAGCCATGCTTTGAGCATGGCTGCATTGTCTTATCTTATCAATTTATTCGTTTTGATACGTTTCCAGCTCTGCTTGATATTTTTTGGCATCCTTCAAAAAGCTTGCCGCAATCATCACGATGACTGCACCAATCGGGAATGCCGCCACGATGCTGACCGACTGCAGGTTGTTCATAGAGCTTTCCGCAAACAGCAATGCAATGGGCAACAGAATCAGCAGGATACACCACATCAACTGGATGCCCTTATTGGGCTGTTCATTGTCCTTGAGAGTGTGGTAACTATAGCAGGAAGCTATCAGTGCGATAGAATCAAAGGAAGTTGCATAGAAAGCAATCATCGTAATCAGAACAGCCACCATAACGACCGGTGCACCCGGCATAGTTTTGATCATATCCACGATCATGCCGTACATATCGCCGTTTTCCAGATACTTGGCGATAAAATCCGCCTTGTCAGTCATCTGCAGTCCCATGGAGTAGTTACCCAGCACAATGAAGCTGGTCAGTGTAGAGCCCACGCCAAACACATAGCCGCCCAGAATCGTCTGACGTACCGTTCTGCCACGGGAAATGCTGCCAATAAAGAACGGTGCTGCCACACACCAAACCATCCAGTAGGCCCAGTAATAAATGGTCCAGTTTTGGGGGAAGTTGGAGGTACGCAGCGGGTCGGTAAAGGTGGAAAGGTCAATGAAATTCTGCATCATCCGTCCCAGCGAGGAGAAACCAGTTTCGATAATATACCGGGTCTCGCCGCCAAACAGGAGGACGAAGGCAAGCAACCCAAAGAAAAGATAGATACAGACATTGGCCAATTTGCTGATGCCCTTGAAGCCATGCAGCAAAGAGTAAGTATACACGGCGCAAGTGACCAACAGGATGATAATATTGATGACCGTGCGACTGACAGCAACGTGGAATAGCTCTCCGATGATGGTTGCCATCAGCGGTGTTGCCACGCTGAAAGTAGTGGCCGTACCTGCCAGCAAAGCGAACACCGCCAGCAGGTCAATGATACGCCCTGCCCAGCCATCGGTGTGCTTGCCCAGAATCGGGCGGCAGGCTTCCGAGTATTTCTGGCGGGTTCTTTTTCTTACGTGCAGCATAAAGCCGAATGCTACCGCCAGCACCAGATAGAAGCCCCACGGGATAAAGCTCCAATGGAACAAGGGATAGACCCCTGCCCAGTCCTGAATGCTGCCCATCTCTGCCAGATGGGAGTCGGTTGCATACAGCACCCATTCCGAAAAAGAGTAAAACAGGATATCCGCAGCAAGACCGCAAGTAAACATCATGGAGCCCCATGCAAAGAAGGGATACTGAGGCTTTTCGTTGGGTTCACCCAGAACAATATCCCCGTACTTCGAACACGCAATGTACAGTGACAGGATGAAAATACCCAGTCCGATCACCAGATAATAGGTGCCAAAGGTATCTCCGAAAAAGAACCGAATCTGGCTCAGGACGGCGTTAGACTGTTCAGGCACCAAGAAGAACAGGATGCACAAGGCAATGATAATGGTCAGTGGGAGCAGCGTTATCATCCAATCAATTTTCCCACGCTCTCTATTTTTGTTCATTTATGCTTCCCCTCATATTTTTTTGTATCTGGAATCCAGAGCAACCAGTTCACTGAAGTTGTCCACCTCGATGATATCATCCCGATTCATGGGGCGAATTCCCAATCGATATTCTTCCGGATAACAGAACAGTACCACATCATCCCAGTAAATCTGACGATTCTGCTTCTGTTCAAACTCGATTTCCAGATGGTGCTTCAGTCTTTTTCCGTCCTCTGCTGTCCAGCGAGAAATGCTATATAACTGCCATCCACCCTTGCCGCCTGTGCGGCTGCAGGAGATCACGATGCCATCTTTTACCGTTTGCAGCCACTCATCCGTTTCCTCGTCCGTCCATACGCTGTTGTAGCCGGAACGCTCAAACTCCGGAGCCAGAATATCCGGGTTATAGATAATTTGATCACCATCCAAAATAATCGCATTTTCGATGTGATCTCTTGCCACATACAGGGATGCGATGTTGTTGCAGGTATCAAAGTAGGGGTTTTCAATCAGTCGAACGCCGGGATACTCTGTCACCAGCGGAGCGAACTGTTCTTTCAGATAGCCCACTACGATGTATATCTCCGAAATGCCGTTTTTGTGCAGTCCCTCAATTACCGTATCGATCATCCGCTTGCCATTTACTTTGACCAGCGGCTTCGGCGTTTTCAGCGTGACCGGGTGCATCCGGTTTCCCAACCCTGCCGCCATAATAATGGCTCTTTCTACTTTAGGCATTTTTCTGTGCCCCACTTTCCCCTGATTTCTTCAGTTCATCCTGAACGATTCTGTAGTAGTCTTTTGCGTAGCGATACTGCCGCAGGGAATACTCGCCAAATTCCACACCCAGATTCCGCTTATACTCACACCAGTTGCTCCACAGCAGTCCACAGGCAGCGATGTAGCAGTAAATCTTGATCCGTGTCGCATCATCGCAACCGTCCGTAAAATATGCCGCAATCAAGCGATCTACCTGCCGCTTGTTGTAAAGCGAATAAATGCAGAACATTGCGATATCCACATGGGGATCCTGCATACCCGCATACTCCCAGTCGATCAGACGAATTTCCTCTTTTCCATTTTTCTGGACAAACAGGAAGTTATCCGGTACTGCGTCAATATGCGTCAAAATCTTCTCACCAGTGTGAGCATCAATATAAGGCTTCAAAGACCAGACATTCGCCTTGGTTTTCTCATAGTCCTTGTAAACAGAAGGCATTCCATCCCACAGCGTTTCGTAGAATTCCATCTGCCCGAAAATATCAAACTCATGCGCAACTTTCAGCTTCATCGCATGGAAGTCACGCAGACGGCTCATGCACTTCTTGACATCCTCGTAGTCGGTTGGGTCGCATACCCGGGCACCTTCCAGAAATTCTGTGATCTTATAGCCGTTCTCCGGGTTAATATAGGCAATATCGTCACAGATGTTTTTATCAGCGATGGCATGATACACTGCCGCTTCCTGACGGCGATTGATAAGCTGGTCTGTACCCTCTCCTGGAATGCGCATAATGTACTTTTTGTCCTTACAGGTAAACAGGAAGGAACGGTTGGTCATTCCCTTTTTCAGGACTGTGATGTCCGTGACTTCATCCGGTTTTGCGCACAATGCCTTGCAGATCAAACGAATCGCCTCCGTTTTCAGTTGGTTGGAATCGCTGTCGATCTCACGAAGCTGTTCGTAGGTATTGATTTCCACAACATCTGCCGAATGCACCACCCGAGCTGCAACGATCATGCGATCCTTATTATAGAGTGCTTCTTCCCAAAACGAACCATCATACTGTGGTTTCTTGCAAAGTTCCTCTATACGAGAGGACACCGTATCAGCGTCCTCTTTTATAAGGTAGCTGATACCAACCATCGCATTACCACCGACATTTTCCGGCACAGTTACCAGTTCCATCTTGCGGTTCACACGGACATTGCTTTCGTTTTCCACAAGATCGCTGACCATATACCATGAGTACAGTTCATGACGGTGAAACGGATTGCGGTCACACCAGATGTCGCAAGGGACGATGTACGCATTCTCCAGATGCTCTTTTACCAATCTGAGAGAGTGCAGATTGTTCTTTGCGGCATAGTCCGGATTGACCACCAGTTCCACGCCATACTCATCCATCAGGTATTCATATTTTTCCTTCATAAAACCTACAACAACGTAAATTTCCTGAATTTCCACTTCATGAAGTTGCTTGATGATTCGCTCAATCAAAGGCTCCCCGTTGACTTCCAGAAGACCCTTGGGCATTTCTGTATTAATGGGAACCATCCGCATGCCAAAGCCTGCCGCCAGAATAATTGCGCGTTTGGGAGTCTTATTCCTGTACTCCGCTACAGCCTTTGCTGTGGGGCTGATTGCTTCGTTCAGATACCCTGCCTTAATAAGCTCCTTGAGGGAACGATTTACAACCCCTAAGGAATGACCCGAAACCTCTGCTAGAATTCTTTGATTAATAAACGGTTCTAGCAAAAGTGCATTCAAGATATCGCTTTCTTGTTTGTTCATATACTAATTTGTCCTCCTTTTCATGAACGCATTGATACAGTAAAACCTCATCACATGGGGTTTTACCAGCGACATCACTTTTTAGTATAATTTAATCACCATTGTTTTGCATCAACAGTCCACCTTGCTCATAATAAAATTGTAAACTCGCTCTGATGCATTACCATCATCATAGTCATTGATCATTTTCTGAATATTTTTTCGTTCTTCTAGTGTATTATCATTTTCCTCCGATACGCTTATAATAAATTTGCACAAATCATCTGTTGTTCTTACAATATCTCCCTTGAGTATCGACAGTGGATTCTCAAATACAAATCCTTTTTCATTTTGATATTCTGTCAAATCATCAATTGCTAAAGCAATCGGTTTTTCAGTAAAAAGATAGTCATAGTAAATACTTGAATAGTCTGTTATTAATGCATCAGTTTGAGCTAATAATTCATTAATCTGAATGCAACAATCACATAATTCTTCATTTGAGATGACTTTAACGTTATTATTACTTTCAACTTTCAACTTTGTCATATCCTGTGCTGGATGCGGTTTTATAATCAACAGAATATTTTCCTTTTCCAAAACACTTTTCAATTGCAAAATATCCAAGGAGTTTCTAAGGATAGGAAGGCCGTAGGCGCTTTTACTGTGACAATCAATACGGTAACCATTTTTATGTGCACGGAAAGTAGGTGCCCATATAATTACTTTATGATAACTATCCACATTCGTCACAAGTTTTGATAGTGAATTGTATTTTCTAAAAAACTGATCATCTCTAGGCAACCCTGTGCATACAATTTGTTCTGTTTTTATTGTATATTCATCTAAATGGTACTTGACAAAAAAGGACGATTGAGAGATAAGATAATCACACGAAAGCGGAGCTTTTTTCCCATCTTTTCCTTTCATACTTTTCAGTTGCGATCCATGATCCAAGTAGATATTCAACTGCCTTCTTGATGTTTTATACCTTGGCAAGTTTGTATTACATGATATAGAGACTCTCGCCAGATAACACCGCACATAGTTTCTTATTTTATTAATTCCTTTCGGATTTTTTTCTATATAGTATACATTAGGAGGTACATCATTTTCATATTTCTCAGGAAAATCAACTCGCCACACAAGACGAAATTTTCTGTTCAGTCCCTTCTGTAGGAAATATCGATATAATTCATAAGTATTACATGTCAAATCCGGATTACTCTCCAATAGAATTTCGTCTCTCATCGGAAAAAAAGCAAGTAATGCATTAGGTATCTTGTAAAAAATTTTTGCTAGTTGACTTGCATAATATGTCCCAAATATTTGCTTTATTACTCTTTTAAAATCGCACATACTATCACCTTCGCAAGTTATCTTATTTATATTTGATCGTACCAATTCTTAAGGAAGTCATCAATGTTTTCCAATTAATTATTGCAAAAGCAATTAAACTCAAAATCGAAGTTACCACAATATGGAAATCATTAGACACAAGCAGTCCCTGTAGCATAACTACAATGCAATTCAATGCAAACCGCCTATAATCTATCGACAAACTAATGTATTTTCCGACATCCACCATCCTCACAAGCATTAAAGCAATATATGCCAGAACTGTTCCAATCACAGCACCGTTTATACCAATTCTCGGAATAAAATAGTAATTGGCGACAATATTTACAAGCGCAGCAACGACTGTTGATGCCATACTATTCCACGATTTTTTGAGAGCGCCATACATTTGCCCATAATAGGCAGATACAGCGGAAAATACGGCGCTTCCCTCAAAGCATACGGTATTCCCGGCCGCGCTCGGCTGTTCGAGGTCGTGCAGCGCGTCAAGGAAGTCAACAACGGTCGCCTGCGCGATGCCATCCAGAATCGCACTGCTGTGTATAAGGATGGCAAGGCTACACTGTCCGCACCGTCCTACGATGCAACTGCCCTCGCCGCCGACCCATCCCTTGAGGTGTCCTATCTGGTAGCTCCTCCCCGGATGGCGTACTATGAGAAGATCTCACGGCAGATTTATGGCATCTATCTCAAGTACATTGCCCCGGAGGACATCGTGGTCTACTCCATCGATGAAGTGTTCATCGATGCCACTGCATACCTTACTCATTATAAAATGTCTGCCCACGACCTCGCCATGACCATGATCCGGGAGGTTCTGTACACCACCGGTATCACCGCCACCGCCGGGATTGGCACCAATCTGTACCTGGCAAAGCTGGCAATGGACATCACTGCCAAACACGCCGCGTCGGACAAGGACGGTGTTCGTATCGCAGAGCTCAATGAAGAATCCTTCCGGTATCTGCTCTGGGATCATAAGCCTCTCACGGACTTCTGGCAGACTGGCCCCGGCACCGTCCGCAGACTGGAAAAGCATGGCATCCATACGATGGGTGAGCTGGCAAGAGCCAGCATTCACTTCCCTGAGATACTATATAAGGAGTTCGGCATAGATGCTGAGATTCTCATCGACCACGCCTGGGGGCTGGAACCCTGCGGGATGAAAGAGATCAACGCCTATCGCCCGGAAACCAACAGCCTATCCGAAGGTCAGGTTCTTGCCTGCCCTTACCCCTACGACAAGGTGCGAATCATTGTGCAGGAGATGACCGATAGTCTGGTGTTCCAACTCTCTGAAAAGGGACTTGTCACTGACAGCCTGACACTGGACATCGGCTATGACCGGGAAAACTGTGACAAGGGCATCTATCACGGCCCTGTCCATATCGATCACTATGGCCGCACTGTTCCGAAGGGTGCCCACGGCAGTACACGACTGGACAACCCGACCAATCTCAGCAGCCAACTGATGGCAGCTACCACGGAACTGTTTGACCGTATTGCCAACAGAAATCTGACTGTGCGGAGAATAACAATAGCCGCAAACCGTGTGGTCAAGGATCAGGGCATCTTACAAGTAGATCTGTTCACTGACACCAGCAAGCTGGAGCGGGAGAAATCCCTGCAGGAGACCATGCTCGGTATCAAGAAGAAGTTCGGAAAGAACGCTGTTCTGAAGGGCACCAACTATCTGGAAGGCGCAACCATGCGAGAACGGAACGGTCAAATCGGCGGTCACAAGGCCAAGTAATGGAGGGAGGATTTTATGGCAGACTTCAAGAATACCAAGGAAGGGCGGCTGGTTGCCCGGAAGTATGCGGATATCCTCCACCTCTCCCGGCCGGAGCCGCCTGCCAAGCATCCTCGGATGTCCATTACCAACCGGGCTAAGATTTTCAGTCCTTTCGCTGCTCTGCACGGTTTCGATGATGAGATTTCCAATGAGGGTGCAAGGAAACTGCTGGTGAAGAAGGTCGAGCTTTCCGATGAGGAGAAGAACAACCTGTCCGACAAGCTCCTGCAGGTCAAAAGGGGCATGAAGGTCGTTGTGCGTTATTTCGTAAGAACCACAGAGAACACCGGCAAGTACATGAGTCTGACCGGCACAGTTGTTATGATCGACCCAGTTTACCGGGAACTGAAGGTCATGCAGGACAGCGGTAGAAAAGCTGTGGGCATTGAGAAGGAGCTGCCAGTTGTCATCCCTTTCGATGACATCAGTGATTTGGCTGGTGAAGGCATCACCAATATTGAAGATCACCTTGGGATAGAAAAGTATTCCGATGAGATATAAGACTATGATAAAACACAGATTGGAAGTGCAAACGCTGTGAACTACTATTTCTGCGATGTATGCCATTACTGCTTTGAGGCAGAGTCGCTACCCGACCGTTGCCCAGACTGCGGCAAGGTCAAATTCCAAGAGAGACTTGCTGTGCGGGCCGCTACTGAGAAAGAGATTCAAGACCTGCTCCGAGCAAGGGCTGAAGATGAAGAATAAACGAAAAGAGCCGTGTGTTCAAATCCCGCATAGGAGAAGAACACACGGCTCTTTTCATATAAACTGGACTTATGCAGCTACCTGAACCAACGGCTCATTGCCTCTTACTTTTAGGTACTCATCCACTTCATCGATTGACTTCATAAACATGCAGGTGAGAACCGTCATAAAAGCTTGCTGCTCTTCGGTCTCGGTCAACGCAAAGCCAGCTTTTTCTATGAGCTTAAATGAAAGCCACGGTGGAAGGTGCATAGCAACACACAGCGCCACTACATTTTTCTCAGAATAGTGCTTAACCTTTCCAGTTCTGTAGCGGCCAATCGTCGACTCAGACACCTTCGATTCAAAGGCCAGTGCCTCTTTCGTGAATCCTGAAAGTCTCATTACATAGCAAAGAGCCTTTGGGAAGCTGTTCGGCATACCATTTAGTACCTCAACCTCCTTTTTTGCCCTTTCAATTTCAGACAATGTTCCCTCTGGATCTATAATATGGTAGTAGTTTCCGATTGCATCGAAGTGTTCTTCAGCATGCGAGGGCATCCAAATCCCTCCCACGTCCGAAACTACTCAAGGTAGCCTCAAACGTGGGCGGAACAGGCAGTGCGATGCTCATTGGGTCAAGTGATGTGCTCGCCAATGTTCGACTGCTGTTTTTTATCCTGCAAAGCCAAAGTGCTCGCAACTTCGCTGGAATTCTATTACTTTTCGCCTTTTTCAGGAGTTTAATGTGCTTCCGCATCCGTTCCAACTCTGCAATTCTTTCATAGAGCCACTGGGAATGCGGAAAGTCTTCAAGCGAGTTATCACCCAAATCCAACAACTGTTGAATTTCCTTGGTGATTCGGGTGTTCATCCGATTCAATGTTGCTTTTGAAGCCTTTGTGATAGCTTCAACAATCTTATCAATATTGAACACGAATTTCTCGCTATGACAAATGATGTACATCTGCACATTCACCTGCCCTTTACAAGTAGTACGGTAAACCGCCGTTTCTATTATATCACATTTGACCTTAAAACCATATAGGCTTGCCAATAAATAGTGAGAACCGTGTGTTCAAACGCTCCACAAGGAGAAGAACACACGGCTCCAATACTTTATTTCAGCTTTTCGAGTATCTCATCTGCGGTCATACCGCTTGTCAGCAGCTTCTTCAGCACATCCTCGGCTTCTGCTTTCTTCGCAGCTTCAGCGGCTTTTGCTTCAGCAGCCGCTTTCTTGGCCTCCAGCTTTGCGATTTCCTTTTCGGTCTGCTTGATCTCTGCTCTCTGAGGTTTTAGACCTTCGCGCAGAGACTTGATGTCAGTCTTCAGCTCTTCAATCTGAGCGACAGTCTTAGAAAGACCTTCTTCAAGCATCGCCTTGTCCTTCTGCAACTTCTTGATCTGGCATCGAAGTCAGGAGACGCGGTAGTACGGTTCTTGCTGCCTTTGGTTCTGGGCATAGGATGATACCTCCCGAAAGAATATGTAAGATTTGATGTTAGTATAGCACTGTGGGTATGAGTTGGCAATACGGTCATGATGCAAACGGTATTGTTTTTCCAATATGTCGATATAGCTCCTCTTCGTGTATAACCTCGGCCTTATCATCGAGATTTATAAGTTTAACCCACTGTAAAAGTCCCTTGTCGGTCAGCTTAAATCGAATGATTCCATACCGCTTCTGTGAGCCACATTGATTATATAAGGCGCACTTACTTCTTACCTCATTCGTCTTTAATTCCCGCCCAGCCGAATCACTATATAGTTGAATCACGGCGGTATCACTTGAAATCTCTGGCTGCCACTTTTGAACTCCATAGCTGATCTTCTTTGTCGTCATGCCTGGAATCAAAGTATCCTCTTGAAATCCAGCATACACTTTAGCAGTATTCGAATGGTGACGACCAGACATATATTGGACATCATACAAGTTAGGAAACATATCTCGTTCCAGCGCATTGGCTTTCTGAATACACAGACATTGTTCCTTCAGGATGTCAATGATTGCATTCTTCTGATCATCGTTTAAAAGGCTCATCATTTTACTCCAGAGTAAAATCATTCTTCGCGGATATCTAATTTAGCACTATATGTACCTTCATTATACAGGATTATCGGAACATCATAAAATGTCAATTCACCAGTTCCTGCTCCATCCGGATTATAATCTTCAATTCTTTCCAGTGCAAATTTACCGATTTTCACTTCACAAGGATAAAAGCAACTTTCATTTACTTTGGAAGCTACACCATTCAGTTTTGCAGAAAAGAAATTACTCTCCATCAATTTTTCGTAATCATCTTGACGGATAGTGAACTTCCTTATGTAAACGCGCTGCGCACTCTGAGTCAAGCAGTGGGCATCAATAATCTGCTTTAATGCTTGTTCCAGTGCATTATTATCAACTTTGGCATTCTGAACTTTAATTACTGTACCGGACTGCAGTGCAATAAATTCACAAGTAAAGCAGTCAAATTGTTTAATGGCTACATCCATATTACTCACCTATTTATAAAGTGCCGTCCTCTGCATCTTAGCCACAGTATCCATACTATGTTGCCTGACGCCCACCGCGTAGAGGTGTGCAAAGTTTCGAGCAACAAAGCTGTGAGCATCCGATGAGGATAACTCTCACAGCTCCAATATATACTACTCAGCAGTGTTTTTCAAGGATAACAGACAAAATCAGACATATATACATCCAAATGTCCGTGTCAATCATCTATGCTTTAGAGCAGAGATGATTATAAAATGAAGTTCAATTTCCGCCATCAGAATTCCGGTGATATCTGGGAGAACACTCCAGCGAAGCGTCCTCTCGCTCACACGATTCTCGGCCTGCTGCTCTCCCCTACATACCGTCTGCCGAGAACAGTGAACACAGTCCGCATCTACCATGACCGCAACTGCTTCTCAGTGTGCCCACGCTGCAAGCATGTCATCGAGTACGAATACCAGTCTTACTGCGGCAGTTGCGGACAATACCTCGATTGGTCGAAACTCGACGAGGCCAAGGAAGAGTTCATTGGATGGAATGGTGTAGAAAATGATGATTAAGCCACTTTCTCCGCAAGCCAGACTCCCGCCGCAGCGCCCAGCGTGTTGAACAGAATATCGTTCACATCTGCCATGCCTCTGCCCGTGAAATATTGGAGCACTTCACAGAACACAGAGAGCATAAATGCCGCAACGACTATTCTCTTCCGATTCGGCTTCCATCTCTGACTTGTCCAGCCGAGTGGAACATACAAAATCAGATTCAAGAAGTCCCCTGCCCACACACCAGCATTCGGCCACAGCTTCAAATGAAGTCGGATACTCTCGTTATACCCCGGCGCACGGCGTAAGAGCGTAATGTAAAGGATTAAGAACACACTGTAGGCAGTCGGAAGCCATGACTTCTCCTTGCGGTTGAGCCAAGCAAGTAACCCAAGGGCTACAAGTATGGCTATCTCAGGAATAGTTAGGTTTGCACTGGTGCTGTAGTGGATCTGATGCAGAAGTTCTCTCAAACGCTGTAACCCCGATTCTTAGCGTCTCCGACAGATAATTCAGAACAATTCGTTAATCTTTCTTGTAATATTAACATATCGACTTTTACCAAATGGCTCATGCGAAGCTGTAATTGTTGGATAGCAAAGTGGCTGATGTATTACATAGCAATCTTGGTTCATATTATTCCACTTTCTACAAGCAAAGAACAGCTTATTATACGGCATTCGAAGGAACTCATCCAAATTTTCCTGTGTAGCCCCGTTCTGGTCATTGAATTTAACCAACATGTGCTCCCAGTTCACACGTTTACATCTGCGTTCCCATTTAGTTCTTGCTTCATCTTCACTGTGATAATGCAGGAAGAAAATCTCTATTGTCCCCCCCCCGATGGACAATTGTCCAATCGGATAGTGGCCGAAACGTTTGTCCCCGGCCAGCTCCGAACATTCCTTCCATTTTGATTCCTCTGGCTGAATAAACTTCAGTGGTACAGTAAGACACTCTTTTAAATTCTTTAGAAAGCAAATATAATCATCTGCAAAGAAAAACAGGCCGACCGTCGGGCTTTCTTTGGGAAGATTATAGCTTTCATAAACCATACCGCCCCAGCAGTTGTTAGAAATGATAGTAAAATCTGTTCCCTTTAATTTTTTCTGACGCATATTGGCAAGCCCTTTCCGCCAATACTTAAGTACTTTCAGTCTAAATCCCTCGTATGTCATTTTTTCTCCCGAATTCTTCTTCTAATTCCAAAAATTGTTGCTGTTACTCTTAAGCCGAGAAATCGTATCATTTTTCTTGCCGCTGTTTGTTTGGGAGAGGTCGCATAATTGGCCACTCCAATCTCTTTTCTTAAAAGTACAAGAAGTTTTTCTAAATCCTTTCTATCCAAGTTATCTGCCTGGATAAGTGCAATAAAATAAGCTGTTGCGAAATTATTACATAATGCAGTTCTTAAATCAAGTTCCATATTTTTTTGACTTGATACATCTTCAATACATCGTTTTGCTACAGTTATAGTCCCTGCCAATATCTCATACGTCTTTTGTGACGTTATGTTATTCCCGGAATTAATACGGTAAATATAAAAAGCTTTCTTCTCAACTTTTACTGTTCTAGCATTCAAAACCAATCTGTATATTGTCGCAGTATCTTCTCCCAATTTCTCTCGTGGAAATTCTATTCCTGTATCAAACAAGCTTTTTCTTAACGCATACAACACAGGAAACCATTTATAGTCATACCTAACGTTCAAGGCCGCCTTTAAGTACTCGCTCCCTGTTTTATAGCTACCATCTAATTCAGTAATACATTTTCGTGATTGAATTACTTTTCCATCATGTAAAGTTGAATAATTAAATACAACTATATCCGTGTTGTTGTCAACTTTCACAGCAATAAATTTCAAAAAATCACTATCACAGTAATAGTCATCCGCATCACAAAATATAATAAAATCACCCGTAGCGTATTTTACGCCAATATTTCGAGCGATGCCTGGTCCCTCATTGGTCTTATGAATTACTCGTATCCTCGAATCTTTGTTTGCTAGCCTATCACACATTATCCCTGATGTATCTTTCGATCCATCGTCTATGAGTAAAATTTCAATATTATGATATGATTGATTTAAAATGCTAGCAACACACTCTTCTAAATACTTTTCTGCGTTATACACTGGAATCACAAAACTAAATTTCACATTTTCACCTTCTTCAAAACTTTTGAAAATAGCTTTTTGACAGTTTCCCTTTCTTCGCCATTCATCGCAAATATATATGCAGCTATGCAATATACCAACGAATATCCAGCCATTTTTATCACAAACAACATTATCGAATTTGTTTGGCCAAGTACTTGGTTAGTAGCCATCCCCAGAACAACTATAGGTAAAAGTCGTAAAAATATATTTGCTATATTCTTCCAGAACATAAAAATATCCAACCGCACAATTTTGCAATAGTATATATTCATAATTATTCCACTTGTGATAAGCATTGTAATTCCTGTTGAAAGGGCCGCCCCAAAACCAGCAAAATATTTTGCAAGCATGATGGTCGAGATAATATTTAGAACCGCTGCGACAAAATACATCTTAGCTCTAAAAGAGTACTTATCTATTACCTGTAAAATGGTCAATCCCAAGTTCTGTATAACATCCAATGTAAATGGAATCATCACCACCAATGCCACACCATATGCCGAATAGTATTCTTGGCCAACCCAAAAATATATAAATTCCTTTCCAAATATCACAAATGCTGAAAGGACTAAAAAGCACAAAGTAAATGCAATACGTCCTACCCGAACAAACAAATCTGATATTTTTTTTAGTCCATCTTGTTGTTGATAATAAACACTCACTTTCGGAAAGAACACACCAGCTACCGTTGTTCCAACATACATGTAATTCGTATAGATTTGTGATCCAATAGCATATACTGCAACCGTAGCTGTGTTATACATTTTAGCAAGAATAATCTGATCTGTTTTCCAAAAAATTTGATCTGCAATATTCGACAGCAGTAAACCTCCCGCAAAAAGAAGAATGCTTCTTTCAAGTCGAGAATCTCTGTTATAAAGAACAATCTTTACATCTAACTCCCGTTTTGCATATATATATCGAATAATAGACACAATTGCATTCATTAACACTTGAATCAATGTAACAACAACCGCATACGGAAGTTTGTACAAAATCATCAAGCATAAAATCGGCTGAATAATTTGCGATATTATTGACAAGAGTTTTTCAAACACATACCTTTCATTGCCTCGAATGCACGCCAAATATAATGCATTAAGCATCGTAATGCAAATATTAAAAATCAAGAGTGTCAGCATTACAGTGCCTTCTGTCAATTCTTTGTTCGTAAAAGACGAAACATAAAAAGAACGGAAGACAAACAAAACCACACAGCCGACTCCGATTATCACAACTGTCAGTTTCTGATAAATCACCCTGCAAATAGCAAGAACATTCTGTGTATTTTTTTCATTATTATTTGCTTTTGCATTGCAATAGAAGCGTAGCACTCCAGCAGATAAGCTAGTTTCTAGCACGTTAATATAAGCCAAAAAAGAAGCGATCACTTGATATAGGCCATATTCACTTTTACCCAAAGTGCTAAGCAGAAGTGGTGCATAAATAAAATTAACACCTATGTGAACGACAACCCAAAGATAAGACGCAAGTACCCCTAATTTTAAATTTTGCTTATTCTTTTTCATTTTTTCATTTTCTCCACAATCCCCTTAATGCATCCGTAGTTTTATAATCTAAATGATCTATCATCCAATTACAAAAAATTTATATCCACAAAGATCCCCGCGCACCCCTGATAAAGCAAAAATGAGAAACGACAAGGCAAATAAAATGTTCCTTGTTCTTTTACGCTCCAATTCATCTACAGCCGTGCCAAGCAAGAATGCTACAAGAGGCATACTCGTCACTGTACAGAGCATTGTATAGCGTCTAAAAACTGTATAGCTAAACGGCAAGGAAATAATACTCACAGATGTCCAGATTAAAGTAAAGTAATATAAATCTTTAAATCCAGACTCAACAATCCCGTTGTCACTTTTTACGCACTTCTTTCGATATTTAAACAAAATATAAAGTGTCTCAAAAGTTTCAAGTAATCCTATAATAATTTCCCATATATATGTATATTCTTTTGTGCTATGCAAATAGCTTTGACCATATTCAAAGCTTCCACTTATATATCCGCCAAGATATTTATATGAGAAAATAGCAAGCACAAAAACAACTACGGACATTAAAATTTTCTTGACAACACCTTGACTCTGAACTAACAAAAACAGAAATCGAGAAATCACCAATACCATTGTCGATGTATGAATCAATGCCGCAAAAAGCCATAGTGGTAAATGAGCCGCAATGCTTTTCTTCTCTACAGTTTCTCTATACAAGCAAAAAGCGACAATTGAAATTCCAAGCATTGATCTAATTCCAGAAATAGTTTGCAGGTAAAAAGCTCCAACAGCCATAATATAAAACAAAAGCTCAGATCGATATTTACCCTCTACATTGTGTCGCTCAATTTCATGCGCGATAATATAAAAAACATTACCAAAGCACCACAAACATGTTACTGTCTGAATCCAATTAGTGTTTCCAAGTTTTGAAATAATATAAGAATATAAAACCCATGAAGGGGTAGTACTTTTTAACGCATATTTTACGACACCTGTCCAGTCTTTATGAATCCAATATTCAACATACTCTCTGAGCCTATAGAGGTCTGCTGTGATATATGGTTTGTAATTAAATGCAAATATAGCCAAAATCAACACATAAAACAGCAAAACTGCTTTATATTGTTTTCTAGCCACATTCCCAATCAAATAATATATAACCATCAATGCTAATGCATAAGTCAACAAACTAACTATTCTTTCTGTTAGAAACACGTATTCATCCTCCTGTCCACTCGAAGGACAGGCTAATGAATACACATATCACCGCATTTTAACACTGCGTTGGAGCAATTCTAATTTTCTGCCATATACATGTCATTTATCTAAACTTATATGGAACCACCAATGTCCACTCTGGCCGGAATACCAGAACGATCATCATATATGCGGCAGAAAACAGCACGATTGCGGTATTCAGTATAACTCTGTTCTTCGCACTGTGGATTTCAGACGTAACCTCTGGAACCCACAGCAGGTAAGTATAAATACCAAACATTCCTGCAATCCGCCCCCAAATTTCCATACGCATTGAAAGCACATCAAAAATAATTGCCAGTGAAAGCATAATTGCAGCGAATCTTTGGTTTTTATTGAGTTTCTTGTCTCTGAATACAATCGCTCCAACTACGGCAAACGACAACTGGATCAAAGTGTTAAAAAGTGAAGCGTTATAATTCGCGTCACTCCATTCACCTCTGAAATAACCCGCGTACTGTGGTAGCAGCTTAATTGCAACTGCCATAATGACAGAATATGCCACAAATGCTATTCCAGAAATCCAGATTGTGTTCTTGAGCATTTTACTCGCAGTAAAGCCATTGTATTCTTCTTTTTCGCTATTACTGCGAATTACTAAGATCCACGAGATAACTCCAACGATTGCAACCGTATGGAATGTTGTGGCAAGCAGAATAAGGAGGGCAGAGATAGCTCTCTGTACCCCCCCTATTATTTTTCAACAATACCATAAATGAAACCTCCATAAGGGACAGCGCAATTGCCTGTCTCATCACATTCATCTGAGAGAAATATGATCCCAGCAAGATATAAAGCATCATACTAAGGATAGGATTCTTTGAGAACTTATAGGTAAACACACAAGCAGTACCAATACAAACTGCCGACGACACGATTAGCAAAATTCCCGCATTTTCGGTAATATGATGAAGAATTTCAACATATTTTAGAAAACCAATTTCAAAACGCCCCTTCATCAGATTAATATTTCTGATATTATAGAAGACATTTACATATACTTTTGTATCAGCACCTACCGAAAATGCTCGGAAGCCAGACACTATCAACAGCATTAAAAAAACTATCCAGAGATAAATCTTTGCTCTTGCTTTTGACAGATATGGTTGAATTGGAACGCCCACAAGAAAAACCAACGCAACTAAAATCCAATAGATATCCACTCACTTTCCTCCATTCTTATGAATCATCTCCGCGTATAGATTCATCAGTCTTTCTCCACACCCAACATCTGAAAAGATACTTTGCTTCAGCTTGTCTGAATAGCTTCCGCGATTGACCTTACGAGCAAGTGCTTTCTTTAAGTGTTTTGCCCATACTTCTGTTGATGCATTAAGGCCCACATAATCAACAAGATCAGTGTATACCATTTCATCTGTTACGGTATCTGAAAGAACAATCGGAAGGCCCATTGCTTGCGCTTCAACTCCAGTTAAAGGGAGCCCTTCAAATAGACTCGGAAGAAAAAAAACATCCATTGCTTGATATAGTTCCACTACATCAGACCGTTTTCCAAGAAAAACAAAGTGTTCTCCAACACCAATTCGATTGGCGTACTCTTTTATCTCTTTTTCAAGTGGGCCATTACCTATCCACCAAAAGACAATATTATCTTCAATTTCTGATAATTTCTTTATAACGTCCAGTGCAAAAAAAGGATTCTTCTGCATTGCTGCTCTTCCAACGGTTGCTATTACTTTTTTGCAGGACACATCCATTATATTTCGTTTCTCATCTCTTTTAAACCGATTGAACACAAGAGAGTTCGCTTGAACTACATTAGGTACAATTGTAAATGGCATCGTCCCAAACATAGCTTTTCCTGCCACATTTGAACATGCCAAATAATCTGTCGCACTCATTTTTAAGAACGGGAGAAGCGATTTGTTACGTATTTTTTTCCCACGTGTTTCTCCAAGCTCTGTTGCATGACTATGTAATATTCTAACTGGAACCTTTTCCAACTTTGCTGCAATCATGATTGGAATCGTCAGAACTAAAGAGTTGTCATGAATTACATCGTATTTACCATCGTGTAAAATCCTTCTACATTCGCTGACATGGGAAAATATATTTTTCACTGGCGGCAGTAGATACGTTTTTCCACCATAGCTCTTTATTTCCGCAATATACGGTGATTCTCTTTCAAAGTATACCGCAAAATCGACTTCAACATCTTCATGATTAAATCCGCGCAAATAGTTCATAGCAAATGTATTCACGCCACTTGCAACGCCATATGTGGACAGTAACATCAAAACCTTATACTTTTTCATCAGACTCTACTGTCCTCCTTTTTTATGATCTTCACAATACTACTATCCACGCAAAAGTCAAATTTTCTAGCAACGAGATAACTTCTTTTTATTTCTGTTATCCTGTTCATATCATCAGACGTAAGGACTTCCGGACTGTTTGGATTGCTCTTCCAGTTCACGAAACATACAGCAGGCTTAACCTCACTCACACTATCAATCATTCCATACAAGGTCTGAAAAAAACTCTCATCTGGCACCAAGGAATTCTTAAAATAGTCTATGAACCATTTATTACTGCGCAAAAACTGCGTCATAGAATTTACAGTCTGGCTCGACAACAACCACCATTGACTACCATAGTAGAATTTTTCTATTTTCGATTTTCTCTTGAATATCTTTGTGGATTTTTTTCCTCCCGTCGCAAGCCAAAAGAGATGCTTCACTATTTTGATGTGTAGCTCATTAGAAACCATCCATGTCGGATAATATAAATCGTTTCTTTTGAAATATCCGCGCTCAAACGATTCATCACTTGGGAGAATTTCGATAAAATCTTCTCCGCGATGCTGTTCCACATACTCTACGATTTCATTAGCAGAACGTAGCGGCCAATCTTGACCTGACATAAGCCAGATATAATCAAATTTTGCAGTAGCTTGACTAATCGTTTCAATAAGTCGGAGCGTTGCTTCAATCATCCCGAAACCGCCCCATTGAATATCTACGCTGCTATCTTTATTGAGAACATATACATTTTTTCCAGTTATTGTTTCCCGATCTATGCCACTTTTTTTGTCGACATGAATATAGAAATAAATATCATCATGCGCCATTGCTCGAAGAAGCGCATTAATTTGTTCTACATTCTTGTGGCATAACATTGCAATAGCAATTTTCATTTGCCTCATTCTCCAGTCTCTGATAGCAAAGCTTCTTTCAAGCTGCTAAAATCAAGGTCTTTTGATACTACGCTTTTAGGTATACATAAACTGTTAGGCTTATCGCTTACAAAAGCAACGTTCTTACTCATTGAAAGCCAATCGTTATAGGCATATTGTGACTTGCCCGTGCTGTTGGCAAAAGCAATGCAAGGAGTAGATGTAATATAAGAAAAAATCATTCCGTGAAGTCTGTCTGTCAAAACCATTTCGCAACCGGCGAATTCCCTCAATTTGCTCAATACCAGACTTTCTCGATATTCATCTATAACCGGACGGCTTACTTCGATAACCGTGTCAAATATCTTCTTCTCTTTACTGTACAATTTCACTTCACCGATTATTTCAGTTAATTGCTTATCCGTTACTGTTTTCTCCCGGTCGTCCCTCATACAAATGCCAAATCCACTTCGTAGCTCTGTTTCTACAAGACCATTTAAGGAAAAGACTACATCCGGACAGAGTTCAATCTTCGTTTTTGGAAAGGCCCGTTTCATTTTTGCGTAAGAAACTGAATCTCTTGCAAATATGACCAACCTCTGATTTTCTTCATAGACTTTTCTGCTACAGTCCAGCTCATATTTTCCAGCAGTATCCTCACTAAAGAAAATCGACTGTGGAAAAACAATCATTCTATTCTCAGGAAAAGCTCTAATAACAGTTCTTCGAATAAACTCGTATCTTGGATATAAATTCCCAAGATTCCCCCCTCCTTGGAGAACGATTACATCGCCCTTTTTTACATTCTTCTTCAGCCAAGACAAATACTGTATAACGCTTTCTTCCTGAAATTCCAGCATCTCGAAACTTGGCAAAAGGCTCTTGCAAAACCTGTTAATAGCATAAGCAATCGCTTGATCCCCTAGATTACCATAAGCCGGCGCATCAAGAAACCATACTCGTTTCTTGTCGCCAGATAAAGCAATTTCAGGTTTTTTCTGGAAGACAAATTCTTTACCAAATCTAATCTTTCCATACTGGTCAATTGTTAGTTTATCCACGAATTTGCTCATGCCATATTCTCCATATCGATCAATACTTCTTGATTTTATTAGTAATTTTCACTCTCAGCTTCTTCGGGGTATGCTGTCGAACCCACCGGAACGTTCCAAGTGCAACAGTATTTACTGCACTTTCAACAGCCATTTTTCGATTTACCGCTTTCTGCTCTTTTTCTGTAAATTCTGTATTATTGTCCTTTAACTTCCCGCTCAGGAATTCTTTCATTTCAAGTTGCAGCCATTCACTACCATCCTCACAAACGCGATTTCGCATACTGCTATAGGTCGGCGTGTCTAACGAGGGAATATCGCCCAGCGTCAGCCAAACATGTGAATTGTGACAATGCGGTTCTGTACAGTGGCAACCAATTGCCTGCCACTGAATCGGCTTATCTATATCTTTGAAAATATTCTGAATATATTTTCCGCAATAGCACTGTCTTAAAATTCCAGTGCCCAAGTTAAGAGTCGCAGTCCAGTAACCTGCATAACAGAACTCTTTACGCTTGACATTAAATGTTGACATCTTAAATTTGAACAAGTCGGAGTCAAAACTTCCCCATGTTTTCAAATAATCCTCTCGACTCAACTCCGTCAGGATCGGAAGTTCTGGGTCAGTTTCTTTTCTTGCAACCGTAATATGACACAAAGCGCCGACCTCTTCTAAACACATCTTTTTAATGTCATCAATATACGGAATCGTCTCGTCATTTGGAGTCAGCTCAACAGAAAAAGAACAGCCAGCATCTCGCATGCGATGAACATTGTTCCAGAACACATCGAACTTGTTTAACCGACGCAGTTCTGTATAGTGAAAAGAGAACTTAAAGAGTAAACGCTTTCTGAACTCTTCAGGAAATTTGCAAATTTCTTCAAACCGCTTTGTCACAGTACCGTTTGTAACAACAGCCAGATAATGTCCCTGCGCCAAGAGTTCATACAGAATTTCAGTCATCTGCGGAGGCAGAAGTGTTTCTCCGCCACCACAAAGATTAAAATGGCACACACCACCTAATCTCTCCTTAGACAGTGCCTTTCCCATTGTTTTTGCATCATACATGAAGTACGGCAGCGCAGCTAGAAATTTATCTTCCTGCGCAATGTAGCAGTACGGGCACCGAAGGTTGCAGGTCTGAACCGGTACAGCAATGTCAATAAAGCGTTTAATCTTTTCCATGATTTTATTTCCTCTCATTCAGTAGTCAAACTTAATATCCGGTGGCAACCGTCTCAAAATTGCCTCCAGCTTCTTTATCTCATGATACCTTTGGAACGGCTGTTCATGCGCGAATACAATTAGCCGTTTCTTTTTTATGCCAAGCATCTTATAGGAGCAAAATTTCTCCAGCCTAAGATCAGTCGGAGTGTAGGTAAGCCCATCATGGCAGTACCCCCCCCCCGAATACTTTTCGGAGGAAACTCCGTAGCTTACTCGTTCATCGTCCGCACAAAGCAGCTCTTTAATTCCAGAGTTTTTAATTTCAACAGTCGATAAATCTCCAGCTGAAAATCCATGAAATCTACAACTCTTTGATAAGAGTCCGCTGTCTCTGAAGCATCCATAAAACCTGTAAAACGATTGGCTATCAACTCTGCCATCTGCTCGTGCATGGTAACCAATCGATATCCAGTCTCTACACTGCTCAAGATTACGAAGTATTGACTCATTCAGCTCCAAGTTTTCATCTTCAAAGATATACAAGGAAAATTTCGCACCATAAACTTTATTTAATTTTTTGAGACTACTGAAAAAAGGAATTTCAAAAATAGAGTCGCAGTTCCAATCAACTGCTTCTCTAAAAGATTCATACACATCATCAAAGCTGATGTGTACTCTATCTATATAAGTGGGATAAAACAGGCTTTTAATAAGAATAGTATCCAGTTCATTTATTCCAAGATGTGCAACTGTTTTCAACTTTCTTCTTATGTCCATTCTGTTTTTCCCTCTTTAATCTCATCTCCTTCTAAATTTCTTCACTGTCCGTACCCCCATCCTAAGGAGGTCATCGTACACTCCAACAATGTTACTCTCTATTTTCTTTATGACGTTGTACTTCTCGTTTGAGTCATACAATTTTCCTGACAGGAATTCCATCATATCATCGGTATACCATCCAGCCTCCTTGCGATTTCTCAATTCAGCATAGGTCGGTGTATCGATTTCTGGAATAACGCCAAGTGACATAAAGTGGCTAGAATTCATGCAGAATGGCGAACCGCAATGTGTACCCATCGCCAAGAAATGGATGGGTTCATCTGGGTCCTTGAATATATCCTGAAACACATAGGAGCTATAACAGCGTCTGAATCGTCCTGTTGAAAGATCAAGGTTTCCGGCCCAATCTCCAGCGTAACAGAACTCCTTTCGCTTTACATTAAAGTTCTTCATCGTAAAACGAAATAGCGGTGAATCGAATTCTTCTCCATATTCTCGATATTCCTCCGGGGTATGTTCCGTCAGCAGTTCGATTTTCTGGAGTCCCTTTTCTTCTTTTCGTGTCGCTGCTACTTGTGGTTTAGCACCTACTCGCTCAATGCATATTTCCTCAATTTCTTTCAGGAAAGGAATATACTCATCACACAGGTTAATCTGCACCATAACAGATGCACCTGCTGCACGAACCATATTGACATTGTCAAAAAAAGTATTTAGAAGGCCAAGTCTTTTTAATTCCAAATAGTGAAGCGAAAAGGCAAAATGCAGATGTGACACATACCCTTCCGCCTTTTCTATAATTTCTTTCAGCCTTTTTCCAATAGTCCCGTTTGTTGTGATATTTACATAGTGGCCATTTTTCAAAATGCTATATGTAATATCAGCAATTTCATTCTGTAAGGTTGTTTCTCCGGCTCCGCAAATCGAGAAGTACGTTACCCCCCCAGCGGTCTTTTGACATAGCACGGTCAATTTGTTCAGGGGTATACTTTAGTACAGCCTGTTGCATCTTTCGGTTGTTCCTTTGAATCACGTAGCAATAGCTACATTTCAAGTTACACGCCGTTACGGGTAATAAACATTCCACAAATCGTTTAATTGGCATAAACACACTCCTTTACTTCCTCAATACCCTCTCAAACATAAACTTTCGCAGCCAGTTCGGAGCCAGCGACGATCCACTACGAATCACGCAGCTCTTTATGTACTGACCATTTCCAATAAAGCCTTGCTGTTTCATAAACTTGAACAGCTTTGCCTGCGTCTTGGCATATTTCCAACCGGCACGCCGTAGGTACATATCCGATCCAGCCCTCATGTGGAGCAGCGGCTCTTGAATGTTGTAGCCTTGATATCCGGCCATCAACATCCGAAGCCAGAGATAATAATCCTCTAACAGATAAAAATCCTGATAGGAACCAACCGCCTCGACTGCGGATTTTTTATACATCACGCAAGGATGATTAAACGGGTTTCGCTTCTTTGCAAACTCTACGATTTCCGTATTTGTCTCCGGTGGCACCCGCTTCGTATCAACAGTGTTCGGATCAGTTGTAAACTCCTCCACGATACCAGAGCAAATACTCACTTCCGGATGTGTGTTAAACACAGCAATCTGTTTCCCACAGCGATCCGGGTACGCAATGTCGTCGCTGTCCATCCGTGCGACCAGTTCATTTTTGCAATGCTTGATTCCCTCATTCAGTGCATTACCAAGCCCACTGTTCTTTACAAGTCGGACAACATGCAGGGATTCGCCCATCTCCTGTTGCTTCGCTGCGATTACGCTATCCAGTGGTTCGTTCAACGGTCCATCACATACCAATACGAAATCATTTGTGGAGAGCGTCTGCGCTTGTATGCTCTCTATTGCCTGCTTCAGATACTCCGGCTTCTCTTTGTGATAAACCGACATAAGAACGGAGTATCCTCTGTATTCCACAACACTCATAGTCCCTCTCCGCATATCAAAGATTACAGCCCAGACTCAATCTCAAAGAGTCTGAGCCGTTTATTCCGTATAAAGCTCTACTAATCGTCCTCCGCAGTGTGATCTACACACAGCCGCTATGTCTTGTGCCGCTGCATTGGGTCTCCACTACGCTCCATCTTGCCTTTCCATAGCACTATCAAAGCCCTTGTCTTTATTCCTGATGACACCATCATCTCACCACAAGAATCCATGTATTTATGCCAGAAATCACTCATATCGCTATGGAAGCTCATCGGTTTATTCCCGACAGCACCGTGCCTTTTCACTGGGAGTCCTCGTATTTGTGCCTGATAGCATCTCCATGACCGAGTTGAAAGTTTCGATGATGTTGTCATTGAAACCCCTTGTTTATTCCTGACAGCACATTCCGAGAAAACGTCAATTTTCAGGCTTCAAAGTGCCATTAAATCATCGTTTTATCGCCGTTTTCCTGATTCATTGCGGTAGTAGCACCTTCCGCAACTCCCTCGGTGCTTTCAGGCATAAACAGGATCTTCACGGTCGCCAGCATAATTTTCAGATCCTCGATCAAGCTGGGGTGTGCAATATACATCAGATCCATCTGGAGCTTATCGTAAGGGGTGGTATTGTACTTACCGTACACCTGCGCATAGCCGGTCAAACCAGCCTTTGCCTGCAGGCGCAGCGCAAACTCTGGCATCTCCTCGCAGTACTGGGCAGCAATCTCCGGGCGCTCCGGGCGGGGGCCGACAACAGACAGATCACCCTTCAGAATGTTCAGCAACTGCGGCAACTCGTCCAAGCGACAAGCACGGATGATGTGGCCAACCTTCGTGATACGGTCATCTTTGTCGCCGGTGGACAGACGTGCCACGCCATCCTTTTCCGCATCCACGCGCATGGAGCGGAACTTCAAAATCTCAAACTGCTTACCATCTTTGGTCAAGCGCACCTGTTTATAGAAAGCGGGACCACCATCGGATTTGACCGCAATGGCCGTGATCAGGAACAACGGGCTCAGGATAATCAGTGCCACCAGCGAGATCACAATGTCCATCGCGCGCTTAACGAACAGGAACTCCGGGCTAGCCATGTAACGACCGACGCGCAGCATCGGCAGGTGGAACATGTGCATCGGCCATGCGCCGCTCATGATAACGTCGCCCACACGGGGAATGACGAACATATTGATGCCCTTCCCCACGCAGTGCTTCAGGATAATGTTTCGCTCATGGCTGTGAACACCACTGACAAAGACAGTCTCCATACCGTCCAGAATTCTCAGGTCTGCCAAGCACTCCGACACACTCAGGGTGACCTGCACATCGTATTTCTGACTCAAGCCGTACTCGTTGATGAGCTTTTCCATGCCGTGTCGCACATCGTAGACCACAGCGGTCTTCTGCGGCGGAAAGGTCGTATAGTACCATTTATGTGCGCAGGATGCCCAGATCGCAGCCATCACCAGCTGCCCTACAATTGCCGCAATACCCGGCAACAGATTGCAGAGCTTTGCCGACATCAGGCAGA